>ERZ1673738.4215-NODE-4215-length-14643-cov-6.038593_pt1 | contig 14643 bp, 11 predicted proteins | sample MGYA00580198_ERZ1673738 | MGnify/ENA primary metagenome ERZ1673738 (study PRJEB41218, sample SAMN15661784) | gut metagenome | host: Homo sapiens | place: Canada: London | collected 2015-08-20/2019-03-30 | study: EMG produced TPA metagenomics assembly of... | reverse complement strand
ATGCCGTGCTGTTTGGCTCCTAAAACCTTGTGTGTCCTTGTCAACTGATGGTAAATAATGGCAAAGATGAAGAGGAGTATGCGCTCATACCGCACAAGAGAGACGGCCCCGCCGGCTGAAAGGGCTGTTTGCAAGGAGAGGGCAGAAGGTCGCTTAGGAGCCCCGGGGGTGAAATAACAGTAGTTCCCGGCGGACGCGTCCCGTTACGGCGCAAAAGAGGAGCGCATTGCGCTCAATAAAGGTGGTACCGCGGGTCCGCTCGTCCTTTGGTTGCAAAGACGGGGCGGATTTTTTATTGCATATTATTTCTTAAAATACAGGAGGAAGAGACATGAGCAAAGAACTGCCCAAGACCTATGACCATTCCGACGTGGAAAGCAGGCTCTACGAAAAATGGGAAAAGAAGGGCTACTTCCATGCGGAAGCCAACCCCGAAAAGAAACCCTACTGCATAGTTATGCCGCCGCCAAACATAACCGGCAAGCTGCACATGGGCCACGCCTTGGATAATACCCTTCAGGATTCCATAATACGCTATAAGCGCATGAACGGCTACGAGACGCTCTGGCTTCCCGGCACGGATCACGCCTCCATAGCCACCGAGGTAAAGATAGTCACCGAGATGGCCAAGGAAGGCATAGACAAGCGCGACATAGGCCGCGAAGCATTCCTCAAGCGCGCATGGGAGTGGCGCCGCGAGTACGGCGGGACCATCGTAAAGCAGCTGCGTAAAATGGGCTCCTCCTGTGACTGGGAGCGTGAACGCTTCACCATGGACGAGGGCTGCAACAGGGCAGTCACCAAGGTGTTTGTAGACCTTTACAAAGAAGGCCTTATATATAGGGACGACAGGATAATCAACTGGTGCCCCGTATGCCAGACGGCGCTTTCGGACGCCGAGGTGGAGTACGAGGAGCAGGCCAGCCACCTCTGGCACGTCCGCTACGACGCGCCCGACAAGAGCTATTCCATAATCTGCGCCACCACCCGCCCAGAAACAATACCTGGCGATACCGCCATAGCCGTGAACCCCGAGGATGAGCGCTATGGGGATCTTATCGGAAAGACCGTCGTAGTCCCCATAGTGGGCCGCGAGATACCCATAGTTGCGGACGAATACGTGGAGAAGGAGTTTGGCTCCGGCGCAGTTAAGATCACTCCCTGCCACGACCCCAACGATTTCGAAGTAGGCGTGCGCCACGACCTGCCCCGCATAAGGGTATTCACTGACGATGGACACCTGAACGAGATGGGAGCACCTTATACCGGCATGACTACCATGGAGTGCCGCAAGGCTATCGTGGCCGATATGGAAAAGAGCGGCAACCTTGTGAAGATAGAGGACTACGCCCACAACGTAGGGGTCTGCTATCGCTGCCATAATACCGTCGAGCCCCTCACCAGCCTCCAGTGGTTCGTGAGCATGAAGCCCCTTGCCAAAGAAGCTATCCGCGTAGTGGAGGAGGGCGAGGTAAAGTTCGTGCCGGAAAGGTTCAATAAGACCTACTTCAACTGGATGTACAACATCAGGGACTGGTGTATTTCCCGCCAGCTCTGGTGGGGCCACAGGATACCCGCCTATTACTGCGAGAATCCCGACTGCGGCCATATAGAAGTAACTCTGGATCCGCCCGAAAAGTGCCCCGTCTGCGGCGCAAAGGTCCATCAGGACGAGGACGTGCTGGATACCTGGTTCAGCTCAGGCATGTGGCCCTTCTCCACACTGGGCTGGCCGGACAAGACCCCTGAGCTGGAATACTTCTACCCCACCAGCACTCTGGTTACCGGCTACGATATAATCTTCTTTTGGGTAGCCAGAATGATAGTGTTTGGAACTAAGGTCATGGGCAAGATACCCTTTGACACGGTATATGTACACGGCATAGTCCGGGACGAGCTGGGCCGCAAGATGTCCAAATCCCTTGGCAACGGCATAGATCCCCTTGAGATAATCAAGGACTATGGCGCGGATTCCCTGCGCTTCAGCCTGGTGACCGGCAACAGCGCGGGCAACGACATGCGCTTTTCCAACAAAAAGGTGGAGGCCGCCAGAAACTTCTGCAATAAGGTCTACAACGCCTCTCGCTTTGTTCAGATGAACATTGGCGATGAGAAGATAGGCGATATAGACATGGCAAAGCTGGATATCGCCGACAAGTGGATACTCCACAGGCTCAACGCCGTTGCAGGTGAAGTCACCTCCAATATGGACAACTTCGAGCTCAACGTCGCCGCGCAGAAGGTATATGATTTCATCTGGACCGAGTTCTGCGACTGGTACATAGAGATGGCAAAGCCCCGCCTTTACGGCGAGGACGAGAGCGACAGGGCAAATGTGAAGGCCATACTGGTCCGGGTGCTGGGGGACTCCATGAAGCTGCTTCACCCCTTCATGCCGTTTATTACGGAGGAGCTGTATCAAAGCCTGCCAAACGCGGAGGAGACCATCATGCGCGCAAGCTGGCCCAAGTACACCAATGACTTCCAGTTTGCTGAGGAGGCGGAGGAGATGGAGGGCGTGATGGACGTTATCCGCTCCATAAGGAACCTCCGTGCGGAGATGAACGTGCCTCCCGCAAGGCGCACCGCCGTGTACATGGTAACCCCCGCCGAGAACGCCCCTGCCTTCGAGATGGCAAGAGCATATCTTATGAAGCTGGCCGGCGCGGAGAACGTGATAGTTCAGCAGGATAAGAACGGCATACCCAAGGGAGCGGTAAACGCCGTATGCGCCATGGGCGAGGCCTTCATACCTCTGGATCAGCTTATCGACATAGATAAGGAAATAGAGAGGGTAAACAAGGAGATAAATCGAATGAAGGGCGAGGTCGCCCGCGCAGAGGGCAAGCTGGGCAACCCGGGCTTCGTTGCCAAGGCTCCCGAGAAGGTCATCAACGAGGAAAAGAACAAGCTGGATGTGGCTAAGGATATGCTCGCCAAGCTGGAGCATCGCCTTGCGGAGCTGCAAAAGTAATACATAGCTAAGGTCAAGGACGTTCATCATGTGGACGCCCTTGACTTATAATATGAAATGAGTATATAATTACAAGCCATTTGCGGTTTTTACCGAGAGAGGGGTACAAAAGCTGATGAGCGTATTGGAGATACTCATTCTGGCCATCGGCCTGTCCATGGACGCTTTTGCTGTATCAATATGCAAGGGCCTTGCTGTGAAACGCATAGATATCAAAAAGGCCGCCATTGTCGGACTCTGGTTCGGCGGCTTTCAGGCGCTTATGCCAATGATAGGATACTTCCTGGGCTCCCGTTTCAGCAATGCCATACAGTCGGTAGATCACTGGGTGGCGTTCATACTGCTCTCACTCATAGGCGCAAATATGATACGGGAGGCGCTCTCAAGGGACGAGGACGCGGGCAGGGACAGCGGCTCGCTGTCCTTCAAGACCATGCTGATGCTCGCAGTGGCTACCAGCATAGACGCCCTTGCAGCAGGCATAACCTTCGCGTTCCTCGATGTGAACATAGTCAGCGCGGTGAGCATTATAGGCTGCACCACCTGCATCATATCCATGGCGGGAGCAAAGGTTGGCAGCGTTTTCGGGACGAAATACAAGTCAAAAGCCGAACTGACAGGAGGAGTGATGCTCATACTCCTGGGCCTCAAGATACTGCTGGAGCATACCGGCATACTTGCTGACCTTATGGCTTAACTGTTAACTTTTTCCCCAAACGCTCCCTCTTTGTTGACAGCCTTTTTTACGGGACTTATAATCAAATCATGTACAGGAAGGAAAATTCTTCATTATGGGCCGGCATAAAAAAAGGCCCTGTTTATAGGGCGGCCAAAAGGGCTTTGCCGGCAGTGCTGGCGGCAGGCTTTTTGTGCTCCTTTGGCTGCGCAAAAAAGACAGAAGCGGATACCTTCGTGATGGTGGATATAGGATATCTGGACGACGAGCAGTACGGGGATGACACTACGTTCGTCGCCATAACCGGATATGCTACGCCACAGCCCGTCGTTACCCCAGTGCCTACTCCGGAACCTACGCCTGAACCCACAAAGCGGCCTAAAAAGCGGGAGGACAAGCAGAGCAGCGGCAATAAGGAGCAGAAGGAAGGCAAAAAGGACGACAAAAAGGACGACAAAAAGGACGACAAGAAGGCTGAAGCTACTCCGACGCCTAAGCCTGAGAAAAAAGTAAAGACGCCCTATGCGGACAACTATACAAAACAGTCCCTTTCGTACGAGAGCAGCTCTAAGGCCATAAGCTTCGAGACGACTACGCTGGATGGCAGCAGCACCGGCAGCAGCCTGTTCAGCAAGAACCGCATAACTATGGTGAATATCTGGACCCGTACCTGACCGAGCTGTCTGCAAGAGATGGGTGATCTCTCAGAACTGGCAAAGGAATACAAGGGAAGCGGCTTCAGGATAATCGGTCTCTCGGCGGACGCGATGCCGGAGAATCCCGATACGTTGCTGAGCTCCAAGGAGATGTTTGAAAGCGCGGGAGGCAATTTTACCAACATTATTGCCAGCCAGAGCGTGATAAAAACCATGCTCCAGGGCGTAAATACGGTGCCCACGACGAAGTTTTACGATTCCGAGGGCAGGCTCATAACGGTGGTGCACGGCGCAAAGAGCAAACAGAAATGGATAGATATTATCGAGACGGTGATGAATGAAAAAGCGTAGTATTATATCATTGGCACTTTTAGCGGCAGGTCTGGCCTTTATCGTCATAGGTGCGGTAAGGGGCGAGGCCAATGCCGTCATGCAAAAGGCCATAATGATCTGCATGGAGTGTATCGGCCTTGGATAAGAATAAAAGCAAAAAGAAGAGCCACCCCTTTATTAGGGCGCGGATATACCTTCAGGCCTGCTGGACGCTGCTGACTAACAGCTATGCCTCGGGCTATATAAACGGCACCATATATCAGGGCGGCGTCAAGAATATATGCGTTCCGGGATTGAACTGCTATTCCTGCCCAGGCGCATGGGGTGCATGCCCTATGGGCTCACTGCAAAACGCATTGGCGGGCAGGTCACATGGATTCCCATTTTACGTATTAGGCACGCTTATAACCATAGGTGCGCTGCTGGGCAGAATAGTGTGCGGCTGGCTATGTCCCTTCGGGCTGGTGCAGGACCTGCTCTTCAAGATACCGCCAAAGAAAAAGATACGGCGGCTGCCCGGCGAGAAATACCTGCGCAAGACACGCTACGTCGTACTCGTGGTTATGTGCATAATGCTGCCCATGCTTGCCAAGGGCTCATACGGCGTGGGTATGCCATGGTTCTGCAAGTGGATATGTCCCTCCGGCACGCTGTTGGGCGGTATACCGCTGCTCGCCCTCAACGAGGAGCTGAGAAGCGTCATTGGCTGGCTGTTTACCTGGAAGCTTTTCATACTGGTTGTGATAATAACAGGCTCCATACTCATGTACCGCCCGTTCTGCCGCTATCTTTGCCCCCTGGGCGCCATATATGGCCTGATGAACCCTGTATCGCTGGTAAGAATGCGGGTGAGCAAGAGCCGCTGTGTGGGGTGCGGCGCCTGCCAGAAGGCCTGCGGATTGGATATACCCGTATACAAGGAGCCTAACTCTACCGACTGCATACGCTGCGGCAAGTGCGTTACCGTATGTCCACACAACGCTCTGAAGCTGGATGTAAGCCTTAAGGGGAAGCGCAGGCGCGAGACGAGACAGGAGGATGCGGACGCCTGATGAGGTACGATGCTGAGCTGATACGGCTGAAGGATAAGACATATGGCGTACTGCGCAATGCGGAGCCATGCGAAGGCGGCAAGATGCTGGAGCTCATGCGAGCTTGCGCAGGGGAGACTGAATACCTTATACACTACCCGGACGAGATAATACGGAGCGACGAAAGCGAAGCGGCCTTTATACAGATGACCAATGAGTCGGATGGCACGCTGATGCTGGTATGTGATATAGACGGTGAGCTTGTGGGCCTCTGCTCACTCAACTGTGCCGGGATGAAGAAGTCCAAGGTGCGGCACAGGGCAAGCGTGGGCATAAGCGTGATAAGCAAATACTGGGGTAAGGGTCTCGGCACTATAATGATGAACGCTTTGGAAAAGCAGGCTAAGGCCATGGGCATAAGCCAGATGGAACTGGAATTTATAGAGGGCAACGACAGGGCGAAATGCCTTTACGAAAAGCTGGGTTATCGGGTGACGGGAGAACTTCCCAACGCGATACACAGCCGGGAAGGCAGGCGCCTTGGCATGTTCACCATGATAAAGGAAATATGACATCTCAAAAGACCGGGTTATCCCGGTCTTTTTATGATTAGAGCTTGTAATTGACCCATTTGCAGTATTCCTCAAGCCCGTCTTTGCTGCCGTCCCAGTCGGTGCATACCTCGGCGTCGGGAAAGACCACCATTTCGTGCAGTATGGTGAGGGGGCCTATTTTGCATATGCTGTAGGGCAGTATCTTGTGGTAATATACCGTCATGCCGCTGTCCGACAGGAAGGATACGTCATCGAAGGAAGTACCCATGTTGTAGTAGTGATATTTGTAGTTCTCGCAGAGTGTCTTCAGGAAGGGGCTGTCCTGTATGTGCAGGTTCTCCGCCGTTACTTCGTTGAAGTTCTCCCGAAAGTGCAGTTCAAGATTGGGCTTGTGATCGTGCTGCTTTTCCCAGCGCCGTACTACGGAATCCACCCATGAAAATGGGGCGCGCCGGTCCTGTATGACGCAGTTTATGCGGACGGGAACCTTCAGATTGCCCAGAACGTCGTCAGTGGCGGGGGCATAGAGGAAGGCAGAGTCCTTTTCGTATGTACTGAGGTGGCGGGAGACGTTTATGCCTTTTACGCAGGGATATTCCATATCGAACATGTGGGTGATGTCTTTTGCGGATTCGGAGGGGAAAAGGGTGTTTACGTAGACGATCTTGTCTTTGAGTATATCCAGCATTTTGCCGAGATAATCAAGATTGTCACAGGGCTCGCCGCCGGTTATCATTATATCCTCGATGTCGGAATCCGCTATGCGGCGGAGCACCTCGAGGGTCTTATCCAGTGAGACGTTCAGCGTATCGTACATCTTGCGGGATTCGCAGAAGGGGCACTTCCTGCCGCAATTGTAGGGCACGTAAACGTGAGCAGTCTTCTTGGGACGAACGGTATTTTTTATATTGTCGATGTTGTCAAGGCAATACATTGGCAGTCCTCCGAAGGAATATAAAAAACTATCAATAGGATTATATTTCAACATAGTAATTATAGCATGGGCAGGGGCATTTTCAAGAAAAGTTTATCCTTTAACAAATTCGCCATTTTTCTTTCGCATGACCGTTGAAATGGCGCGGGTAAATATGATATATTTAATAAAATAAACCTATTTTACCCCCGCGTGTTACTCCACTTAAATAATCCGTGAAGGGCTAAAAAAGGAGAGGATCCGCCGCGGCTGGCGGTGCGGCAGTGTGGAGACCTGTCGTAATGGGATAATTGCCTTTATCCCGAGGCCGTTCCTTGCGGAGGCAGAACGGTCGCAGCCGAAAAAAGAATATGGCAAAGGTAAGCCTCAGAAACATCAAAAAGGTCTATCCAAACAGTGCGCCCAAGAAAAAGGCCAAGGACCAGCCTGAAAAGAAACACAATCTTCAGATTACCGATGAGGGCGTCGTAGCGGTGCAGGAGTTCAACCTTGACATTGCAGACAAGGAATTTATCGTGCTGGTAGGCCCCTCCGGTTGCGGAAAGTCCACAACCCTGCGCATGATAGCGGGACTTGAAGACATTACCGCCGGCGAGCTGTACATAGGCGACAAGCTTATGAACGACGTAGCTCCCAAGGACAGGGATATCGCCATGGTATTCCAGAACTATGCGCTGTACCCTCATATGACGGTATATGAGAATATGGCCTTCTCCCTCAAGCTAAAGAAGACACCCAAGGACGAGATAGACCGCAAGGTAAAGGAAGCGGCGGAAATACTGGACATAACCCAGTACCTCGACAGGAAGCCGAAGGCCCTTTCCGGCGGACAGCGACAGCGTGTGGCCATAGGGCGCGCAATAGTGCGCAACCCTGCCGTATTCCTGATGGATGAACCTCTTTCCAATCTGGACGCAAAGCTGCGCAATCAGATGCGTGCGGAGATAATAAAGCTACGCCAGAGGATAGATACTACCTTCGTCTACGTTACTCACGATCAGACCGAGGCTATGACCCTGGGCGACCGCATAGTCATAATGCGGGACGGATTCATTCAGCAGATAGGCACCCCTCAGGAGGTGTTCAACCACCCTGCAAACCTCTTCGTGGCGGGCTTCATAGGAACTCCGCAGATGAACTTCTTTGATGCAAAACTGGATAAGGACGCTGACGGATATTATGTAGAGCTGGACGGTGCAAGGGTTCACCTGCCCGAAGAAAAGCAGCAGGCGCTTCGGGCCAATAATGTTGAACCACAGGATATAACCCTCGGCATAAGGCCGGAGCACATAATGCTCTGCTCTGACGACGCGGCGGCGCACATCAGTGCAACCGTGGACGTATCCGAGATGATGGGCAGCTCCGTGCATCTCCATGTAAACGCCAATGGCAAAGATGTTGTGGTGATAATCCCCACAATAGACCTGGACGGCAGCGCACAGCAGATGTTCGGCTACGGAAGCAAGGTAAACTTTACATTCGGCGGCAACGTGCTGCACATGTTCAGCAAGGAGAACGAAAAGAACCTCATCTGAAACATATAACGCTAGAATTGCTTACTCCCCCGGATAACCGGGGGATTTTTTAACAGCCGGTTTTTTGACCCAAATTTGTAAATAAATTGTGCAAAAGTACACAATTACCCCGATATATGGTATATTTCTATATAATTCGATACGATTCGATCAATTTATATTTTATATAGGGGTAATGCATGATGAAAAGGTTGATGGCGATGCTAATGGCGACGGTGCTGCTGCTTTGCGCTGTGCCGCAGCAGGCCCACGCGGCGGCAGACTATAGCTGGATAAAGGTAAAGCTTTCCACAAATAATGCTACCGTGCTTACCATGTATGCTTCGGGTAAGTATTTTATCAGGGAAAACGGCGCGGAGTTTACCGGAGGCACAGTAACGGTGCGCAGCAACGGCGACGGTACCATGACGCTTTACCATTCCGGCTCCCAGGGGGAGATATATACCGGCCAGTCGCTTTCAATAATGCGCGAGAGGGTATCTCGTGAGGCGGGTTATATTAAGCTCAACGGCAGATGCTACCTGGGCCATTTTAACTTAAAGGTGATGTCCTCCGGCTATATACGCGTGGTAAACGAGGTGCCGCTGGCTCACTACCTTTACGGTGTGGTAGGGTATGAAATGAGCAATACATTCCCTATAGAGGCCCTGAAGGCACAGGCGGTGGCGGCAAAGTGCTACGTGCTTTCCAACATGACCACATCGGGAGATTACTATATAGGCGACACCTCGGCGGAGCAGGTATACAAGGGATATAACGCCTCTTATACCAATGTGATAGAGGCGGTGGACAGTACGCTTGACGAAATACTTGCAGTAAACGGCAGAATGCTGTGTACCTACTACGCTGCCAGCAACGGAGGCGAGACTCTGCTGCCCAGCCAGGCGTGGCCCTCAAAGCGGCTGAGCGACGGCGGCTACGATATACGTCTCGATCCATACGATCTCGGCAACGCATACAGCAAGATGGAAACCATAAAGCTCCCGGTGAACATGGGCGGCGAGATAAGCCCGGCACTGATGAATATGCTGCTGGACAAGGCTTCGAGGGCGCTGGGCTACCAGGTTAACCAGATAGACGGCATATATTCCGTATCCGTACATTCACCCAAGTACTCAGGCACCAGCCGCTGTATGTCAAAGTGCAGCATAGAGCTTGCGGCCAGCCAGAACGGAATGGAATCCGAAAGAGTGACTCTGGAGTTCTATACCAGCGAGTTCGAAAGCTATGGCGTGGTGTACGACAAGACACTGCGTGCATACTGGGGCGAAATGGACTCATCGGGGTATTATAAGATATACCACGTGCGCTTTGGCCACGGCGTAGGAATGAGCCAGCGGGGCGCGCAGGCAATGGGAAGCGCGGGCATGAGCTATAGGGAAATACTGAAATTCTATTATCCTGGCGCTTCCTTTGCGAGCATCGATGTATCTGCGCCGCAGGATCCTATCAATAAAAACAGCAGCGTGGAGTTTACCCCCTCCGGCAGCTGCGTCGAAGCGGTCACTACCGGCGGCGTGAAACTGCGTTCCGGAGCAGGCACAAAGTACAGCAGCATATGCACCGTTCCCGCGGGCAGCACCGTATACGTATACGGCAGCAACGATGGATGGGCTCAGGCAGTGTATGATGGTAAGAGCGGCTATATATCCGAAAAGTATCTGGAGTATAAGGGCGAAAGGCCGCAGGCTGAGGCAACCCCGGCGCCGTCCGGCAGTCCTGCTGCAGATGCTCCGGAGGGCGTGCGGGCATACGGTACAGTGAACGGCTCCGGCGTAAATATGAGGACAGGCCCCGGCACCTCCTATGAGAGCATCGATAAGCTGGAAAGAGATACGCAGCTGTACATATACGATTCCGCAGGGGGCTGGTATCTGGTATCCACGCCAAGCGGCAAGAAGGGGTACGTCATATCCACATATGTGAGCATAACGGGCTACCCGGCGCAGAAGTCAGACGCCGATGAAGAGCAGGAGGTACCGAAGGCCGATGGCGCAAACGGCGGCGATAATGACAGTGAAGCGGCGGATATAATACTGGTTCCGGAGTCCGTGGCCTCAGGTATAGTGACGGGGCAGGGGGTAAACTTCCGCAATGGCCCCGCGGTGTCCTATGCCAGCATAGACAAGCTGGATAAAAACACCAGCATAAGCATATACGGCAAGACCGGAGGCTGGTATTATGGCGAGGCAGGCGGCAAGCTTGGATATATCAGCGAAAGCTACGTAAAGGTCACGGGCGGGGAGAAGCAGGAGAATATCAAATCTCAGGACGATGCCGCGACTGCCCCGAAGCAGGACGACGGCGGAGGTACGGTAAAGGCAGGCCGGGTGACTTCCTCCGGAGTGAATATGCGCATAGGCCCCGGCACGTCGTATAATTCCTTAAAGAAGCTTGAAAAGAACACCGGAGTATACATACTCGGACAGTCCGGAAACTGGTACAGCGTCCAGACAGGGCAGCTGAAGGGATACGTACACAAGGATTACATACAGCAGACAGGCACACAGAAGGTAAACGGCGGCTCGGATGCTGCCGGCAAGGGCGTTACCACTGGCAGCGTCAGGCTGCGCAAGGGCAGCAATACCGATTCAGCGATAATAGCTACTCTGAAAAAGGATACAGAGCTTATACTTTATGGCAAAAAGGATGGCTGGTACTCCGTAAAGACCTCTGACGGAACGGAGGGCTTTGTAAGCTCAAAGTATGTAAAGGTGACGGAAGCATATGCGGGGGGCGAGCAGCAGAATGCAGGCAGGGCGGAAAGCGACGACGCCATAGGCACTGGAAAAACCAATACCAAGGTGAATATGAGGCAGGGTCCTTCCTCCAGTACAAAGAAACTCGCACGCCTGCCCAAGGGCACCGAGGTTACTATATACGCTAATGAAAATGGCTGGTGCCTTGTGGAATACAAGGGTACAAGGGGCTACATATACGCGAAGTACGTCACGGGCACTGTACACGATAAAGGCACGGCCGTAGGCACCGGGGAGAATGATAAGGATACGGCAGCGAATGTGGACAGCGGCTCCGGCGTGGTGCTGCCCAGGGGCGAGACCAATTCCAAAGTGAACTTCCGGAGCGGCCCCAATACGAAGAATACCAAGGTTTACGAAACCCTTAAAAAGGGCGCCGAGGTGGAGATAATAGGCCAGACGGGAAGCTGGTATTACGTCGTATACGGCGGGCAGGCGGGCTTTATCAGTTCTGATTATCTCAAGCCCACAAAGGCGGGTACTGTGGACATACAAAAGGTCAGCTCAGGAATAACGCCACAGAAATGCGTAACGAATTCCGAGGTGAACATCAGGAGCGGCCCTTCCACCGGCAGCAAGAAGCTGGGCAAGCTGGATAAGGGAGAGAATGTGACGGTATATTATGTATCCGACGGATGGTGCTTTGCAAAGTGCGGAAAGCAGTACGGCTTCCTGTACGACAAGTACGTGAGCCTGGCAAATCAATAAGATAAAACAAAGAGAAAAAGGGCCTGCTGCCGCGATAAAAGCGTCAGAAAGCCCTTTTTTCATCAAAAAAAGCGGGGAGAAGCCGTCAGAATCTGTGACCGCATATATCGAGAAGGTATTTGCGGAACATAACTATCTCGGGGGAGCTGGAGCGGTCGGCGGGGCAGATAAAGCTGAGATAAACCAGCCCGGGAGGGTTGAGAGGCACTGCCGCTACGCCATAATATGAAGCGAAGGAACGGGGCCCTATGGCTACCCCCTTGCCGCTGCGGATAAGGTTTATGACCGTATGTATACCGTCGGAACGGTATACGCGCCCGGGGGATATGCCGTGATTTTTGAAGGTTTCCTTCAGCGTTCTGTCCTCGATGGAGCCTTCCAGGCCGGTTATCATGGCGCTGCCCTGCAATTCCCGGGGGGAAATATACTCCAGCGTACTTCTTGGATCCATAGGAGACATGAGGACGCACTGGCTTTCGCCTATAAGATTACAGCAATCCAGAGGGGGGCAATCGTTCATAAGGCTGTGGGGCGGAAGCCTGTCCAGCGCAAGATCTATGGAGCCGTCCTTAAGTCCTGCAAGGTAGTCAAAGCCCGCCTCGGTTATGAAGGTTACCTCTAAATCCGGAAGATTATCAAAAAAAGATGCGATATCCTGAAAAAGACCGTTTGAATACACACGCGATCCCATGGCGATGCGAAGATTCTTTTTACACCTGCTGTTCTCAAAGCCTATGCTGCGCTGAAACCGCTGCCAGCTGTCTACTGCGGGCTGTGCCGCATCGCAGAACTGCCTGCCCCTTTCCGTAAGGTAAAACCCATGGGAAGCCCGGGAAAAAAGCTCGTAACCCAGCTCCTTTTCAAGCCGGGATATCTGCTGGGAAAGGGCGGACTGGGAGAGGTAAAGCCTGCTTGCCGCCTTGGATACGTTGTGATATTTCGCAACCTCCAGGACATATATTAATTGAAGTATGTTCATTGAATTCCATCTCTCTTTATAATAAGGTTTGCTAATATCACTATTATAAGGTCGCGCTTTACACAGCGCAATAAGCTGAAATAAAATATAAGCAGGAAAATAGAAAAAAGTCAGTCAATTCAGCTATGGAACAACTCTTTTAGTATGATGGGAGGCAGATAAATTTGGAAAAGCATCTACTTTACGGAAATGAGGCAATAGCAAGAGGCGCGTATGAAGCCGGGGTGAGGGTATGCTCCGCATATCCGGGAACGCCCAGCACCGAGGTGTTTGAAAACCTGACCAAATATGGAGATGACCTGTATTGCGAATGGGCGCCAAACGAAAAGGTGGCGGTGGAGGTGGCATACGGCGCCAGCATCGCCGGAGTGCGCAGCCTCGCGGCCATGAAGCACGTAGGCGTAAATGTGGCGGCAGACCCTATCTTTACCGCGGCTTATAACGGAGTCAACGGAGGATTTGTAATAATATCCGCAGACGACCCGAGCATGCATTCATCGCAGAACGAGCAGGACAACAGGAACTACGCAAGGGCTGCCAAGATAGCTATGGTGGAGCCGTCGGATTCTCAGGAGTGCCTCGATTTCATGCATACCGCATACGAGATATCAGAGCGCTTCGATATGCCGGTGCTGTTCAGGACGACCACAAGGATAGCCCATTCAAAGAGCATCGTGACCTTCGGCGAAAGGGAGGAGCACAAGGCAAAGGAATATGCGCGCAACGTGCGCAAGTTCGTATCCACCCCCGCCAACGCATACGCAAACAGGGCGAAGCTGGAAGAAAACATGAAGAAGCTTGAGGAGTACGCATGTGATTGCCCGCTTAATGTAGCAGAAATGAAGGGCGGCAAAATAGGCGTTGTGACCGCCTCCATAGCGTATCAGTACGCAAAGGACGCTTTCCCGGAGGATACGTCTTTTCTTAAGCTGGGGCTCACCAATCCCCTTCCCATCGAGCTGATACGAGGCTTTGCAAAGAAGGTCGATAAGCTCTACGTCATAGAGGAGCTCGACGGCTTTATGGAGGAGCAGATGAAGGCCGCCGGCATAGAGTGCGTGGGCAAGGAGCTCATAGGCGATATGTACGAGCTCAACCCGCAGATACTTAAAGAAAGGCTCTTCGGCGAGAAGGCCGCAAGCGTGGAGCTTGACGTGAAGCCTGTTCCGCGTCCGCCGGTGCTTTGCCCGGGATGCCCCCACCGTGGCTTCTTCTATACCATATCCCGCCACAAGAACGCGGTAGTGGCAGGGGATATAGGCTGCTATACGCTCGGAGCGGCGGCGCCCCTTTCCGCCTTAGACAGCTGCGTGTGCATGGGCGGAGGCTTTACGGTTGCCATGGGCATGGCGAAGGCCTTTGAGCGCAGCGGCGTAAAGGATAAAAAGGTATTCGGCATAATGGGGGACTCCACCTTCTTCCACAGCGGCATGACCGGCGCGGCGGAGATAATCTACAACAAGGGCGAGGTTATTCCCGTGGTTTTGGATAACTCCATAACAGG
>ERZ1673738.4211-NODE-4211-length-14654-cov-5.053154_pt1 | contig 14654 bp, 10 predicted proteins | sample MGYA00580198_ERZ1673738 | MGnify/ENA primary metagenome ERZ1673738 (study PRJEB41218, sample SAMN15661784) | gut metagenome | host: Homo sapiens | place: Canada: London | collected 2015-08-20/2019-03-30 | study: EMG produced TPA metagenomics assembly of... | reverse complement strand
TGTAAACGCGTTAGCGTCACAACCTAAGGAAGAAAAAAGTTGAAAAGCATCCCCTTTGGGTGTATCAAAAAGACGGTGCTCTAAAAAGTGCGCAATACCACCAGGAGTGGGCTTTTGATCAATGGAATAACGGCTAAATAAAGAGCCAATAGGCGCTGCTACATAAGCACTCCAAGTATGACGGTCCTTTAAAAAGATTGCTTCTACGTGAAGACCGTTATCTAAATCATACGATTTTTGTTTCCATAGAGATTTCATTTTGCCTTCACTCCTTTCAAGTTAAAGGAGCCAATATAGATTAACTTTTTGGCGAGTTCATTGATTCTTCGAATTCCCACTTTTTTGACTTGACGAATATAAAGAGGAATGGAATAGGTTTCTTTTCTTCTTAAAGCATTTTGTAAACCTTGCATGATTGCGTAAGCATTATCATGACTCGATAAAATATTCGATAACAATAAGCCTTGTGCTTGCTCTAATTCATCTTTTTTAAAATGTAAATGACGTATCACTTTTCGAATAGCTTCTTTTGCTTCTTCATTTCGATCCGTATCCGTCGCTAAAGAGACCACTAATAGGTGTGTATAAGGGTTTAATGTAGAACTTATGCTATAGCATAATCCGCGTTTCTCACGGATTTCTTGGAATAAACGACTCGTTCCTAATCCACCGATTAAATCGTTTAATAAGATAGCTTCATAACGCGATAAAGAGGAAGGCAAAGAAAAAGCTAAACGAATATGGGTTTGTAAAATATCTTTTTCTCTTGTTTCTTCCACGTTTTGAGGATACTTCATATCATATTCTTGAAAAGCAGGAAGTTCACCATCTAAAGTTAAGTATTTTTTTAAAATACTTTCTCCTTTTCTTTTGGAAATTGGACCTACAAAACAAGCCATTTTTGGCGCAGCAAAAATTCGTTGATGTAAATCCATCAACTGCGCTTGATTGATTGTTTGTAACTCTTCTTCTTTTCCATAAAGTGGTAACGCTAAAATCCAGTCTTGATCTAATAAACGATATAATCCTTCTGACGCTAGATAAGAAGGATGATTTTGGATACGTGATAAAAAGTTTTTAGCAATCTCTCGTTGCTCTTCTATCACGCGTTCATCATAACGACTTTTCGTTGTATCAAAAGCCACGCGATAAATAAATTGCATAGCTTTATTTAATAAATTTTTTTCTTCGACATATTGATCATCTACTACACTAAAACTTACTTCAAAAACAATATTATCTTTGGTTAAGTAATGGCGAAGTTGATAATCTAGCGCATAAAGTTCTTCGCATTTTTGAATCATCATCGCTTGATTTTTATATCCCTTTGCTTTATTTCTTAACACAAATTCCAATAGTGTAAGCGTGCTTAAATCTTCCTTTTTCAAAGGAAGAATCGCACTGATAGTAAATGAGTTGGTGTGAAATCTTTTATCCTTCTTGCTTAGAATCATCGGTCGTTTCTCCTTCATCTTGTGCAGATTGGTTGTGAATTAATACTTTACGTTTACTGCTACTACCGGATGCTTTTGAAACAATACCAGCATCTTCTAATTGGTCCATAATACGTGCCGCTTTAGGGAATCCCAACGCTAAACGACGCATAATCTCGGAAATGGATACTTCATCTAAATTCATAACAAACGCTTTTACTTCTTCAAAACGTTCATCGCGTTCTTTTGGTTTCGTTCCACCAAAAGATGGTCCCGCCGCCGAACGATCCACTAAATCTAAGAATTTGGGGTCGTAGTGGGTTTCATAATGTTCTTTTAAGAATTCTACTACTCGTTTGATTTCTTTATTATCTACAAATGGACATTGTAAACGGGTAAAGCCATCATCGGAGAATTCTTGAGAATCGACAAGCATATCACCATAACCTAATAATTTTTCAGCACCCGCTTCGCCTAAAATGGTTTGGGAGTCGGTATAAGAAGCCACACGTAACGCTACACGAGTTGGTAAGTTTGCTTTAATAACACCCGTAATAACGTTAACCGATGGACGTTGCGTGGAAATGACCATGTGGATACCACACGCTCTTGATTTAGCAGCGATTTTCACGACTGGAGAAGCAATATCTTTACAGTTTTCAACTAAATCAGCATATTCATCAATAATGACAACAATGAGTGGCAAAGGCTCTAAACCTTCTTCTTCCGCATATTCGTTATATTGTGAAATCTTAGAAACACAGGCGTCTTCAAATAATTGATAACGACGTTCCATTTCTTGGACTAAACGGTTCATTGCCACTTTTGATTCGCTATAATCGGAAACAATTGGGCAAATTAAATGCGGTTCATCGCGGTATTTAGACATTTCTACTCTTTTGGGGTCGATTAATAAAATACGAAGTTCTTCAGGACTTGTCTTCATTAATAAAGACATAATTAAGCAGTGCATAAAGACGGATTTACCTGAACCGGTAGCACCTGCAACGAGTAAGTGTGGATAATCGCCGACATTCATACCTAATACGTCACCAGTAATATCTTTACCAAAAGGAACAAAGTATTTCTTTTTCGGATCTCCAACATAAGGCGCTAAACATTCTTTTAAAGAAACCGTAACGGAACGGGCATTAGGAAGTTCGAGACCTGAAGTAATCTTACCACGGACAACTTTTTGGAAACGGGCTCTAACACCCCCAAGACGAATGGAAACGTCGGTGATGTTCTTTAATATATTATTGACCGAAACATCGCGGTTCATTAAAACATCAAAACGGGTAACGGCTGGACCAACTTTATATCCCGAAATCGTTGCACCAATACCTAAGTCTTCAAAAATATGGTTAATCGCTTCTTGTCTTTCTTTACTCACGCGATCATTTTCTTCATCCACGTGGGCATTTTCATAAACATTTAATAAATCCAAACTTGGATAAACATAAGGTGTTTTTTCTTTCCTTAAAGCAGGTTTCCTTTCTCCTACTACTTTAATTGGTGCAGGCACGGGATCTTCAATTTTGAAAGTCACTTTACTCGCTGTTGGGGTAGAAACTTGCACATGTTCAGTAGAAATTAAAGGTTCTTCTTTTTCTACCACTGGCTCCTCTTTTATTTCTTCTTCTACCGTTTCATCTTCTTCTATTTCTTCCGTAGGTTCAAAAACAGAAGTAGTGGTATTTGAAGACATTGCGGGTGCTTTTCTTTCTTCTTCAATATCATCGACAAGATAAGTAGGTGTTTTTTCTTCTTCTGGTTCTTCAAAAATAAAGCGAGCTTTATTAGCTTGATTAGAAGTTGTTCCCTTTGCCGTATAAATAGGGACTTCTTCCTCTTCCATTTCTTCTTCCTCTTTTTGGAAGGCTTCCTCTTGTTCTTGCTCTTCTTTCTTTCGTTTTTCTTCTTGCTCTTTTCTTAACTTTTTCTTCTCTTTATGTGCTTTACGCCAAGATAAGTATTTACTAAATGGAACTTTTAAGAATAAAGCAAGTCCAACCGTCATTAAAATCAAAGATACAACCATAGTACCAATGGAAGTGATGGTCGTGTTTAATAACGCGGCTAAAAAGAAGCCAACTAATCCACCACATGTGGTATCTACCAAAGCCATATTCCGAATGAGAACACCGCCATCCGAAATAACATTCATTTTATCTGCATATGTGGAAAAAACATTGTTCAACATAATATCATTACCATCCGGATGATAAGAAGCACTAATCATGACGCCTAAAAATAGTAAAATAACGCCGAGCATTGTCGTGTCGATTTTTACGCGATACATTTGTCTTTTTAAAATGAGATAAAGACCAAAGAATAATGCAATTAAAAAAGCAATGAAATAAAACACACCAAAAAGATAGACCATGCAGTAAGATAAAAACTCACCGATTGGTCCGCGATTGAGTAAGCCAATTAATGCCACTAAAGAAAGCATTAGGCCGATTAAAATTGTTTCTGCATCTTTTGATAAAACGCCATCTTTTGTATCTTTTGGTTGCTTCTTTTCTTTTGCCATCTTCTTTATCCCTCTTTTAATATTGTTGCAAAAAATATTATATCATAAACCTTATTAATTTTTACGCTAATAAAAAATATTTATTTTTTAAAGTTTCTTACTCGTTTACAAATCGTGAATGTAACCACTTTCATTTTATTTTTTTTACATTTTCATTGCGAGTTTTCTTTTTTTTCGTTAGCATGAGAATATAAAGGAGAAGTAAAAAATTTTTTTATCATGGTTACGATTCACATGCTTGTTGGTATTCCCGGTTCAGGAAAATCAACGTATGCTAAAAATGTTTTAGCAAAAGAACATCATTATCCCATCATTTCTAGTGACAAAGTTCGTCAAATGCATCCTGATTGGGATGAATCACTTGTTTGGCCAGAAGTGTATCGTTTATTAGCCGAAGCCATTAAAAATGGTCAAGACGCTATCTACGATGCCACTAGCGTAACACCTAAAGTTAGAGCAAGATTCTTTCAAAGATTAAAGGAAAACGTCCCCGACATTCCATTTAAGGTCGGTGCTTACTATTTTCCTACACCTGCTGAAGTTTGCTACGCAAGAATTGAAAAAAGAAACGAAATGCTAGGCGAGTTATTCTTCCCACTTGATAAGTTAGAAGGTTATGCAGCAACGCAAATTGCCCCTACCGTGGATGAAGGATTTGAATTCGTTAAAATAATTAAAAATTACGAGTAAAAAAAGCTGTTAAGTTCAATGTGAAACTTAACAGTTTTTTTCTTATTCAATTTCAACCACTAAAGGTAAAATCATGGGATCTTTACCCGTTGATTTTCTTACCATTCTTGTTGCTTTTTCTAAGGTAAGTTGTTTGGCTAATTCAATGGTGCCACCAGGAACATTCATTTGCTCTTCTACTGTTTCAACAAAGGCATCCGCTAAATCATGGAGTAAAGCTTCCGAATCTTTTACTAAAACAAAGCCACGCATTTGAACGTCGGGTCCGGCAATGACTCTTTTTTCTTTTAAAGAGACGGTTAACGCCATACAAATGACACCATCGTCAGCGAGTTTTTGACGGTCGGTTAATACGACATCACCAACGTCTCCAACACCACTTCCATCAACTAATAGATCACCAGTAGGAATGGATTTGGTAATCGGAAGCACTTTTTTATTTTCAAAAGTTAATACCATACCATTATCTAAAACGAAGGTATTTAAATGGGAATAACCTTGATTGGTTGCTACGGCAACTTTAGCATTCGCTAAGATATGACGGAATTCTCCAATCACTGGCATATAATATTTTGGACGTAATAAACTTAACATTGTTTTAATATCTTCTTCTTGCGCATGCATAGAAGATATTTTCTTTTTCGTAATGTTAATGACTTTTGCCCCTGTTTTATAGACTTCATCAATTGCGTTAACAGCGTACACTTCTGTACCAATTTGTGGTGGTGCTGCAACAATGAATGTATCGGATGGGGTAATAATTAGTTTTTTATCTTCGGATTCACCAATCGCTAATAATTCGACTTGGCGATATAACGTATCACGATCACCTAAAATAATAATGACGATATCTTGTTCGCGGACGCGGAATAAATCATCCATGGTAAAAAGATTGTTTTTAGGAATCATCAGTTCCCCCACGGAGTTTAGCGTTTCTAAGATTTCTTGTGATTTTTTACCATAGAAAAGCATCTTTTTATTAGCGTCTAAAGATAATTTTACGACTTCGTTTAAGCCATATAAGTTAGAATCATATAAAGCGAAGAAGATTCTTCCCTTAGCGTCGCTAAAATCCTTTTGCACTAAAGGGGTTAAACGATGCGAAGGTGAGGTATAGCCTGGACGATCGGCATAACGAGATTCACACATGAGTAATAAGACATCTTTTTCCGAAATTCTAGCAATTTCATTCATATCTAAACGATATTTTGGATGGTTATTATATTCAACGATAAATTCACTGGTATAAACTATACTTCCTTGTTCGGTTTCTAAAGCAAAACCATAAGAACCTGCAATTAAATGAGCGGTTTGGAAGAATTTCACCATATGACTACCGATTTTAAAGTAATCATGTTCGTTATTCACTTCAATAAAATGATAATCATTTTGAATGCCTACGTCTTTCGCATGACGTTTAATAAATGCAATCGTAACTGACGTCGCGTAAATGGGGGCATCCAGTTGATGATTTTTATAAATATACGCTAAAGCACCTAATTGATCTAAATGACCATGAGAAATGAAAACTCCACGAATGCGGTCTTTGTTTTCTAATAAAAAATCGTAGTTTGGAATGATAACATCCACTCCAGGTGAGGTTTTATCTGGGTATTTTGAACCTGCTTCCACTACATAAATATCGTCACCGACTTCAATGATGTACATGTTTTTTCCACATTCATCTAAGCCGCCAAGCGCAAATACATTAATTTTTTCCATTCCAATTCCCCTTTCACACTAACGAATTGAATACTGTTTTATAAACTTTTATACTTCTTATTTTATATACTATGTAATTCACACGCATAAAAGATTATATAACAAATATTTATTTTTACAAGTCTTTTATGGTGAAGTTTTCAAGATTTATTTTTTATTCTTTGACTTCTCTTGTCGCAATGATATTGATTCCTAAATTCAGCACATTTTCGACAATCACTTGATGCATAGAAATCGGGGCTTTCACTTCTATTTTTTGAAGAATTTCCATGACTTCCATTAATTTTTCTTTTGGAATATCTTGTTCACTTCTTACCGGTAAACGTAGTAAACCGGATTGAGACTTTAAAGCAACCGTAGTCGTTAGTGTCCGCATAGGATGCGTTAATTCTTGTTTTCCATAAGTAATTCCACGGGGACAAAAATTACCATGAATTTCTCCATTTTCACTAACGGTTAGATGACAACCGCGCGGACATATAATACAAATCATTTCTTTCATTATTTTATTACCTCCACAACAATTGGTTCATTAATATCAAAAAGTAACTCCGCTTCTAATTTCACTTTTTCCATTTGTGAAGGAAGTAAGAAAGGTCTTCTTAACGTTTTTAAAATTTTCGTACCACTTCGAACTTGAATTCTTACATTTTCTAATGGCTTCTTTACCCGGAATTTTAAAGTAACGTTTTCCATTCCTAAAGGAAAATCTAAACGCTGTGGAAGAATATAACTTAATAAATTTCCTGCTTCTAAACGAATGGTATGCGTTCTTTTTTTCTTATTCTTTTTTAAAGAATGAGCAACACCCATTCCTGCTAAACGAGCCTCTTCAGTAACATCATCAACTAAATCATGAACGTGAAGAACATTGCCCGCTACAAAAATACCAGGAATGGTGGATTCTAACCATTGATTCACTTCAACACTTTTGGTTTGATAGCAAGGTTCTGCACCTATTTTGATTAATAAATCGCTTGAAGGTAATAAACCTACCGATAAAAGTAACGTATCACAAATAAATTCTTTTTCCGTACCCGGAATAAAGTTTTTATTTTCATCGACTTGAGCAATAATGACCTTTTCTAATTGCTTTTTTCCGATAACTTCTTTTACAGTATGCGATAAGAAAAGTGGAATATTAAAATCATGTAAGCATTGGACAATATTGCGGTTTAAGCCATTTGAATAAGGCATGATTTCTACTACGCCTAGAACTTCAGCACCTTCTAGATGCATTCTTCTTGCCATAATTAAACCAATGTCGCCTGATCCTAGAATTAAGACGCGTTTACCGACCATATAACCATCTAAATTTAAATAGTGTTGTGCGGTTCCAGCGGTTAAAATGCCATTCGGACGAGTGCCTGGTAACATAATTGCACCCGCATTTCTTTCATAACATCCCGCCGCATAAATAATTCTTTTCGCTTTAAGCGTTACAACACCTTCAATTTCATTCATATATATAATTTCATTTTGGAAAGAAATATGCATCACCATGGTATTTAAAGCATAATCAATGGGATAGGAAAGAAATTGATGAATAAAACGATCCGCATATTCGGGTCCAGTTAACGCTTCTTTAAATTCTTCTAAGCCAAAGCCATTATGAATACATTGCTCTAAAATGCCACCTAAAGCATCCGATTTTTCTAATAACAAAATATCATGCACACCCGCTTCATAAGCAGAGATTGCACTCGCTAATCCAGCGGCACCACCACCAATAATCACAAGTTCTCTAGTTTTCATCGTGGGTTTTCTCCTTTAAATCTTCTTTTACTATTTCTGAATTTTCTCCATCATAACGTACTTCTGTGGCTTTTTTCGCTAGTTCTTCTTTTAAAATACGAAGAATGAGGGGTTGACACATTCCGCCTTGACATTTACCAAATCCCGTCCGTAAACGCTTTTTAACTCCTTTCATGGTGGTTGGATAAAAAGAACGTTGAAATAAATCACGAATTTCTTGTTCACTCACCTTTTCGCAGCGGCAAATGATCTTACCATATAAAGGATTCTCTTTAATCATTTTTTGCGCTTTGTTACTTAAAAAATGAGGGAACTTTGGATATTTTCTTATTTTAGAGGAATAGTGTTCTTTTCTTTTCGGATGAAGAATTCTTTTCACCATACCTTCTACTTTTTTAGAAATCATCGGCGCACTGGCTAAACCGGGGGATTCAATACCCGCAAGTTCGATAAAATGAGGATTTTTTCGACTATGACGAATGATAAAATCATGGGTAGAAATGGTAGGACGAACTCCAGCAAAAACGCGGATGGTTTCTTGAAAAGGAATATTCGGAATCATTTTTAAAGCTTGTTCACGAATCATCATTAACGTTTCATTGTCGGTACGGTTATCATCTTCTGAACTTGGTTCACTCGATGGTCCAACTAAAAAATTCATCGAAGTCGTAGGTGAAATTAAAACGCCTTTCCCTTTTTTAGAAGGTAACGTAAATAAAGTGTGACGTAAGAAAAAAGGGTCAAAATGATCTAGAACAAAATATTCACCTTTTCTTGGCGTCAAACGATAACGGGGCTTTTCTAAAAAGGAAGTGATTTGATACGCTCCCATTCCCGCAGCATTAATGACGACTTTTGCTTCATATTTTTGACGATTGGTAACTACTTGATATCCACCAAAAATCGGAAGAATATTCACTACTTCTTCACCAAGATGTAAATGCACGTTATGATCAATAGCGTGTTCCATTAAACGCGTACATAGTAAAAATGGATTAATAATACCAGCAGAAGGCGCTTCTAATGCGCCATAAACCGAAGAAGAGATGCTCGGTTCAAGTTCTAATACTTCTTCTTTGGTAAGTAAACGGACTATGACTCCGTTTTCTATTGCTCTTTGTTGTAATTTTTTTAATTCTTCCATTTCTTCATTAGAAAAAGCTAAAGTGAGTGAGCCAATACGAGAAAAAGGTATATCTAAGTCCTCGGTGACTTTGGTATACATTTCATTTCCTTTGACGTTATAATAGGCTTTTTTACTATGAGGAAGTGGGTCATAACCGGAATGGATAATGGCACTATTGGCCATAGAGGTTACATTTCCCACATCATCTTCTTTTTCAATGACATGAATGCTTAACTGATATTTACATAAATCATGAGCAATAAAAGAGCCAATGACTCCTGCTCCAATAATAATCACATCTTCCATTGTTGTTTCCTCTTTACTACTTATTAGTTTATCACGAAAAAAATAATAGTGCACTATAAAAGCGCACTATCTCATTTTTTTAAAGAAGTAAATTCATTTCTCTTTGAAATTCACTTGATAACTCTACTAATGGTAAACGAACATGCATGGATGGATATCCTTTTTGGCTTAATAAATATTTAATCGGTATGGGATTCGTTTCTAATGATAATAATTCGGCTACAAGCTTTAAATAGTCATCGAGTAATAATGCGTGGTAACCTTCTTTATAATCATCATAAAGTTGGCGCATTTCTTTTCCATATAGAATGCTCATCACTGAGATAATTCCATCTGCACCATGCGAAATAAAAGAATAAAATTCTCGATCTGACCCGGCATAACATAAAAATTGTGGGAAGTTTTTCTTTAATAAAGATATGAAATTCACATCACTACTCGCTTCTTTAATACCAACGATGTTTTTCGTACTTTTTATTAATTTTCTTAATGTTGTAAATTCAATATGGCTATTGGTTCTTGAGGGTACATTATAAATAATAATAGGTCTTTTTGTATAACTTGCAGCTTCTTTAAAGAAAAGATAAATACCGCGTTGCGGTGGCAAATTATAATAAGGCACTACCATTAAATAACCATCGGGTTCTAAAGGATCAATTTGTTCCATTTCTTTTTTTAAATTCAATATTGAGTTTTGAGAAATAGAATAAATTACTTTTAGTTTTGTATGTGATTTTACATACTGAAAAAGTGCTAATTTCTCTTCTATGGATAAGGAATGTCCTTCTCCTGTTGAACCCGCTACTACGATAGAATCATGTTTTGTTTCTTCCATTTGCTTGATGAGTTGACTTGCACAAGCATAGTCAATTTCTCCTGACTCTAAAAAGGGCGTCACCATCGCCGAAATAAGCATACCAAACACGTTCAAATCCCCTCGCTTCATTATTAAGGTATGATAAACGCCTATAAGTCGTGCTATGTTTTTCTTTTTATTTTTTTAGAATATAAAACTATAATTCTACTAAAAACCAAATATTTTCTAATTATTTACTAATAAAAGTCTAGATAAGCACTTCACTTATCTACTTCTTATTTTAATAACCAATCAGAAATATCAACAATTTTTACGCCTTCATATTGATAATCATCATGTTTAGTTCTCGCTATTACCATTTTGGGGTAAGCATCTTTAATTTGTAAAAGTGGGGTTACTTCTCTTTCAAAAGTTTTCTCATCACTAATGTTATCGGAAACTTGAATATATATTTTTTCATTTCTTTTTATCGCAACAAAATCGATTTCTTTTTTGTGTAAAACTCCAACATACACTTCATAACCTCTACGTAATAATTCTATAGCGACAATATTTTCAAGCATTCTTCCATAATCCATATTTTTCGTACCTAATTTTGCATAACGGAAAGTATGGTCACTTAAGTAGTATTTATCATTACTTGTAAGGTATTTCTTACCTTTTATGTCATATCGACGAACTCTATAAAAGGCAAAAGCATTGCATAGATATTGCATATAGGTACTAATGGTATTGTGATTTGTTTTTTCATTTGCATTCGTAAGCGTATTAGCAATGCTTCTTGCTGAAGATAAATTCGATATATTATCCATTAAAAAATCAACAATTTTATCCATTAATTGGATGTTTTTAATTTTGTATTTTTTTCGGATATCTCTTACGATAAGGGTATCAAAAACTTCTTCAATATAATCGTATTTTGATTCTTGGTCTTTATAAAGATAGGACCCTGCCATTCCGCCTTCCATCATGTATCGATCAAAAGCATCATGCTTATCTTGAAGTTCAAAATATTGGACGTATTCGTTAAATGAAAAAGGATATACTTTAATCTCAAAAGTTCTTCCTGTAAACAATGTGGCTAAATCTGAGCTTAAAAGAAAAGCATTGGATCCAGTAATATAAATATCAAATTTTTCGGTTGCATGAAGTCCATTTATGGCTTTTTCAAAGCCGTTACACATTTGCACTTCATCAATAAAAACGAAATTATCTTTGTTTTCTTGATATTGTGAATTCACATAATCATATAATGCTTTATATTCAATAAGATGATCATATTCGGGTAAGTTGAAATTAATGTGAATCATATTAGCGTTTTCATTATTTTCTAGAATATATGATTTAAATGCTTCTAATAGTTTTGACTTTCCACTACGTCTTACACCTGTAATAACTTTAATATCTGGAGTTCCCATTACATTGATAAGTTTCTCTAAATATTGCTTTCTTTGGATAAGTTTCATTTTAATCACCTCTCGACTATATTATACCACTTTCATTTACCAAAATTAACATTTTTTCAAAAATGGTAAATAGAAATGACTTTGCTTATCTAATTTCTTATGTTCAAATAATCCAAATTCCCAAGATTGTTGAGTTTAAATTCCTAAGATTGTGAAATTTAAGAAGTCTCAACAACTAAAAAAGTGATGAAATTACTCACCACTTTTACGTTATTTATTGAGTATGAAGTTTTTAATTCTTCTTTTCTCCAATATAGGAAGTAATAACAATTCCTAATAATGAGAAACAAGTAAAATCAATCATGTATTTTAAAAATTGTAAACTATAATCTAATTCATCCATTTTAAAAAAGTTAGATAGAATGCTAGATAATGTAAAAGAAACATCATCTGCCGGCACTAAACTTCCGACCATTCCACAATAACAACCGACATAGAAAACAACAAAGGAAAGCATTAAAACTTCAAATAAAGAAATAATGGCTAAAAGGCATCTTTTAGAAAATCTTAAATTGGATTTCTTATTTTTACCACTAATGACATCTAATACGAAAGATAATATGATTCCAATGGTTCTAGATATAATGCGTACAAACAAAATGTAATATAGTGTTACATTTCCTAAGCCACATTGAATCCATGTGTAGGATAAACTACTAATAGACAAGTGAAAATGTGAACTGCACGATTTTTGCGATTTTTTGCACAAAAAAACAACTTTTTTGCTCACTAAAAAAACAAAAAATTAGACAGTATCAATAAGAATGCAGACACTTAGCGTATGAAAGTAAAATTATGTTGATTTAAAAATTTGCATAAAAAAAGAACGACTAGATTTTCTTCTAATCGTTCTTAGTTTTACTATTTATCTTCTTTTGCAAGCTCTTCTTTTTTGCCTTCGGTTTCGTCTTTCTTTTTCATTTCTGGACGAGGTTCAAATTCTTTATGAGATAAGTTAATTCTACCCTTTTCATCGATTTCGGTAACGATAACTTTTAATTTTTGTCCTAATTTCACGAAATCTTTTGGATGTTCAACTCTCTTCCAAGAAAGTTTAGAGACGTGTACCATACCATCAACATTACCAAACAAGTTAACGAAGCAACCGAATGGTTCAATACGAACAACCGTACCTTCATAGACTTCACCAACTTTGGCTTCTCTTACGATATCTTCAATCATTTGAACGGCTTTATTAATTGCTTCACGGTCCATATGATAAATGATAACACGGCCATCTTGTTCAATATCAATCTTTACGTTATCACATTGTGCGATAATATCGTTAATGACTTTACCGCCAGTACCGATAACATCACGGATCTTATCGACATCAATACGCATTTGATGGAGTTTTGGTGCATATTTACCAACATCTTCTCTTGGTGCTGGAATAGCTTTTAACATAACGGATAAGATTTGTTGACGGGCACCATGTGCTTGCGCTAAAGCTTCACGTAAGACTTCTTTGGTAACACCTTTAATCTTAATATCCATTTGTAAAGCGGTAATACCTTCAGTAGTACCAGCAACTTTAAAGTCCATATCACCATAGTGATCTTCCATGCCTTGGATATCGGTTAAAATGGTATATGGATGATTTCCGTCTAATGGTCCACTGCTAATTAAACCCATAGCAATACCGGCAACTGGTGCTTTAATTGGGACACCAGCGGCCATTAAGGCCATACAGGAAGCACAGATGGAGGCTTGAGAGGAAGAACCATTGGATTCTACTACTTCGGCCACACAACGAATGGTATATGGGAATTCTTCTTCGGATGGAATGACATAAGATAATGCTCTTTCACCTAAAGCACCATGACCGATTTCACGACGACCTGGAGAGCCCATTTTGCCTACTTCACCAACGGAGAATGGTGGGAAGTTATAATGGTGCATCCAGCGTTTAGAATCTTCATCGGTTAAGTTATCAATAATTTGTTCATCGGTGGTTGGACCTAAAGTACAAATAGAAATAACTTGCGTTTGTCCACGGGTGAACATAGCGGAGCCATGAACACGTGGTAATAAATCGACTTGGGCATCAAGAGGACGAATTTCATCGACTTTACGGCCATCTGGACGGACTTTATCTTCGGTGATTAAGCGACGCACTTCTTCCGCTACGATGGTTTCAAGTACATCATGGACTTGCATCATGGTTTTGGCGCGTTCTTTATCATCTTTGTATGTTGCGTTTTCATATTTTTCGCATACTTCTAAGTCGATTGCGTCAATGGCGGCATATCTTTCTAATTTATCAACGATAGAAACGGCTTTGATTAAACGATCTTGGGCTTGGTCGCGAATGGCTTTTTCTAAGTCAGCATCGACGCTATAAAGATCGACAGAGCGTTTTTCTTTACCGATTTCTTTAATGATTTCTTCTTGGAAAGCACAGAGTTTCTTAATGGCTTCATGACCAAACATGATGGCATCAAGCATATCTTCTTCTTTCACTTCTGCGGCACCTGCTTCAACCATGTTAATGGCATCTTTGGTACCAGCAACAGCTAAGTTAATATCACTCTTTTCTTTTTCTTCTACGGTTGGGTTAATGATGAATTTACCATCAACACGACCGACATAAACACCAGCGATAGGACCATCAAATGGAATATCACTAATGCCAAGAGCTAAAGAGCTACCAAACATAGCGGTCATTTCTGGAGTACTATCTAAATCGACAGACATCACTGTATTGACGATTTGTACTTCATTTCTAAATCCTTCCGAGAACATCGGACGAATAGGACGATCGATTAAACGAGCGGTGAGGGTTGCATGTTCACCAGGGCGT
>ERZ1673738.4206-NODE-4206-length-14673-cov-7.798262_pt1 | contig 14673 bp, 15 predicted proteins | sample MGYA00580198_ERZ1673738 | MGnify/ENA primary metagenome ERZ1673738 (study PRJEB41218, sample SAMN15661784) | gut metagenome | host: Homo sapiens | place: Canada: London | collected 2015-08-20/2019-03-30 | study: EMG produced TPA metagenomics assembly of... | reverse complement strand
CTGGAACGGGAAATTGAAACACAGGCCGGGCAGGTTTCCGATGTAAACGAGTTTCTGAAGCTGGTGGACAAGTACCTGGATATTCCGGTACTTGACGCCGCCATTCTCAATGAGCTTGTGAGCAGGATCGTAGTACACAGCCCGGTAAAGGAGAACGGAAAGAAGCAGGTACAGATCGATTTGTACTTTACCTATGTGGGGCAAATCCGCATCCCTTTGAAGATTGGAAGGAAGTCCCTAAACGAATCGGAACCGGCATGTTAAATCACACCGGTTCCGATCAAAACACTTTTTACTTCCTTATGGGTCGCTGCCTAAGGGGGACGTCTCTTTTTTAGGCAGTCATCCGAGTGCCACGTCCAGCAGCATCATCAGCGCAAAGCCGAGCGCCACGCCGACAGTGCCGACGTTGCTGTGCTCACCGGCCTGCGACTCGGGGATCAGTTCCTCCACGACAACATAGATCATCGCGCCGGCCGCGAACGCCAATATGTACGGCAGCACAGAGGTAACGAGCGCGGTGAGCAGAATGGTCAGCAGCGCGCCGAGCGGTTCCACGACGCCGGAAAGCGTCCCGTAGAGGAAGGCGCGGCGCTTGGAGAGGCCGTTGGAGACCAGCGGCGCGGAGATGACCGCGCCCTCGGGGAAGTTCTGCACCGCGATGCCGATGGACAGCGCCAGCGCGCCGGCGGTGGTGATGACGGCGCTGCCCTCCAGCATACCGGCAAGCACGACGCCGACCGCCATCCCCTCGGGGATGTTGTGCAGCGTGACGGCGAGCACGAGCATAAACGACTTGCCCAGACCGGCAGGCCGGCCCTCGGGCTTATCCTCGCCGAGATGCAGGTGGGGGATCAGCGTATCCAGCAGCAGGAGAAAGCCCATGCCGAGCAGGAAGCCGACGACCGCAGGCAGGTACGCGTGCCCGCCGCTTGCCTCCGCCATTTCGATGGCGGGGATGAGCAGCGACCAGACCGAGGCGGCGATCATCACGCCCGAAGCGAAGCCGAGCAGCGCCTTCTGCACCTTTGCGCCCATCTGCTTTTTGAAGAAAAACACCGTGGCCGAGCCGAGCACGGTCCCCGCCAGCGGCAGCAGCAGGCCGAGCAGGACCTTGGCCGTGTCGCCCATCAAAGCACCAGCGACGGCGGGTTATGCACGCGCGCTTTCAGCTCGCTGTTGAGCATATACAGCCCCTTCGCGTCGCCGCCGAACAGCTCCATTTTCGTAATCATATCCGAAGCGTTCTTCTCCTCCTCGCCCTGCTCCTTCACGAACCAGTCGAGAAGCTGCATCGTGCGGAAGTCGTGGTCGGCGAACGCCTCGGCGTAGATGGCGTTGATGAGGCTTGTGACGTATTTCTCGTGCTCCAGTCCGGCCTTGAGCGGCGCCATATGGTCGGTCAGCGGCTTATCGGGCTTTTGAATGGCGCCGAGGGTGACCTTCTCGCCGTTGTTCTGCAAATACTGATAGAACAGCATCGCGTGGTCCTGCTCCTCCTGCGCCTGCACCTTGTACCAGTTCTCGAACCCGTCGAGTCCGACCGCGCCGTAATAGTTGGCGAAGTCGAGGTAAAGATAGGCGGAATAGAATTCGTGCGTGATCTGCTCGTTGATGAGCTTTGCTGTCTTTTCGTTCATAGATTTCCTTCCTTTCCTTTTTGTACACATAAAGCCGTTCGGTTCGCGGCTTCAGGAGTCGGTTTTACACCCATGTCCGCAGCCATGCGCGCCGCAGGTGTGCGCTTCTTCCCCGTGCGCGTGGTCGTGGTGGCCGCAGCGGACGTCCGGGTCATAGGCGAGCCTGCCGTCGAGCAGCGCGCGCACGGCCTCGTCCGCGCCGCCGGACACGCCGCCGTAAAGCCGGATGCCGGCCTGCGCCAGCGCCGTCTGCGCGCCGCCGCCGATGCCGCCGCAAATCAGCGCGTCCACGCCCTTATCCCGCAGGAACCCCACGAGCGCGCCGTGTCCGCTGCCGTCGGTGGACTGCACGGCAGACGCGCGGACCTCGCCGTCCTCCGCGTCGTAGAGCTTGAAGGCCGCCGTGCGGCCGAAGTGCCGGAAAATGCTCCCGTTCTCATACGGAACCGCAATTCGCATACGATCGCTTCCCTTCTTTTGTTTTTTTAAGTATACCACAAAAAAGGAAAAAGTAAAGCGACCCGGTCACATTTTTTGCGAAATTTTCCTCACCGCCGGACGCCCGCCGTCCCGGTTCATTCATAACAAACGCAGAGGACGCCGTCGTCGTCGATCCAAAAAACATACATCCCCCGTCGCGCGGGCCGGTTCCCAATCCCGTCGGACGGCGCGGGCGGATCGATTCGGACAATAACGGTGCGGTATTTCCCGCCGTTAACCGTAAAATTCATAAACGGCGATTCCGTATCCACGACGCGGCCGCCGCCGTCCAGCCCGTAGGCTTTCATAAATTCCAACGCCGTTTGCTCCGCGTCCGCATCGCTGCATACAGCGGGCGGCAGCCGATCTATCAGCGCAAGCGAATTGATCCACTTCAGCTCCCGTTCATAACAGCCGAGATACGCCTGCCGGATCAGGTATTGCCTCTCGCCCGTGTCAATGAGAGCCATCTTATGCTCCGGCCGCAGATTTGCGGCGGCGCGCTCCAGGGGCGTCCGAGCCCGAAAAAAGCACACGGCATACAAGGCGTAGGCGCACAGCAGCAGCGCGGCGGCGAACGCACACAAGCGAACGGGAATATAGCGTCTTTTCACTTTGACACACCCTCCTTTGCGCGGCAAAAACGCGGACGTATGCCGACGGTTATGCAAAGCCGCCGTTTGCCCTATGGGAACACCGTTTCAGACAGCCTATTTCCCAAACGAGACCAAAATGCCGCCTTTTCAAAGGACGCGTCATACGGGCAGCGTCTGAATTCCACAGCGTATCCGAGCCAAAGACAAATCGACAAAACCGCAAGCGCCGTCCCGTTTTAAGAATCGCTTCCATCCTGCTCGGGCAAGACATAATAGAAGGCGGAAACGGCGTTTCTGCTCGTGCCGTCGTCGTATACGAACGTGTAATACATATCATAATGAATGGCATTCACATCGAACGCCTGAATATACGTCAGCGTTTTAGGGGAATCAAACGCCGGCGTCTGCGCTTTTACATCCACCACATATTCGTACGCGCTGCACAGCGACCGCAGCTTTTCCAACGCGCCCTCTATATAGACCTCATCCGGCCAGTCGGGGATATTCACACCCTTCCATTTATATAAACCACCCGTACTGTATCCGGTCAAATTTCCAAACGTGTCGTAGTCAAACTGGATGGAAGCAGTGCTTATACCGTTTTTTGGTCTATGAAAGACCAGCCTGAAACCATCTTCGTATCGCCCCACATTTTCATAATAATAGGGTTCCATTCTGTATTCTTCTTGTTCTACCCATTCATCCAAATCAAGAGCGCTGTACGTTTCCATAAACTGAAGCGATTTCTGCTTCAGTTCCTCAAAATCCGGCATCGTATCGGAGGTCACCCATTTTGCGCGCATCTCGTCGGGGAGCCGTTCCGGCATCACAAAAAGCCATGTCAGCAATTGATTTTCGCTGTTAACACCAAAACGGAAAGCATAACGGGTGGCATCTGCATATCTTAATTCAATTCCGGGACGACTGAGCGCGGTCGCCATCGTATATTCATAGACTCCCGTAAACGGAACGCCGTAGATTTCGACCGTTTTCGATGCTCCGACATAAACCGCATCCTGTTCATGATCGCCGGACATTTTGTTGAAATCCGGCGCTGCGTATACGTCATCCCTGATCCGCAAAGGCAACCCGATCAGCACGCGCGGCTCGGCGGGTACGGGAAGCGGCGGGAACGACGTTTCGTAGGATTCCTCTTCGGAACCGCCGTCCGACACCTCGCTCTCCCGCAGCCCGCAGCCGCTTAAAGCCAGCAGCAGCAGCAGCAAGAATGCAATCGCTGCAAAATGTTTCATCCCTATCCCCTCCAAAACGAAGCCTGCGGCTGTATGTGCGCCGCCGCCTATTCGTATTCGCGTCCATCCTTTTGCTCCCGAACGGGAAAGGCCGGTCGGACAAGCGCAAAAGCGCCGGCGGGTATGCCGCTCAACCATAGCTCGCGCCGCTCGAAGCGGCCCGCCCGCCTGCAATTGGGGAGCCGTTCCGCCGGCAGCATCGGCCCTCCATACGATAAAACGGCCGCCGTCTTTGCATAATGCATGCGTTCGACAGGCGGCCGTCCTATATCCGAAACATTTGCCGTACAAGCATTAAAGACAGCACGGCTGTCTGCCGCTGCGACCGCGCGCCCAAACCGCGGACGCCTCCGCCGGTCCGTCGGCACCGCACGATTCCGGCGTTTCTTCCGTTCGAACAGGAGAACGCCCTCGCCGCGCCGCGGCCCGGCTCTTACGAGCAGACGAAGGAAATCACGGCCTCCTCGCTGGCGCTGTCGCCGTACACCGCCGTCACGCGGAAGCTGTCGGCGCCCGTATAGCCCTGTAACGGGTAGTAGGTGAAGCTGCCGTCGGCGTCCAGCCGCAGGCTGCCGTAGCGGGGCGAGACGGCGAGCGTGACCGTATACAAATCGTCGCTGTCCACCTCGATTTTGCCGGTGACGGCCCTGCCTTCGCAGGCGTATTCCGCGCTCTGCGGCGCTGTAACCTCAGCGGCCTCGGGCAGCGCGGAATAGCTCTCGTCAAGCCTGCCCTTGGCGTAGAGGTAGGTATCCTTATAGACGCTCTTGGCGTAATCGTCGCCGTTGTCGAGCGCCTGCGTGAGATCGGTGGGAATCACGCCGAGGTAATAGACCTTGATGGAGTCCATATACCCGTACTCGACGCCCTTCTGGATGTACTGCTTATAGCGCTCGATGTTCAGGCGGTTCGACCAGGCGGACAGCTCCATCTCCACGCACATGCCGAACATGCGCGCCTGAAGCGCCGTGCTGTCGAGCCGGTCGGGGTCGGTGACGGACATAAACGAATAGTTCGGCTGCAGGCAGGCGATGTCGAAGCCGAGCGATTTCCATTCCTCGAATTCCTGCGCCTGATAATAGGGAATCCAGAGCATTTTCAGCCCGAGGGCATGCACATAATCGGTCGCATAGCGCACGACGGCGCGCTCGTCGGGGTCGTCGCCGAAGATATGCTCCTCCTGCCAGTAGAAGCCGACGAGCGAGAGGTTTTCATAGCCCGCGCTGCGGTAGCGCGCAAGCTGGGTATCGATCTGCCATTTGACAGCCTTCTGCCGGTTTTCGAGAGTGTTGAGCGGGTCGTCGACGCCGTCGCCGTCCAAATCGCCGAAGGTATTGACCTGTCCGTCCGCGGTCTGGGGCGTGGGGCGGAGGATGGAGAGGAAGACCTTTGCCTGATAATCCGCGCGGTTCAGCGCGTCCTTCGCGCTGCCGACGGCGGTGTTGAGCGCGTCGAGGTTGCGGTCGGCGACAAACTGGCTGTCGATGTAGAAGCGCCAGCCCTTGAGCGTGATGCGCTCCGCCGCGGGCGCGAAATCGGCGCAGGGCGAGAAGAGGAAGGTATCGTAAAAGGTATCCTGTATCGCGCCGTCTTCATAATAGCCGACGTAGCGCGCGAACTCCTCGGCCGTAATCATCCCGCCCTCGTCGTAGGACGAGCCGTCGCCGCGGCAAATCGGGGTGCAGAGAATATTCTCGATGCCGCCGAAGTCCTCCGGCACCAGATAGCGGTCGCTCAGCGCGTTTTCGACCGAGCGCTCGGGTTCGACGGGCAGCGCGGAATCGGGCACGCGCTTGGTGCCGTAGACTTCGATTTCGCTCATCGCGGCATGGCCCTTGGTCTGCATCAGCAGGCAGACGTAGCGGGCGCGGCGGACGTCGCCGAGGTCGGCGGTGAAGCGCAGCATCTCGGCGGTTTTGTCGCCGTAATCCACCCACACCGTCGCGACGGACTGCCAGTCGGCGCCGTTTTCGCTGACCAGAACGCCGACCTCGCCGACCGGGTAAACGCCCCAAGCCGTGAGGATCAGCAGGTCGAACTCCACGCGCTCGACGGCCGAGATATGGCCGAGGTCAATCGTAATGCGGCGGCCGTCGCCCCGGGTCATACGGAAGGTGTCGGCGCCGCTCCAGGAGGCGCCGGCGCGCGTGCCGTCCGTCAGGATGGAGGGGTCGGGGGTGTTGAGCGAGGGAACGGCGTCCTTCGGCTCCAGCTCGGAAAAGTGCTGCACATAGATATGCTCGGCGCCGAGCGCGAGGTTGAGCGTCTCGTCATAATCCGCGTCGGTCTCCGGCCAGTAGGACGGCTCGGAGGCCGGAACCGTCGGGTCGCCGTAATACTGCGCGACGGTGCCCTGCTCGGGCGCATTGTCGGCCGAATACGCGTAGGCGCTGATTTCGTCGATGAAGAACCAGCCCGCTTCCTGCTTGGAGAAGGCCAGCCGGATATAGCGCGCCTTGAGCGTCTCGTCCAGACGGAAGGCATAGGTGAATTTGGCGGGGTCCTGCGGCGACGCGGGCATATACACCGCGCCGAGCGAGGTATAGCTTTCGCCGTCGGCCGAGGCGTAGAGCGTGACCGAGCCGGCGAGCCCGATGCCGTATTCCATCTGCCGCAGGCAGCCGATTTCGATGTCGGAAATGCCGTGCGCGTCGTCTCCGAGGTCAAAGTCCACCGTCACGGGGGTGCCGCCGGCAAACCCCGTCCACGAATAGGTGTTGAACTGCTCGGCATACGCGCCGTCGGTCAGCTTCTTGCCCTCGGGGTCGGCGTAGTCGTCGCCCGAGCCGGCGGAACGGGAGAGGGCGTAAGATTTCCCCTCCAGCATATTCTTGCGCACCAGCGTGCGGTCGGGCACACCGCCGGCGAGCAGCGCGTCGATTTCCAGCGCGGCCTCGCACACGGCGTCCGAGCCGGACGATTCCGACGGCGGCGCGGAGGGTACGGCGGACGAGCCGTCTGCGGACGGGTCGGCTTCCGGCGCCGTACAGGCGCAGAGCGGCAGGACGAGCAGGGCGGCGAGCAGGATACAGAGCCTTTTCATGCAGATTCTCCTTTTTGACATGCGTCGCAGCAATCGGCGAGCACACAGGCGTCACAGCGCGGCGCGCGGGCGATGCAGCAGTCGCGGCCGAAATGTACTAAACGGTGGCAGAAATCGGTCTGCCGTTGGCGGGGTACGAGGACCTCAAGCTGCCGTTCGACCTTGACGGGGTCCTTGGAGGAGGCCAGCCCGAGCTTATTGGTAATGCGTATGCAGTGTGTGTCCGCCACAATACCGCCGAGGCCGAACACGTCGCCGCGGATGAGGTTCGCGACCTTCCGGCCGACGCCGCCGAGCCGGAGCAAATCCTCCATCGCCTCGGGGATCTCGCCGCCGAATTCGTCGACCAGCGTCCGGCAGCAGCGGCGGATGTTCTTCGCCTTGGAATTGTACAGCCCGACCGAGCGGATCAGCTCCTCCAGCTCGCCCTCCCGGCTTTCGGCGATGCTGCGCGCGTCGGGAAAGCGCGCGAACAGCGGCCCGGAAACGAGGTTGACGCGCGCGTCGGTGCACTGCGCGGAGAGGATGGCCATAATCAGCAGGCGGAACGGGTCGTCGTGGTGCTCGAGCGCGCAGGCAACGTCGGGATACAGCGCCTCCAGCCGCTCGTCGACGAGCTTTGCTTTTTCCTTCTTATTCATCGAACAAAAAATTCACTTCCCCCGAAAGCAGGCTGAGCACACCCTTGTAGATGATTTCGGCGCGCTCGTCGTAGTTGATGCGCAGCTTTTCGGCATAATTGGCGTCGGTCAAGAAAACCTCGACGTGCAGCAGGGTCTTTTCGCTGTCCTCGATCGAGCAGATGAGCTTGTACCCCTTTTCCGCCTTTTCCACACGGCTGCGCGTGCGGCTGCCGCTGCGGTTGAAGGCCAGCAGACGCAGCGCGCTGCGCAGCGCCTTTTCCTTGACCGATACGAAAATCTTATCCTCTACGCTCTCGACCGCCTCGGTGCCTGCGGCCGAGATGACGTACAGCGTCTTGTCGCCCTTCAGCTCGGTGATCTGGTTGCTCTCCAGCAGCTCGGCGAAGCAGATGGCGAAGTCGAAATAGTTCACGAACCCATCCTGAACGACGATGTCGTTAATCGTCGAGAACTCCAGAGGCTCCTTGATGTTTTTCAGCAGATACAATATGAAAATTTTGATTTCAAACTTATCCGTCAGTTCGATTTCCCTTCGCCTTCTTTCGACTGTTGTTTGTTTTATTTTACAACATTTCTTCACAAAACGCAACGGGTTTCGGAAAGAAAATTTTGTGCTTGACAAACAAATGCGTTTGTGGTACTCTTTTTGGTAAGAATTGTTATGAAACGCAAACGAAAGGACTGCAACCGATATGGACAACCGTGCGATGTACACGCTAAGCTACGGGCTTTTCCTCCTTTCCGCGCAGGCGGACGGGTTTGACAACGCCTGCATCATCAACACCGCCTGTCAGGTGACGAGTACGCCGAACCGTCTGACCATCGCCGTGAACAACGCCAATTTCACGACGGGGATGATCGAAAAAAGCGGCGCTTTCAACCTGTCCGTGCTGGACGAGACGGCGCCCTTTTCTGTTTTTGAGCACTTCGGCTTCCGCAGCGGGCGGGACGGCAGCAAGCTGGACGGCGTCGAATATGCGCGCAGCGAAAACGGGCTGATCTATCTGCCCGCGCACGCCGCCGCGTATTTGTCCTGCAAGGTCGAGAGCGTGACCGACCTCGGCACGCACAAGCTCTTTCTGGCGCAGGTGACGGACGGCGAAACGCTGTCGTCCGTACCGGCGATGACCTACGCCTATTACCACGCCAACGTCAAGCCCAAGCCCGCCGCGCCGAAAACCGGCAAAAAGGGCTGGCGCTGCAAAATCTGCGGCTACGTCTACGAGGGCGAGACGCTGCCGGCGGACTTTATCTGTCCGCTCTGCAAGCATCCGGCGAGCGATTTCGAGCCGATCGACTGACGCCGCGCCGCCCGCCCGCAAACGCAAGCTCAGGCGGCAAAGCACCGCTCCGGCAGAACCGATGCAATGGCGCGCCTGTGCGGTACGCCGGCGTCGGCGCCGCCGTCGCCCGCGCGGCAGGACTCCGGCCTTGCTTCCGCGGCAAATCCCGATAAAAAAGGTATGACGTCGTCATACCTTTTTTGTTCGCCGTCATACCTTTTATTCCCTTTTTATACAACAGAGGTCCTTTCGGCCGGCTCAGCGGATTTTGACCCCGAACTCCTTTCCGCAGCGCGGGCAGCGCGTGGTGTGCTCTCCCTTGGCGCGCGGAAGGCGCAGCGTCGCGCGGCAGTGCGGGCAGGTCTTGTAGATATGCGTTTTCCGCTCGGAAAAGCGCAGCTTCAGACGGCGGAAAGCACCCCGCACACGGTCGCGGAGCTTGAGATAGCGGGCGTTTTCCGCGCGGCGGCGCGCCGTATTGCGCGAGAACAGGCGAAAAACCCAGACGGCCATCAGCAGCAGCTCGAGCGCATACAGCACATACGAGCCGACAAACAGATTCAGCAGAATCAGCGCCACACAGACGAACGAGGTCGCCTGCCCGAGCGCGTCGGGACCGTTGCGGCCCGAAAAGAAACGAAACAGCTTTTCTCGCAATACCCTCACCCTTGATATTTTTTAGATATTTTTCCAAATTCCCGCATTTCCGCGGCCTCGCGGAGCCGCGTCCGAGACAAAAGCACCGCGCAAAGCGTCGCCGCGCCGTGCGGACAATCCGCGCGGCGGACGGACGGCGCGCGGCGGTCGGCTTTTCATACGCATTTTTATAATATTGTAGCGTGTTTCCGATTCCGCTTCCATTGCGCAGCAAAAAACAATTCGTTAAAAATTACGCGGCATACGGGAAGCGCGCATTGCCTTTATGCCCAAAATACGCCCACAAAATTTGTTCAAGATTCACAATTTTATTTTGACGTCGGAAAACGAAGTCGGAATTTCTTGACCGACGGCAGGCAATGTGCTATAATGGGCAAATCCAATGTGAATCCAAACGATAAAGGGGAATCAGCATGAAAAAGACGATCACGGCCCTCCTTCTGGCGGCGCTGCTGACACTGCCCGCGCTTGCGGCCTGCTCCAAGGACGACGGCGAGACCTCGGCCCGTTCGGACGCTTCCGGCACGACGTCGGAGGAAGCGCTGCCGTTTGAGGTCAAGAACTTCGGCGGGCAGGAAATCCACGTCATCGCCAGAAGCAACCATACATACGGCGAGATGCAGTTTGTGGCGGACGAGGAGCTTTCCAGCAACCAGATCAACGACGCGGTAGCCACCCGCAACAATCTCATCGAGGACACCTACGGCATCAAAATCCTCTGCACGGCCGACGGCTCGCCGATGGCGACCGCGCGCCCGCTGATCACGGCCGGCCTGTGCGAATACGACATCATCTGCGACTCGGTCAACAATATGCTGCCGATGGTGAGCGAAAAGTGCTTCTGGTCGCTCGACGATCTGCTGAATCTGAGCGAGTCCTACTACGACCAGCGCGCCAACGACAACCTGCGGCTGGGCGACAAGACCTATTTCATAGCCGGCGATATGCTCATCACCGACGACGACTACACCTACTGCTGACTGTACAACAAGGATATGTACGCCGACAACACCTCCCTTGCGGCCAAATACGGCGACATTTACGACATCGTGCGGGACGGCAAATGGACCTACGACGTTTTCTACGAAATGTGCAAGGCCGTATCCGAGCCCGACGAGAACGGACAATGGGAAACTGCCGGCGGCACCTACGGCAACATCTCCGAAGGCTATGTGACGGCCATCTGGGTCAACGGCGCCGGCGTGCGGACGGTCGAAAAGGGCGCGGAGCCTTACTCGCTGACGCTCAACGTCAAGTCGGACAGAAGCGTCGCGGCTTTCAACAAGGTGTTTGAGATTATGTCCGACAAATCCAACACCATCCGCGTCGAGCAGCTCGGCGACAGCGGCTGGAGCGATACGGCGAAGATGTTCCAGAACGGGCAGGGTCTGTTCTGGGGTACGAACGTTTCCTCCATCACGGCGAACCTGCTTTCCTCGACGTCGGACGAAATCGTTTCCTTCGGTGTGCTGCCCGTCCCGAAGTTGGACGAGGAGCAGGACACCTATTACAACGGCATCAACGCCTACCAGTCGAGCGTCATCGGCATCCCCTCCTCGAACGGCGACAATCTGGAGGCGACGGCGTATCTGATCGAGCTGCTCGGCTACTACGGGCAGGGCGTTAAGGACGCCTACTACGAGAAAACCCTGAAGCTGCAGGCCGTGGAAGAGGACGCGGACGCGGAAATGCTCGACCTGATTTTCAACACCCGCCTGTACGACCTCGGCGCGATTTTCAACTGGGGCGGCAACCTCATCGGCATTTACAGCTCCGTGATGCGCTCGGGCTCGAACACGCTCATTTCCTCCTTCGAGGCGCTGGAAACGGCCGCGCAGACCGCGATGGATCAGACGATTCAGGACTACAAGAACAGCATCACCTGACAAAAAATGCAGGTGCTTGCAGAGGCTTGATAGAAGAACACGAATTCGTTTTTGCCTATCGACAGGCTTCAAGCTGTGCATACCCTTTGCAAATAAAGCCTATTTTCCAATGACGCGAGGGCGGAAGCACGCGCTGCTTTCGCCCTCTTCGTCGCCAAACAAATCGTTTCACAAGGCTTTTCGAGCTCTCGTAAGGAAAAAAGATTTGATGCAAAATAGCGGAGGTATAGTTGTATGGCGAAAACTGTTCTTGTAACAGGCGGAACCGTATTTGTGAGCAGATATATTGCGGAATATTATGTCAGCAAGGGCTTTGAGGTATATGTATTGAATAGAAACACAAGGCTTCAATCGCCCAAGGTGAAACTGATTCAGGCAGATAGGCATAATTTGGGAAATGCGTTGCGCGATATTCACTTTCATGTCATCATCGATACAGCCTATACCGCGGCAGATGTAAATATGCTGTTAGACGGTTTGCGCAGCTTTGATGAATATATACTAATCAGTTCAAGTGCGGTTTATCCGGAAAGCGCCATACAGCCATTTGCTGAAAATGCGGAATTGGGATTGAATAGATTTTGGGGCAAATACGGTATAGATAAAATTGAAGCGGAAAAAGCTTTATTCAGCAGAAATCCTAACGCTTATGTTCTTCGCCCGCCATATTTGTACGGAAAGATGAACAATATATACAGAGAAGCATTTGTATTTGACTGCGCTCTTGCGAACAGAAAATTTTATCTGCCGAAGGATGGCAGTATGAAATTGCAATTTTTTCATGTGGAAGATTTATGCAGGTTTATTCACATTATCATAGAGCGTAAACCGGAAAACCATATTTTCAACGTCGGCAACAAACAAGCCATATCCATTCGTGAATGGGTTGCATTCTGTTATTATGCGGTCGGAAAAGCCGTTACATATGAAACTGTATTTGACGATATCGAGCAAAGAAAATATTTCCCGTTTTATGATTATGCGTATTATTTGGACGTCACAAAACAGCATGAAATTATGCCCGACGAAAAAAATATCATAGAGGGATTAAAAGAAGCGGCCGTTTGGTATATGAATCATAAAAACGACGTTATGAAAAAGCCTTTGATTGAATATATAGATGGAAATTTATAAATAGCTTAACTTCTGCCTGAATATTTCTGTAATCAAAAATGCGCAAGGGGTACAATTCGCTCTCAAACGCCGAGGACTTATTACCCGCCGAAAAACATTTTTGCATGCAGATAAATAAATTTTTCTTGTTTCGGTTCGTAATAGGCAACAAGGAAAAAATACTTAAGACTTGAACACAAAACAAGCGAAAAGCCTTGAAAAGAACAGCGCTTTCAGAGTGATTAACGGATAAATTGGATTTGATTGAATTGTATCATTGGAGGTTCTCTATATGCGGAAATGGTGTATCGAAGATTGGCAATTTGAATTGACCGCGACAGCGGGACAAGCGGGGCACTGCCGGCTTGGATTGGAAAAGAGAGATACATTTGTCTTTTCCTATGCCTGCCCCGACGGTATGTGTCCCAAAACGATGAGCAACGTATACACATGGTGCGAGGTCATCCGATGCGGCGGTGATTTTACATATAGAGGCGAAAAGGAAAAAAATGAAATGGATTTGCCATGCGCCGACGGATGCATACAGTTTCATCTAAAGGCGACGCCTATTAACCGGGACAAAAACGGAAAGCCTCTTCCGAACGCTCCCAGACCAAAAGATGCGTAACCGCCGATTCTAAACATAGGCTTTATTCGGAGCAAATCCGATTTGCACAAAGCTCTGGTTTTTTCCCAACAAGCAATACGCCCTCTTACCGCCGCAGAGCGAAACGCATTTTTTTACGGATAAGCCCCGTTCCTATGCTTGGCTGCGACGCTTTTCGCAAAGAAACCGAGGAGAAGCGAAATGCTTCAACGGGCATCGCCGCTTCTTGGCATGCCGCGCGGCGCAAGAGCGTTTTGCGAAAAAAGCATAAACGCTATACCCTATTCAATTTCAGCCCATAACGGATTGACCGGCTCTGCTGCGCGGGGCAGGCGCGCTTGGACGGCAGGCATTCCCAAACGGGTGCCGGTGCCGTCCCATACGACTGCATAACGGACAGATTTCAAGGAGGAAAACAGAAATGGAATACAACTGCGGCTTCACAAAAGACAACAAACGGTTTCGTTACCGGGCGGCGGCCATCATCATCGAGGATGACTGCATTCTGTTCGCGGGGAATGCATCGGAAGACTATTTCTATTCGGTCGGCGGGGCCGTCCATATGGGAGAAACCGCCGAAGACGCCGCTGTAAGAGAGGTCTATGAAGAAACGGGCGTCCGCTACGAAATCGACCGCCTTGCGGTGATTCATGAGAACTTTTTTTACGAAAGCAGCGGCTCCTTGGCGAATTTGGACTGTCACGAAATCTGTTTTTACTATCAGATGAAGCCGAGAGGAAGCAAACAGCTCTTCAGCAACAGCTATACGCAGGGGGTGAAGGAGGAAATGCACTGGATTCCCATTGCGGACTTAGGGAAGCACAAGGCGTTTCCCGCATTCCTAAAGGATTATCTGAGCAAAGCGCATTGCGGCATAGAACACATCGTTTCGGACGAAAGGAACTGACTCGTACAAAGTTTGCGTTAGGACGCCGGATATGTCCGACAAGCGGAAACGGGGGGCAAAGCCCTGAAAATACAGGCTTTGCCCCCTTTCTCAAGCATTTACAGGAAACGCATCGGGCGCATTTCCGTCTGCAAAAGCGGCAAACGATAAAAGCGGCAAAAAAGGTATGGCAGCCAAAGCGGCGCCGTACCTTTTTGTTTTCGGACACATCCGTTCCGTTTTCCTGCTGACCTCTGCAAAAGCCGGATTTGGCTCGGCCGACAACGCCGGCCGGTCAGGCGGAATGCTTTTAACCGATATGCGTTGGGAAACAAACATCCTAAAATCGATTCGCGCCGACACCTTTTTCAGACTTTATCGCTTTTTAGGGCTTTGGCGGATTCAATCGGAGCTTTGCGCCAGCTTCTCGGCGCGGTCGGCGGTGATGAGCGACTCGACCATCTCGTCCATCCCGCCGTTGAGGAAAGACTCGATGGCGTACAGCGTCAGCCCGATGCGGTGGTCGGTCACCCGTCCCTGCGGGAAATTGTAGGTGCGGATGCGCTCGCTGCGGTCGCCGGTGCC
>ERZ1673738.4205-NODE-4205-length-14674-cov-5.598399_pt1 | contig 14674 bp, 10 predicted proteins | sample MGYA00580198_ERZ1673738 | MGnify/ENA primary metagenome ERZ1673738 (study PRJEB41218, sample SAMN15661784) | gut metagenome | host: Homo sapiens | place: Canada: London | collected 2015-08-20/2019-03-30 | study: EMG produced TPA metagenomics assembly of... | reverse complement strand
GGAGAAGCCGGTGACCGGGCTCTCGAACAGGCGCTGGCCGTTATAGGCATAGTTCATAACGTCGCTCTGCACGAAGGCGATCTGGACGTTGCCGTTGGTCAGGTCCTCAACGTTGGCCTGAGAGCCGCCGGAAGTGAGCGCCGTGACCTTGCAGTCGGAGTTGGTGGAGACGTAGTTGGCCAGCACGCTGCCGAAGCCGTAGTACGTGCCGGTGTCGCCGCCGGTGCCGAAGCTGAGCGCAGCGGCGGTACCGGTGCCGGCGCCGTCCTTGACCGCGTCAACCTTGAGGCCCTTCTCCTCGAAATACTTGGCAGCGCCGGGGTGATACGGCACGCCCTTGACCGAGGCGGCAGCCTCGAGGTTCAGCTCTGCGCCCTTGCCGTGCTGAGCGGCGATGGCGTCGAGGTTATTGAAGATGGTGGACACGAACGCATAGATCTGGTCGGTCGGAACATCGTCACGCGCGATGACGACTGCGCCGACGGAGACGGTGCTAGTGTCGACCTTGGCCGTGGAACCGGAATCGTCTTTTTTGTTGGTGTCGCCGCCGCCGCAGGCGCACAGCGCAAACACCATGACGAGGGCCAGAGCCAGCGCCACGATTTTGTTGAACTTCATAATAGTTTCTCTCCTTTTTGAAATTTTCCTCTTCAGAAGATTCAATATGCGTTCATTATACCTGCGTTGAGCGTAAATTTCAAGCAAAAAATGAAACTTTGGCACGCTCGATGTGCAAAATCTTTCACGCATTAGTGAAATTATGATACAAATCGCCACATCTTGCGCCTTTTGGGCAGATTTTCCCTCATCGGGTACAAGATACCTTTTCCATACAGAAAAAGGTCCGGTCTGTGCAGTTTTTGCACAGACCGGACTCGGGGTTATATGCACTTATTCGTCCTTGTCGGAAGCCGGATCGGGCTGCACGAGCACACGCTCGACGCGGCGGCCGTCCATGGCCAGGACTGTGACGGTGAGATTTTCGTACCGGAAGCTGTCGCCCGGCTTCGGGAACGTGCCGAAGCGCTCGAGCGTCCAGCCGCCGACGGTGGCGCTGTCGGCATCGTCCAGGGCGTCCTCATTCCAGCCGAGCAGCTCAAGAAAGTCCGAGATCGTCATGTCGCCGTCGAGCTCATATCCTCCGTCGGAGCGTGCAACGACCTCGCGCTCGACCTCGTCGGTCTCATCCCAGATGTCGCCGACGAGCTCCTCGAGCACGTCCTCCATCGTGATGACGCCGAGCGTGCCGCCGTATTCGTCCGTGACGACGGCGAGGTGCTTCTGCTCGCGGCGGAGCTTTGCCAGCACGTCGGGCAGGCGCGTGGTCTTGTAGACAAAGCACGGCGGGATGAGCTGCGCGCGCAGATCCTCCGGCCGGCCGTCCATCATGGCCTTGAAAAAGCGGTTGAGGTACAAAAATCCGATGATATTGTCCACACTGTCGGAGTAGACCGGCAGGCGGGAATACGTCGATTCGTCGATGACGCGCAGGATCTCGTCCCAGTCGTCGTCGATGTCGATGGCGACCATGTCGACACGGGCGGTCATGGCCTCGCTCGCGCTCACGTCGGAAAAGTCGAGCGCGGAGCGCAGCAGTTCGCTGCGGTCCTCGTCGAGCACGTCCTCGTCCTCGGCAGTCTCGATGATCGACTGCAGCTCCTGCGAGGCAGCCTCCTCCGGGTCGCCGTCACCGGTGTCGCCGCGCAGCGGGCGCGTGATCAGGTGCACGAGACCGACCACGAGCCAGATCACGGGATAGAGCACGATTGACAGCGCGCGGATGACATAAGCATTGCGCAGGGCGATGCCGTTGGCGTTTTGCTTGGCGACGATTTTCGGCATCGTCTCGCCGAAGATGATGACCAGCAGCGTCAGCACGACCGTGGATACCCACGTCCACTGTTCGCCCGCGAGCAGGATCACGATCACGGAGCCGAGCGACGACGAGGCGATGTTGACCAGATTGTTGCCGATGAGAATGGCACTCAGGGCACGGTCATAGTGGTCGAGGATGCCGACGGCTGCCCTGGCACGGCGGCTGCCGTCCTCGGCGGCGTTTTCCAGCCGCAGACGGTTGGCCGACGAATAGGACATCTCCGACGCGGAGAAGAACGCGGACAGCGCGATCAGCACGACGAGCGCGACAAAATACCACACGATGCTCATGCCGGCTCGCCCCCTTTCTCCGGGGCGGCCTCAGCGGCCGCAGCCTCGTCCGGCTCCTCCGGCAGCAGGCGCACGATGAGCTTGACGATGCGCTTCTGGCGCATATCGGAGATGCGCACGTCGAGCCTGTGATAGCGGAAGCCCTCCCGCTCGCGCGGGATGTAGGAAAACTGCTCGTATGTCCACTCGCCGAGCAGCTTGTAGCACAGCTCCTCGTCGTCCTCGGGGTCGGTGTAGTCGAGGCGGTCGAACACCTCGCCGACGGTCATCTCGGCATCGACCTCATAGCGGCCGCCGCCGAGCGGCACGAACGACTCCTCAACGACGTCGTCCTCGTCCCAGATCTCGCCGACGAGCTCCTCAACGATGTCCTCCACGGTGACGATGCCGAGCGTGCCGCCGTAGTTATCGGTGACGATGGCGAGATTTGCCTTGCGGCGGCTGAGCTCGGGCAGCACCTCGGCGATGAGCGTGCTCTGGTGCACGAACACCGGCTCGTCGAGCAGCGGACGGATATCCACGGCCTTGCCGCCGGCTTTGATGCAGGCCTTGATGTATTTGCGGATCTGCAGGATGCCGATGACATTGTCCACGCTGTCGGCGTACACGGGCAGGCGGCTGTGGCGCTGCTCGCGCACGTAGGCAAGGATCTCCTCCGGCGGGTCGTCCACATCCACGGCAGCGACATCGACACGCGCCGTGATGACGCTCTCGACCGGCACCTCGGCAAACGAGAGTGCCGAGCTCATGAGCTCGCCGCGCTCGGCGGTCAGCTCTCCGTCATCGGTCATGTTCTCAATGATATCGGCCAGCTCATCCTCCGTCACGGTCACGGCGGGCTCGCCGCGGATGCAGCGGGCGGCAGCGTTGCCGATGGCGGTGAGCATCACGGACAGGGGATGAAAGAGCACCATGAAAAACCGCAGCGAACGTGCCGTGGCCATGGCCAGACGCTCTGCGTATTTCTTGGCGATGCTTTTCGGCAGCATCTCCCCGGCGAAGAACACGACCACGGTCGTGACCAGCGTCGCGGCGGTGACCGCCCACATGCCCCACACCCGCTGCACGGCCACGGTCACGATCGTCGCGATCGTCAGGTGCAGGATGTTCGTGCCGATCAGCAGCGTCGTGATCGCCTGATCGAAGTGATCGAGCACATACAGCGCCTGACCGGCGCGGCGGTTGCCGTGGTCAGCGGCGGCTTTGAGCCGGATGCGGCTCGCGGATGAAAAGGCTGTCTCCATGATGGCGAAATAGGCCGCACCAAGGAGCAGCACGATGATAACAGGCAAAAGATTCCATAAATCCTGCTTAGGGCCAGCGTCCATTGCGGATCATCACACTCCTGAGTTCTCTCCCCGCCCGGTGCCTATCCGGGGCGGGAAATAAATTAGCGATTAGTATACCATATAATGCCCGCCGCGTCAACGCGTTTTCTCCTCCGTGACGGCGACGTTTCCCTGCCCCGCGAGGGATCGCAGCTCCTCGACGAGCGCAGGATGCACGCAGCAGCGCGCAGCGGCGCGCTTGCCTGTGTCCTCAAAGACGAGCACGAGCTGCTCGTCGCCGGGGAACATTTGCAGGATCAGCTCGATGCGCCTGACGGCCGGGTTCTCCTTATCCGGCAGCCGCACCCAGAGCCGGTGCCGCGGCGGTGCCTCGGGCCGGGGCGGCGGGTCGCGGCGCGGCGGCGTGCGCAGGGTCGCGAGCCCCTGCTCCGTCAGCGGCAGGACCTGATCCGCCACGAGCTGAGGGTCGGATTCGTCGCGCGTCGAGATGCGCCCCGAAACGAACAGCGCGGGCGTCTCCTGCGCGAGCAGGTCGCGGCAGGCATCGAGCGCAGGCGAAAAGACGATGACCTCCATGCTGCCGCTGTCGTCCTCGAGCTGGAGGTAGGCCATGCGCGTGTTTTTGCGCGTGGCACGCTCGCGGCTGGCGGTACAGATGCCGGCGATGACCACACGCTGCCCGTCACGGTAGCGGTGCGGGGCGGCATCCGGCGCGTGAAAGCTCGCCAGAATGTCACCCATGGGCGCGGCCTTCGCCTGCTGCGCAAGGGCGCGGTACGCGTCCATCGGGTGGCCGGTGAGATAGAGACCGGTGGTCTCGCGCTCCATGGCCATGAGCTCGGCGCGGGTGAACTCCTCCACGTCCGGCAGCACGAGCTGTGTCGTGTCGGCGGGCTCTCCCCCGTCATCCGGCGTGCTGAAGAGGTTCATCTGGCCGGTGAGGTTCATGCGGCTCTCGCTCGCGGCACCGCCCAGCACGCGGTCGACCGACTGCATGAGTGCCTTGCGCTTATAGCCCATGCGGTCAAAGCAGCCGGCGCGGATGAGACTCTCGGCAGCGCGGCGGTTGAGATCGTGCCCGTTCATGCGGCGGCAGAATTCGTCAAACGCCGTGAACGGCCCGCCGATCTCCCGCTCGCGCATGAGCGCCTGAATGAGTCCGCGCCCCACGCCCTTGATGGCCACAAGGCCAAAGCGCAGGTCGCCGTTTTCCACGGTGAAGTCGGCGTCGGACGCGTTGATGTCCGGCGGCAGCAGGCGGATGCCCAGCTCGCGGCACTCGGCGATGTACTCCGTGACCTTCGGCGTGTTGTCGAGCACGGAGGTCAGCAGCGCCGCCATGTATTCGTGCGGGTAGTTGCGCTTCATATACGCCGTGCGGTAGGACACGATGGCATAGGACACCGCGTGCGCCTTGTTGAAGGCATAGCTTGCAAAGGCAAGGATCTCGTCATAGATCGCGTTGGCGGTCTGCTCGGGCACGCCGTTGGCCACCGCACCGGGAATGCTCCGCGCCGGGTCGCCGTGCACGAAGGCGGCGCGCTCGGCCGTGATGACGGCCTCTTTTTTCTTTGACATGGCGCGGCGGATCATGTCCGCCTGACCGAGCGAGAACCCGGCCAGCTGCCGGAAGATCTCGATGACCTGCTCCTGATAGACGATGCAGCCGTAGGTCACGGCGAGGATCGGCTCGAGCAGGGGGTGCTGATAGGTGATGCGCTCCGGATGCGCCGAGCAGGCGAGAAAGCGCGGGATGCTCTCCATCGGGCCCGGGCGGTAGAGCGCGATGACGGCGGTGATGTCCTCAATGCTGCGCGGGCGCAGACCCATGCACACGGAGGTGATGCCCGCGCTCTCGAGCTGAAACACGCCGACGGTGCGCCCGGCGGCGAGCATATCAAACGTCTTCTTATCGTCGAGCGGGATGCGCTCGACCTGAAAATCCGGCACGCGGCGGCGCACGCGGCGCGCCGCGTCCTCGAGCACGGTGAGGTTGCGCAGGCCGAGAAAGTCCATCTTCAGCAGACCGAGCTCCTCGAGCGTCGTCATCTGATACTGGCACACGAGTGCGCCGTCATTGCTTGCCAGCGGCACATAGGCATACACCGGCTGCTCGGTGATGACCACGCCCGCCGCGTGCGTCGACGCGTGGCGCGGCATACCCTCGATGGCGCGGGCGGTGTCGATGAGCCGGTGCAGCCGCTCGTCGCCGTCATACATCGCGCGCAGAGGCTTCGACTGCTGCAGCGCCTCGTCGAGCGTGGTGTTGATGCCGCCGGGGATGGCCTTGGCCACGGCGTCGGTCTCGGCGTAGGTCAGGTTCATGACCCGACCGACATCGCGCACGGCGGCGCGCGCCGCCATCGTGCCGAAGGTGACGATCTGCGCCACGTGGTCGGCGCCGTATTTGCGGATGACGTAGTCGATCACTTCCCCGCGCCGCAGCACGCAGAAGTCCACGTCGATATCCGGCATGCTCACACGCTCGGGGTTGAGAAAGCGCTCGAAGTAGAGGTTATACTGCACGGGGTCAACGTCCGTGATGCCGAGGCAGTAGGACACGACGCTCCCGGCTGCGCTGCCGCGCCCGGGACCGACGGGGATGCGCTGGCGCTTGGCGTAGCCGATGAAATCGCTGACGATGAGAAAATAGTCCACAAAGCCCATGCGCCGGATCATATCGAGCTCATACTCCATGCGCCCGTGCACCTCCGGCCGGTCACCGTAGCGGCGGGCAAAGCCGCGCTCGCACAGCTTCGTGAGATAGGCGTCGGAGTCCGTCTCCCCTTCCGGCAGCAGGAAACGCGGCAGGTGATAGTGCCCGAAGGTGAAATCAAACCGGCAGCGGTCTGCGATGCGCTGCGTGTTTTCCACAGCGTCCGGATATTCGTCAAAGAGCGCGCGCATCTCCGCCTCGCTCTTGAGGTAGAACTCGTCGTTCGGAAAGCGCAGACGATCCGGGCTGTCGAGCGTCTGCCCGGTCTGGATGCACAGCAGCACGTCCTGATCGTAGGCATCCTGCTTTCTGATGTAGTGCACGTCGTTCGTCGCCGCGAGCGGGATGCCCGTCTCCCGGTGGATGCGCAGCAGCGCCGCGCGCACGCGCGCCTCGTCGGTCATGCGGTGGTTTTGCAGCTCGAGGTAGAAGTTCTCCTCGCCGAACAGCGCCTGCAGCTCCACGGCGCGCGCCCTGGCAGCGTCATAGTCCCCGCGCAGGATCGCGCGCGGAATGTCCCCCGCGACGCAGCCGCTCAGACAGATGAGCCCCTCAGCGTGCGCACGCAGCAGCGGCCAGTCGATGCGCGGCTTGCCGTAAAACCCGCGCTCAAACGCCGCCGACACGAGATAGCAGAGGTTGTGGTAACCGGTCTCGTCGCGGCAGAGCAGCACAAGGTGCGTATACGCATCGTCCACACCGTGGACGCGGTCGGTCATGCCGCGCGGGGCGACATAGACCTCGCAGCCGATGATCGGCCGGATGCCGGCAGCCACGGCCGCCTTGTAAAAAGCGACCGCGCCGTACATGACACCGTGGTCGGTGATCGCCAGCGCGGTCTGCCCCAGCTCTTTGGCGCGCTCGACGAGCGGCCCGATGCGGCAGGCGCCGTCGAGCAGGCTGTATTCACTATGTACGTGCAGATGTGCAAACCCCATCGTGCGTTCCTTTCAGTCGTCCATGTGAAATTCCATGAGTTTTTTCAGCCGGTAATTCAGACAGCTCTTCGTCACCGGCGGATACGAGAGCATGGCGAGGTCGGCAAGGCTGGCCTCGGGATTGGCAATGCGCAGCAGCGCCGCGCTCTGCAGCTTTTCCGGCAGCACGTCGAGCCCGTAATCGCGCTCGATGCGGCGGATGGCATCGATCTGCTCCTGCGCCGCGGCGACGACCTTGTCGGCGTTGGCGGTGTCGCAGTTGACCTTGCGGTTGATGGAGTTGTTCATGGACTTCTCCACCTTGGCAGACATGATGTCCATGGCGGCGCAGGGCGCGCCGATCTTGGTCAGAAAGTCCTCGATGGCCTCGGACTTTTTAAAATAGAGCACGGTGTTGGCGCCGCGGTCGATGCTGCGCGCGGCAAAGCCCAGCTCCGTGAGCAGGGCGGCCGCCTCGCGGCTGACGCTCGCGTGCGCCGTGATGAGCTCAAGATGGTAGTTCTTGCTCGGATCCGTGACGCTGCCGCCGGCGAGAAACGCGCCCCGCAGAAACGACGCCCTGCAGCAGTCGCTCTCCAGCACGCCGAGGTTGATGTGGTGCGCGACCGTGCGCGACAGATCCGCGCCGAAGGCGGCGAACACCGTCTCGATGGCAGCGCGGTCGGTGATGGTCAGCACGTGGCGGCCGCCGGTCTTTTCCGTGACCGGGAGCACAAAATGCGCGCCGAATGCGCGCCGGAACAGCTTCGGCAGCCGCTCGGCAAAGGCGTCGCACGCCGTCACGATGCGGATCTCCCGCGTCGTGAACGTGTGGCAGTACAGCAGCACGCCGTAGGCCTCGGCCACGGCGCAGCAATGGCGGCTGAGCGGCACGCGGCACAGCTCATTTTTCACTTCGGTTGCAAAGGACATGGTGCGCCTCCGCTCAGGTTCTCGGGAAATCCCGGTTGCGCAGACGGACGTTCGCGTCGCGCGCGGCGAGATAATCCGTCAGCGCCTTAGCCACGGCCACGCTGCGGTGCTGGCCGCCGGTGCAGCCGATGCCGATCGTGAGCGCATAGCGCCCCTCGGCAGCGTACTGCGGCAGGAGAAAGTCGATCATGCCGGTGAGCTTTTCGAGAAAACGCTGCGCCACGTCGCTGCGCAGGACATATTCCTGCACCTCGGTGTCCATGCCGCTGAGCGGCCGGAGCTTTTCCACATAATACGGGTTGGGCAGAAAGCGTACGTCAAACACCAGATCGGCGTCGATCGGGATGCCGTACTTGAAGCCGAAGGCCACGACGTTGATGAGGATATCGCGCCGCGTGCCGCCGTCGACAAAGATCTCGCAGATGCGCTTTTGCAGCATCGAGAGCGTGAGGCCCGTGGTGTTGATGACATAGTCCGCGCGCTCGCGCACGGGGGCGAGCAGCTCGCTCTCGCGGCGCACGGCCTCCGGCAGGGAGCAGCGGCTCTCGGCCTGCAGCGGGTGCGGGCGGCGCGACTCCTTATAGCGGCGCACAATGGCGCTCTCCGACGCCTCGACGAACAGAATGCGGTAATCCACGCCCATGTCCGCAAGCTCGTCGAGCGCGGCAAAGAGCTCGGTGAAGCTCTCCTGACTGCGGATATCCGTCACGAGCGCGACCTTTTCATACCGGCCGCGCGTGGCGAGGCAGAGCTCGGCAAACTTCGTCAGCAGTGCCGTGGGCATATTGTCCACGCAGTAAAAATCCAGATCCTCCAGCACGTCGGCCGCGCGGCTCTTGCCGCCGCCGGACAGCCCCGATACGATCAGAAATTCCATCCCATCACCCCCGGATGATCTTCACTTCCGGCTCGAGCTCCACGCCGGACGTGCGCAGCACCGCGCTGCGGACATCGTCCATAAGCCGCAGCACATCGTCAAACGTGGCGCCGCCGCGGTTGACGACAAAGCCCGCGTGCTTTTCGCTCACCTGCGCGCCGCCGACCGTGTAGCCCTTGAGCCCGGCCTGATCGATGAGTGCGGCGGCATAGCCCCCCACGGGGCGCTTGAACGTGCTGCCGGCGCTCGGCAGGTCAAGCGGCTGTCTGCTGCGGCGGCGCTCGCTCAGGTCGCGCATACGCGCCTGAATGTCCGCCGGGTCGCCCGGCGTGAGCGCGAGCGTGCTGCCGAGCAGGACGCAGTCCGTGTCGGAAAACGCGCTGTGGCGGTAGCCGAAGTCATGCGCGCTGCCGTGCGCCTCACACAGGCGCAGCTCTCCGTCGAGGTAGCGCGTCGAGACGACGACGTCCTTCATCTCGCCGCCGTAAGCGCCCGCGTTCATCGACACCGCGCCGCCCAGCGACCCGGGGATGCCGTGCGCAAACTCCAGCCCCGCAAGACCGCAGCCGAGCGCCGCCTGCGCCAGCCGCGCGAGCGGGATGCCCGCGCCCGCGCTCAGATGCGTCGCATCCGGCTGCGTGACGGCGGCCATGTTGTCGCCCATCTGCACGACGATGCGCTCGAGCGCGCCGTCGGTGATGAGCAGGTTCGTGCCGTTGCCGATGATGAGCGGCTGCGCGCCGCCGCCGCGCACGATGCGGCACACGGCCGCCGTCTCCTCCGCGGACGCGGGGCGCACCAGCGCACGCGCCGGTCCGCCGATGCGAAACGAGCAGTGCGCGCGCATCGGTTCGTGTTCCAATATCTCCAGTCCCGGACACTGCGTGCGCAGCGCCCGGACGATGAGATCCAAATTTGCCATAGTGTTCGTTCTATCCTTTCCGGGTCAAAATCCGATGCCGAGGTCAATGCCGCGGTCGTGCTCGGCGGCGAGCTTCTGCGCCGCGTTGTAGCCCATGCCCTTTTGCCGGTTGTTCATCGCGGCAAGCTCGAGGATCACGGCGAGGTTGCGTCCCGGTCCCACCGGGATCGTCACGCACGGCACGCGCACGTTGAGGATCTCGCAATACTCCGTCGTCAGGCCAAGCCGGTCATAGGCCTTGCCGTCCTCCCACGGCTCGAGCTGCACGACAAGGTCTATGCGCGTCTCGGGCTTGACCGCGCCGACGCCGTAGATCTGCCGCGCGTCGATCACGCCGATGCCGCGCAGCTCCATATAATAGCGGATCATCTCGGGTGCAGAGCCCATAAGCGTCGTGCGGTTGATGCGCTTGATCTCCACGGCGTCGTCCGCGACGAGCCGGTGACCGCGCTTGATGAGCTCGAGCGCCGTCTCGCTCTTGCCGACGCCGCTGTCGCCCGTGATGAGCACGCCCTCACCGAACACCTCGACGAGCACGCCGTGCTGCGTCAGGCGCGGGGCGAGATAGCTCGAGAGCGAGGCGATGAGGTCGGCCATGAATTCCGAGGTGTCCTTGCGCACGAGAAAGAGGTTGCGGTCGTACTTTTCCGCCATCTCCAGGCACTCCGGGAACGGGTCCATGCCGTGGCAGATGACAAGGCCGATGATGTTATAGCGCATGAACGTCTCAAACCGCTCACGCCGCTGCGCGGATGTGAGCGTCTCGAGAAACGTGCTCTCGACGCGGCCGATGATCTGCAGGCGCTCGGGGTCAAAATAGTTGTAGAAGCCGGCAAGCTGCAGCCCCGGCCGGTTGACGTCGGCCGTGCTGATCGCGCGCGTGGCGTAATCGGCGGCGGCGTGCAGGACGGTCAGCCCCTGCTCGGTGGCGATCTTTTGCAGCGGTACGGTATAACGCGGTGCGCCCATGGTGCGCATCTCCTTTCTGACAACGCCGCGCACGGCGGCGGAAACCTGTGATCCTATGGGCGGAGCGTCTGCTCCCCCGTATTCTATTGTAGCGAACACAGCGGCATTTGGCAACGGCTTTTGCGCCGCGGCGGGGATTTTTCCGGCCGCGCGGCAGAAAATGCGCAGAAAATGTGAAAATCATCTTGCAATCGGCCATCGTTTCTGCTATTATGAGAAAGCTGTTCTCGCAGATATTAGAGAAGGAGGTGCTTCAACCAATGGCAAAATGTCAGTTTTGCGACAAGGGCGTGAGCTTCGGCATTCAGGTGAGCCACTCTCACCGCCGTTCTAACCGCACTTGGAAACCCAATGTGAAGCGCGTCAAGGCCATCGTGGACGGCAAACCCCAGCACGTCTACGCATGCACCCGCTGCCTCCGCAGCGGCAAGGTCACCCGCGCTGTGTGAATTGCAATCATTGCACCGAACAAGGCTCGCCCGATTGGGCGAGCCTTTTTCGCGTCTTGGACAGTTTGTGCCGCTGCGCACGCGGCCGGTTTCCCCCGCCCCGGCGCGCGGCGGGCGAGCGCAGGGCACTTTTCTCCGGGGGGCGCAGTCTGCTCGGAAAAGCGCAGACCGGAACGCGGCATTTAAAAAAGAATGCGCCCACGCGTGTGTGTCGCGCAGGCGCCGCAGAGCAAGCAAAAGTTTGTGTGTGTGGGGTAAAGTTGTAAATAACCGGTAAACAACCTTAAGAGGAAAGCGTGCTCTGTCTGACGAAAATCTAATTTGTTTCCGTTCTGCCGTAATAATGCGCCAGCTTTCGTTTTTAATGCAAAGAAAGAAAAAATTTTTGAAAAAATTTTTTCTGCCCCGCACAGCCGCCGCAGCACCGGAAACGGGTTGCCGTTTTCCGGCGCGCATGGTATCCTTTTTGTGTCCGCACCGGACAGAGGGAGGCACGTTATGAAAGATACTCTGGTCGTCAAAAAGGCGACGCCGCTCGGCGCGCGCGTCTGGACAAGTCTGCTGGTGTTCGGCTTCATCGGGCAGATCGCCTGGATGGTCGAAAACGTCTACTTCTCCACCTACATTCAGAAAAATATCACGGCCGCCGGCTGGGCGACCTCCGCGACCGTCGCCGCCAGCGCCATCGCTGCCGCGCTCGCGACGATCTTCAGCGCCGCGTGGTCAGACCGTGTGGGCAAGCACCGCGCCTTCGTCTGCTGGGGCTACATCCTCTGGGGCATCACGACGGCGGCGTTCGCGCTCTTCGGCAACGGGCAGGTCGGCGGCAGCGTCGGTCTCGCGGTGACGCTCTTCGTCGTCATGGACTGCGTCATGTCCGCCATCGGCAGCACGGCCAACGACTCGGCCTTTTCCGCCTGGGTCACGGACGTGACCGACGTCACGAACCGCGGCGTCGTGGACATCGTGCTGAGCATCCTGCCCATCGTCGCGCTCATCGTCATCTTCGCGGGTTTTGACGGCATGACCGTGCACGGCAACTGGACGGGCTTTTTCCTCGTGCTCGGCGGTCTGACGAGCGCGGCCGGTGTGCTCGGTCTGTGCATCTTCCGCGACAGCCCCGCCCTGCGCCCCGTGCAGGGCGACACGTACCTGCGCGACGTGCTCTACGCCTTCCGCCCGGCGAACATCCGCGCCAACAAGATGATCTACGTCTGCTTTCTCGGCATGATGTTCTCGGGCCTTGCCATGCAGCTGTGGCAGCCGTACATGATCTCGCTCGTCGAGGTCACGCTCGGCATCGACAACTACATCCTGCCCATCGGCATCGTCGTGCTTGCCTCGGCAGTGCTGTCCGTGCTCGCGGGCAAGGCCATGGACCGCTTCGGCAAGGAGAAATTTTATTACCCCGTGGCCGCCATGCAGGTGCTCGGCGGGCTGATCGCCTACAGCATCCAATTCCTCGGCCACGCCATGCCGCTGCTGTGCGTCGGCGGCACGTGCATCATGGCCGGAAACCTCGCCATGGCGGGCCTGTTCACCGCCTCGTCGCGCGACTACACGCCCGCCGGGCGCGCCGGTGCGTCGCAGAGCGTGAAGATGGTCATCTACATCATGCTGCCCATGGTGCTTGCGAGCATCATCGACCCGCTCATCATCCGGGCCGTCGCGCTCGAGCCGACGGCGGAGGTGCTCGCCAAGTACCCGAGCTACGCCGGCAGCTATCTCTACCCGTATGAGCTGTTTCTGGCCGCGGCCGTGAGCGCGGTGTTCATCCTTGTCCCCGCGTACTTCGTCCGCCGGGACGCCGGACGCATCCGGCGCGAGAAGCTCGCCGCGCTGGAAAAATGAACGCGAAAGCCCGCCCGCAGGCGCTGCCTGCGGGCGGGCTTCCGTCTCCGGATTTACTTGCGGAAGAGAGAGATCACGCGGTCGAAGAAATCACCGATGGCGGTGATGATATCCTTGACCTTGCCGGTGAAGGCGGCGACCTTCTCCTTCGCGCCGGCAAGCTGCTTGAGCGTGTCCTGCACGGCCTGCACCTTCGAGAGCAGGGCGTTCGTGTCGAGCTTTTCGAGCGAGCGGCAGAGGTTTACGAGCTGGGTCATCTGGTCGTCCGTGAGCGTGACGTTGTACTCGGCGGCGATCTCTTTGATCTTGGCGCGCAGTTCAGCGTCGGTCATGTCCTTGGTCTCGTTGAGGATGAGCTTGAGCTCGTTGACGATCTCGACCGAGTCATAATCGCCGATGGCCTGCGCGAGCTCCGCCGTCGTCGCCAGCTCCTGCGAGGAGACGGCCTTGGCGGTCTCATCGAGCTTCGTGCCCGTAATGTCCTCATACGCCTTGTACACGCCGGTCAGCGCCGCAGTGCCCGAGACGTCGAACGGCGCAGCCACGCTGATCTTCGCGTCCATGATGCCGGCAGTCGCCAGCGCGCTGATGTACATCTGGCTCGTGCAGTAGGTAATGTGCGACGTGTTGACGGTCATGCCTTTTCCGGCGGCAAGCACCTCGATGGAGATGCAGGAGATGGATTTCGTGCCGATCTGCGCGTCGCTGATGACACCGCTGAGGTATTGCCGCTCGTCCTGATTCGTGACGGTCAGCTCTTTGACGCTGCCGCGCTCGATGCCGAAGGTCTTGTAGACGGTCTTGATCTGCTCGTCCGTGAGGTCGGCGCCGATAACGGTGCGCGTCTCACCGGCGTCGATGGCCGACACCGCGCCGAGACTTGCCAGCAGACACACGGCAAGCACGATGGGCAGTGCCCGTTTGAGAAATTTCATGGCGGTAGGTTTCCTTTCCCCGCGGCCTTGCGCCGCAGTCCCTGACAGGATAGACGCCTCTATTGTAAAGAAGTTCCCGCAAAAAGAGTGACGAATCTGTGAAGAATCGTCTGAATTGTTTGTTAAGATATTGCGCGCCGCATAAAAAAAGGACAGACAGAGTAGGAGTCTCTGTCTGTCCATGTGGGGGTGTCACTGCCTTTTGGGGTGGCAGCTATGGCACTGTGCGCCGCAATGGGCACAGCTGCCGCCGCAGGAGGAGCGCCCTTGCCGCTTCTGGCGGATCAGGGAAAGGGAAATTAGGATGACAATGGCAATGAGAAAGATCGAAATCAAAATCGTAGAGAGGTTTGCACCGATCCAGTGCAGCATAGGTATTCACTCCTTTGCGTTTGCGAAATTCAGCAAGGCTCAGGCCTTGAGTGTGGTGGCCTCCTTGTACGGACGCGCCAGCATGTAGATGATGCCGGCCAGCGCCAGAACCGCGCAGATGAGGCCGATGATGTTCAGGCTGCCGGTGAAGGCGCAGCCGAACTGGTAGATCATCAGAGCGACCAGATAGGCAAAGCCGCACTGATAGCCGATGGCGAACCACGTCCACTTCTGGCTGTTCATCTCGCGCTTGATGGCGCCGATGGCCGCGAAGCACG
>ERZ1673738.4200-NODE-4200-length-14688-cov-7.548623_pt1 | contig 14688 bp, 16 predicted proteins | sample MGYA00580198_ERZ1673738 | MGnify/ENA primary metagenome ERZ1673738 (study PRJEB41218, sample SAMN15661784) | gut metagenome | host: Homo sapiens | place: Canada: London | collected 2015-08-20/2019-03-30 | study: EMG produced TPA metagenomics assembly of... | reverse complement strand
CACCCCACTTGTTAGATAGTATATCATACTGTCTAACAAATGGGGTGCTGTTCAATGATATTGTTTGCCATAATAGCTTTTTTAATAATGGAATGGTATAATCAGAGTAGTAAATCAAAGTACGAGGGAGAAATATTATGGAGCAAGTTGCAAAATGTAAATCTTTAGTAGCTATTTTCAGAGATGATAAAATAATGTTAGATGGTTCACATGAGGTTAGCTTTGATATAGAAAAAGACAAAGTTTTTCATATTGATGTGGAACAATGCGGAATCAGAAAAATTTCATTAACTTCAGATGTGGATGTTTCTGTATTTGATTTATATGCATTATTTTCACGCATTGAAAGGTTGTTAATGCTGTTTGATGGGGCTTTTATTTCTTTATCAGAAATTCAATTATCTAAGTCTGATACTGTTGATGAAAAGATATTACATTCATGTGAAGAACATTTTATGAAGGGGCGTTTATCTTATTTCATGTCTGCTGATTTTTGTAACTACAGTATAGAGAAAATGCTTGGATTTGACTCTATCATTACAGTGGATTTGTTTTGTAAATGGGAAAATTTGCTTGATGAATTAGATGTGGTGCATCAAATGTATCTCTATTCTTTAAGTAATAGTGGAATGACGGTAGATATTAAGTGTGCATTTTTGATTGAATTAGCAGAACCACTTGTTGAAATCGTAAAAAAGCATATTAATTTTTATGCTTCATTAACACCAGGGGCTCATGGGACATCTCTTAGAAACTGTTTGGATGCATTGATTACGAAATATGGTGTAGATATTTTCGAGAGGGAATTGTCAAGTGGTTATGAAAAGTTTTTATCAGCGTTGGTCAATAGTAGAATTCGAATAATGCATATTAAGCGTGAACAGAAGGGGGTGTATTTTAATGGGGCGGAATCAGTTTTATATGCTTTGAAAATGAGCTTATTATATCGAAGAATAATGTTTGAAGTATTAGGTATAGATGAAGTGAATTACAGAGATAACTTAAAAAAGTGCGTTTCAAGATTGGATAAATGGAATGATACTTTGGATAATTTTTTGATAAAGTTATCTAAATAAAGATTGATTTGAGCCTTATAAGGACAATGCGAGATAAAATGATGAATGGAGAAAATAAACGATGAAATGTATTTATTGTAATTCAGAAGCAGAACTAACATCATCTGACATTATAACTTATGCAATTACAGGAGCAAAGCTAACCAAATCATTTGTTTGTAAAACACATAATGCATTTACAAATGATAATTATGAGAAAAAATTTGTAGCTGATTTGGATTTTTTTAGAAATCATTTAGGTCTTACGACTCGTGATGGAAAACCAATTCAGTATAAGGCAGATATATCAGTTGATGGAACAGAGCTACATAATGTTAAAATCAGTAATAGAGAGTCTTTGTATGCACCTAAAGATGTTGTTGCAGGAACTGATGATAATGGAAACAAAATTTTAATGGCTCCAATGGAAAGAATAGAGAAAATAAGCAAAGGTAAAGCCTCTGCGGTTGATATAAGCGATGTAACATTGCATAAAACTATTACGGCAGACAGTTTTCTGGGATTTCATGCAGTTCACAGTATTGCTAAAATGGCGTATGAATGGTATTGCTATGTTAACAATATCGAAGAATTTAAGGAAGAGTACAAAGATATTGTAGATTATATATTAGGAAATAATGATGGTGATTTCGTTGATATTATAATTGATGGGAACTATTATCATGCGATTGACCAATTATCTGAAATAGGAACAAATGCTTTTTTTCAGTATGATGATGTTGACGGATATAGATATGTTGTGTTTGATTTCTGGAAGACGATTTCGTATAGAGTAAGAATTTGCAAATCTCCTAATGAGTGTTTTCACGATGTTCGTTCTTTGCTATTTGAACTATATTTGTATCATATAGACGGTAGCAAAACCCAGACAGCATTTGGAGCTTTTTCTATTGACAGCAGTACAAAACCCAAATTCAACACAATTCAACCGCAAAATGTTACGATTGATATATGGAGGTCATTTGTAAAGCGAATAGAAAGAATAATGTCAACTATGGTTTTGTCTGTACATACTTTGAAAAGAGAAGTAGATGAACTTTCTTCTAAGTTGAAGAAGTATGATGCAGGAATAATAGATGTAGCTCGGCTGTTGGGATTTGAAGAAAATAACGTTGTTACTACGATTGAAATAATTAGCCAGTTGCACTTAAATAAAGACAAATATGATGTGACGAAATCATTTAATCAAAATTTGCCTATAATCTTAAATTTAGATAGCGATACCATAGCAAGAACACAGGAAGATAAAATGGAGTTTATAAAATCTTTAGTGGCAATGGATAAAGAAAACAAGTTGTCTGAATATATATGGAACGGAATACATGTGTTTAATGAGATATATGAGAATGAAATGAAGTTGACAAAATAGAATGTTTTTTACATAGCCGAGAGGTTTTCATTTAACGAAAGCCCCTCGGCTTTTCTATTTCTGGAGGTGATTTTACCCATTGAGAACAAACCGACCCTATGTGCAGATTGACCCAGATGTGCTTGAACGGGTACGGCAGATTGATTTGTTATCCTATCTGCGTGAGTTTGAGCCGAGCAATCTCGTTAAGGTCAAAGGTCCTGTCAAGATTTATGCGCAAAATTGTTTGCAGGCTCCGACAGACCTGAAGTCAGCCGGCAATAGAGGCGTCGTCCATGACCGCCTCCAAGTGCTTCATGTTCATGTATTTCTTGTTGCCCCACTGGGTGCCCGCCACATGGCGGAGCCGGGCGCAGACCAGCATCAGGGCGGAGTTGCCGTCAGGGAATGTCCCCACCACGCGGGTCCTGCGGCGGATCTCCCGGTTCAGCCGCTCGATCACGTTGTTGGTACGGATGCGGGTCCAGTGTTCGCTGGGAAAATCGCAGTAGGTCAGTGTCTCCTCCATGCCATCCTCGACTTTCTTGGCAGCCTCCTTCAGCTTCATCGCTCTCAGCTCGTCGACCACGGCCTTTGCCTTCTCGCGGGATGCCTTTTTGCTCTCCTGCGCGTGGATCGCCTTGAGCATTTTTGCCACAATTTTGATCTTGGATTTGGGCACAACAGAGAAAACGTTGCGGTAGAAATGCACCGTGCAGCGCTGGTATTTGGCATCCGGGAACACCTCGCCCACGGCCTCCAGCATCCCCACGCACTTGTCGCCGATGATGAGCTTCACGCCATCCAAGCCGCGTCCGCGGAGCCACCGGAAGAAGCTGCCCCAGCTGGCCTTGTCCTCTTTCATGCCTTCGACACGCCGAACCTCGTGATAAGCACCGTTTCCGTCACGACCAGCTTTTTGACGGTATCGCTGACGATGCTGCGCTCGTCATACTATGCCATCCGCTATGCGGCGAACAACTTAGTGCTCATTGTGATGTGATACTTGCATCCGTGCGGACACGGCGTACATCTTCGTCACCGTCAACTTCGCCATCTTCTTTCTAAACTACATGTATGGATTATCTGCTGGAAGCAGCGTGAGCGGCAAGGCTTACTTGACCTGACTTGACGGTCGGTGACCTATATAATGGAAGCAAGAAAGCAATTAATCAGGTGAGCGCTGAAACAGCAACAAAGGGTTGCTTTTCAAGCAAAGTGCCGGATGCTATAATGGTTCCGAGGCGATATGAATGTAAACTAAGAATGTTATATTTGACCTGCGCACGAAAATGGGGCTACCGTAGGACGAAACGGCCGAGCGGGTGTTCGTCACGCGTCAGGCGGTGTCACGCTGGGAAACATGAGAGACTACCCCGAACGCGGAGACCCTGAGGTTGCTGCCGAAGCTTAAATATTGGGATAAAAATGAGATGCAATTTTTGTTGCATCTCATTTTTTATTGGCTTTGGAAACCACCGGCTATGCCGGTGGAGGTATCCCGTAAAAAAGCTTTAGCTTTAAGCATCGAGCGAAGCGAGTCGAGAATAACAATCCAGAAAATTTGTATGCACTCGATAAAAACGCTGATGCCCGTTTACGGGCGGCGGGGCATTTGATGCAAGTGAAAAATCATTCTGTGCATCTTTAGATGCCAGCAGGTAAAAAGCCCTTCTAGGGCTTATTCAAGCCTCCGGCTAAGCCGGAGGTTATGACTTATCGCATCCTCCAACGAGCGTGATAGCAACATCATTTACATTCGTTCCTGTGGGGCCTGTGAAGATCAGGCCGTTTACGGTCTTGAGCGCGTGATATGCGTAGTTGCATGCAAGAGCTCAGAGACACAGTCAATTTATTTGCCGCCAGCTCACGCACAGTGTCACCGTCGACATAGCCACCGGCGGCATCAGTGGTACCATCCGTTCCGTAGCTGCCAATGCTGAGGACACAGGCATTTGCTATGCCGGAGATGCCTTCCGAAGCAGACAGCGTCAGCTCCTGATTTCTTCCGCCAAGACCGTTTCCAACGACCCGCACAACAGTCTCGCCTCTGGCGATGAAGGCAAGTCTTTTGCCGTCATTTGCATGTGTGCGCGCAATGCTGCCCAAAAATCTCCTAGCCTCCTTTGCCTGACAATCCAAATGATCTGTCAATATGATCGGCTCATACCCAAGCTCATGGGCGGCCTGCTCCGCAGCAAGGCAAAGCTCCCAAACGCTTCCGATAATTTGTGTCGAAACACTTGTTAACTGCATGAGAGTTTCCCTGTTAAGCAACTCCCATGTAGCTCGCTCAGCTGTAAATCATACTTTTTCGCGATATCCACAGCCTGGGCGCAGGTAGTATGATTCGGCGCAGCAGGACCAGAGGCGATCATATCCAGGGGATTGCCAAGAATATCGGATAAAACGATCGTCTCCACATGGGCGGGAGCGCACCATTGGGCAAATCTGACGCCCTTTGCCGCGGAAAGACGCTTCCGGATGGCGGTGACTTCCACTATATCCGCACCGCTTGCAAGCAACTGCCTTGTTATGCTTTGCAGCTCGTCGCCGGAGACCAGTGGCTTTTCAAACAAGGCGCTTCCGCCGCCAGATAGCAGAAAGATAACAGTATCCGAACTCGTGAGCCCTTCGGTCATTTCAAGGACTGCGCGGGTGGCAGCAAAGGTGTTGTCATCGGGAATCGGGTGACCGGCTTCAAAGCAGGTGATACCGGGCAGAGCATGCTCAATATGCCCGTATTTTGTGATGACGATTCCGCTTTCGGGAGGGCGATGCAGGCAGAGGAGTGCGGCTTCAGCCATTTTCCACGCGGCTTTTCCGACAGCAACCAAATACTGCCTTCCGGTGAAGCTCTTTCCGTCCAAAGCGCGGCGCACGGCAGCATCGGGACATACCGCGGCTACAGCGCTTCTCGCAATTGCTTCTGCATCACCTCGGAGAGCTTTGTTCATGCCGCTATCTCCCTGTTATTCACAGCGGACAAGCTCAATACTGTTTGCCTTAAAGAGCTTATCCCATCTTGCGTCAACATCCATTTCGGTAAAAATCTTATCTATGGTATTCAGATCGATAATCTTATGTGCTTTACAGCGCCCGAACTTATTGCCGTCGAGCAGCAGATAGCGATTGCGCGAGTTTTTGAGCATCATTCTTCTAATCGCGGCTTCCTCTTCGCTGTTGTGGGTAATGCCATTGTCTATGTCGATGCCCGAACAGCTTACAAAGCACTTAACTGCAAAAAGTTCTGAAAGCTGCTGAAGGGAGATAGCGCCGACAAACGAATGCGTTGCATCCGTATAGCGTCCGCCGATTCCGATGAGATTTATATTCTCGTTAGTGATCAGCTCATTTATTATGCTGGTGCTGTTTGAGATAACGGTCACATGAAGTGAGGCCGCAGCAATGAGCTTTGACAGATACAGTGTCGTGGTGCTTCCGTCGAGCATCAGGTAGTCTCCGTCGTCGATCTCCTCAAAAGCGCGCATGGCGATGCGTTTTTTCTCCTCGATGCGCGAGCCTGCTCTGAATGCGTAGGGAGGGTCTGCGTCGGGTAGTATTTTGTACGCCCCGCCATGGACCTTGATGGTCATGGGATCCTCATCGCAGATCTTCTGCAGATCACGGCGGATCGTCTCGCTGCTGACGAGAAATTTATCGGCCAGATCCGCAACCGTAACGCTGTTGTTTTTCTGCAATATTTGCTTGATAGCATTGATTCTGTCTACAGAAAGCATATAAATCTCCAAAAAATCAATATTTACGATAGCATTTTAACAAGCAATTGTAAAAAAATCAAGTGTTTTGAGCAAAAAAATAACGGAGTAACCGCAGAAAACAACAAAAACTAACATCAAAATAACAAAATAAAACCACTTTTCAGACAGAGAAGCACGGCTTTCCTGGAATAATTTGCGCTGATTTTGTTAAGAAAATCGCAAGATTGAATATGTATTATGCACTTCTACCAATTAGAATGTTGTATATTTGTGTAAATGACTGAAAACGTGAATTTATGTTGAAAAGTGTTGACAATTGGCGCTAAGGGATGGTAAAAATAAATTGTAACAATAAAAATCAACAGGAAAGTGAGAATTCAAAATGAATGTTGAAGAAGTCAAGCGCTCAATAATTGCGGCTGGTAAACAAGCCTACGACAGTCATCTTGTTTCGGCAGCCGGAGGAAACATCAGCATGCGTTTGGGAGATCGTTATTTTATAACGGCAACCAACGCACCGCTCAGAAGCCTTATGCCTGAGGACATTCTTGAAGTCGACATAGACGGCAATGTCGTGGGTGAAACCTACGGCGGTAAGCGTCCGTCGAAGGAAGCAGTTCTTCACCTGGCTGTTTTTAAGCACAGAAGTAACATTGACAGTGTTATCCATGTCCATCCCGTAAACTCCATCGTATGCTCGCTGTCTATGCCTAACGATTTTCCGATAGTGACGGTATCGGCACATAAGAAGATCGGCAAGGTCGGCTATATCCCGTTTGCAGACCCCGGCTCTAAGGAGCTTGTCGATGGCGCAGTCAAGGCGCTGACCGAGGGCGATAAGAGCATAAAGACGCTCATTATGGAAGGGCACGGCATTATCGTGTTTGACAAAGGCATGGAGCAGTGCTACGAACGTACCGAGCTTGTTGACGAGACGGCCAGAGTCGGTATTTATACAAAGCTTGTTATTGCCGCCAAAAAGGTTCTCGGCGAGGAGTGAAGGTCGATAGATGGAACATATGCTTACTTTGCTGATAACCGGAGATAATATGATGGATCCTTACCTGTTCAGGGAGCAGGTTGAGCAGGCCTTCGGAAAAGACAAATTCAATATCAGGATAAAGCGCTACAGCTTTGATAGCTGCTGCTTTAAACTGGATGCGCAGACGACGATACCCAGCGGCATGTGCTTTGAGGATCCAAAGGTGAAGATGGGCTATCCCGACTGCGGCGTAAAAGAGTTTTACGGTGAGCCGTATTCGCTGATGGATGATATATGCGACGTAGACATTCTTGTTATCCATGGTGCGGCCCTGCCCAAAAAGGTATTAGAAAACGCGAACAGATTAAAATACATAATATCCTTAAGAGGCGGCCCTGCGAATATCGACATGGAATATGTCAAGCAGCACGGGATAAAGCTTTTGAACACCAATGGAAAGAACGCGCAGGCTGTCGCGGAGTTTACGCTTGGTGCATTACTCGATTTTGAAAGAGACATCACCTACGGAAACGCTTATCTAAAAAACGACTATTGGTGGATAAAAGCGGTCGATGACCGCTCAAGCCACGAGCTGCAAAACAAAAAGTTCGGTTTCGTAGGCTACGGCAACATCGCCAAGAAGCTCAGAAAGTTGCTGAGCGGCTTTGATATAGAAGCCTATGCCTACTCTCCGCACATCGACGAAGAGACACTCGAAAAAAGCAATGTCAAAAGTCTCTCGCTGCCTGAACTGGTGAGCACCTGCGACTATGTATCGCTGCATACAAGACCTGTAAAGGGGCAGCCGCCTGTCATGAGCGCGGAGATGATCGGGATGATGAAAAGCGACGCTGTTCTCATAAACTCCGGTCGAGGCGCGCTTTTGGACTATGCTGCACTTAAAAAGGCTCTGGAGGAAAAGCGTATCAGAGGCGCAGTTCTCGATGTTCTCGGCAACGAGCCATTCAGCTTTTATAAGGAGCTTCTTAACATGAGCAACACGCTTATCACCCCGCATATTGCGGGTCAGTCCTATGAGACCTGCGTAAGAGCCTGCCAAATGGGCACACAGCTGCTGCGCAGTATTCTCGATGAGGAATAATATTAGGGAGTAATGCCAACCGGCACTATTTATTTAAAAGGAGGAAAACAATGAAAAAGACTATCGCACTGCTGCTTGCGCTGATGATGATATTTGCTCTGTGCGCATGCGGAAACAACGAAAAGCCCAGCGACGACAAGGAAGATACTGCCAAGTACAACAAGATCGAGCTCAAGTACTCCATCAACGGCACCAGCACATCTATTGAAGCACAGGTCGCAAATCTCTTTAAAGAGAAGATAGAAGCAGCGACCAACGGTGCAGTCACAGTTACCATCTTCACTGATGCCCAGCTTGCAGGCGGCGATCTGGGGAGCTCCGTTGAAGCGGCTCAGACCGGCGTTATGGACATCTACTGCGCAGACACCAGCGTTGTTGCAGCTTTGAATCCCTCCATCGGCGCCAGTGCAATTCCTTTTGCTTACAGCAGCTATGCCGATGTTGAAAAGGCCTACGACACCACCGGCGGAGAGTACATTGCAAATATCCTCAAGGATCACAATCTGAGCTATGTCACCTATGCTCACAACGGCCTTCAGTGTGTTACCTGCAGCAAGGTTCAGCTTGACACCCCTGAGGCATTCAAGAATATCAAAATCCGCATCTCCGGCACCCAGCTGAACAAGGATATGTACACTGCCCTCGGCGCTGATCCCAGCGCGCTTAACTGGGGCGAGGTCTACACTGCACTCCAGAACGGAACCTATGATGCTCAGTCGAACAGCCCCGCGACCATCAAGTCCGGCAACATCCAGGAGGTACAGAAGTATCTTGCAGTTACCCGCCACACCTACGGTGCGTTCCTTATCTCTTTCTACACGCCCACTCTTGATTCTCTCAATGCCGCAACGAGGGAGCTCGTGATTGCAAAGCTGAAGGAAGCATCCAAGGAAGTCAACACGAACACCGCAGCGCAGGAGGACGAGATCCTTAAGGAACTGGCGTCGGGCGGACTTGAGGTCAGCTATCTTACAGACGATCAGGTGAGCGCATTTAAAGAAGCTCTTAAGGACGTTATCGCAAAGTACAAGGCCGAGTACGGTCAGGAAGCTTGTGATGCATTTCTCATCCCCTGAGTATCTGTAGATTTTACGGTTAATACTTGTGAATGGCTATATGATCACCATATAGCCATTTCTATAATAAGACGACTGATGCGAAAGGTGAATTATATCCGATGAAAAAGAATAACAGTTCTTTGCTAATGAGAATGGCTGAGATCTTATGCGTTGTCCTGCTGGCGGCAATGACGCTTATAACCTTTGCGAATGTGCTGTCACGACACATCTTCCACAGCTCTATCTCGGCCTCGGAGGAGATCACGACAAACCTGTTTGTTCTCCTCAGCCTTACCGGCGCAGCGCTTGCAGCAAGGTCGCACCAGCATATTGGCTTCAATCTACTGTCCGATAAGCTTTCGCCCAAGGGGAAGCTGATCCATGACATCTTTGAAGGCCTTATCGGTGCAGGCTTTATGGGCTTTCTCGCTTATTACGGTGCCCTGCGCATTGTCCAGCAAATAAACTCAAATCAAGTTTCGGCAGGCCTCAATATGCCCATGTGGGTGTATGGCGGACTGTGTCTGCTGGGCTTCCTAATACTTGTTGCCGTGTTTTTGGAAATAGCCATAACTGCAATCGTTAAGCTAAAAAAGCATGAATACGAAATAAAGGGGGAAGATAAATGACTGGCTTGATACTGATCGGAATCTTTGTTGTACTCCTTATAAGCGGACTTCCCGTTGCACTTTGTTTAGGTATATCCGCATTGGTATCCGTTCTGCAAATGGATCTGCCTGCGATGACGCTTGCAATAAACTCCAATGCCGCTTTATCAAAAATGGTCCTTGAGGCAATACCGTTTTTCATTCTCGGCGGCAATATCATGGAAAAATCGGGGATATCACGAAAGCTTATAGATTTTGCCAGCGCCCTTGTCGGACACATTAAGGGAGGTCTCATCATAGTCTGTGTTCTCTGCGCATGCTTTTTCGCTGCCATCTCCGGCTCAGGCCCCGCTACCGTTGCAGCCCTCGGCACGATCATCATCCCAGCAATGGTAAGCTGCGGATATAATAAGGAGACCGCAACGGGCCTTACGGCGACTGCGGGCGGCATCGGCCTTATAATTCCTCCGTCGATCTCCTACGTTGTCATTGCGCCTCTTGCAGGCGAATCCACCGGCGATCTGTTCCTCGCGGGCGTATTTCCCGGCATCGTGATGGGCGCTGCTCTTATGCTCGCCGGTCTTTGGCTCAACAAAAGTAATCCGAACATCAAGGTTCTTACCAAGGCATCCCAGAAGGAACGCTGGATAGCGTTTAAGGACGCGATCTGGGGACTTCTCATGCCCGTTATTATCCTCGGCGGCATTTACGGCGGTATATTCACCGCGACCGAAGCAGCTGCTGTCTCTGCCGTATACGGCATAATCGTCGGTATATTTGTGTACCGCAATATGAAGTGGAAAGAGATGCGTGAGGTGTTTGTGACCTCTGCAAAGCAGACGGCGGTCGTCATGCTCATCATCATGTGCGCAAATCTTTTTGCATACGCACTTACCGTTACCGGCGTATGCACTTCAGCTACCAACTTCCTGCTTGGCTTTGTCGGCGACAGCAAGTTATTGTTCTTGCTCATTGTCAATATCCTCTTCCTCATTGCAGGTATGCTTATTGACGGTAACTCCGCATACTACATTTTCGTTCCGATCCTGCTGCCTGTTGCGCTTTCACTGAATATCGATCCGATACATCTGTGCGTGATCATGGTCATGAATATTGCAATAGGTCTCATCACGCCTCCTGTAGGCGCAAACCTCTATACCGCATGCGGTATTACGGGACTTTCGTTCTCGAAGGTGGCAAAAGCCTGTGTTCCGTTCCTTATCGCATCTCTTGTCGCTCTGCTTCTTGTCACATATATCCCTGGAATATCCATCGGCATTCTCGGTTGAGGGATATAGTGATGGACAATTGCAAAAAAAAGTATATCCTGGGCTTTGATATGGGAACCAGCGGTGTCAAATGCATTGCACTTGACACCGTAAGCGGGGCGTATCACACCGTGTATACACAGTGGGATCTCAAATCTCCAATTCACGGCTATGCCGAGTTTGACTGCGATGAGCTCTGGCAGTGCATAGTCGACAGCGTGCGCAAGCTCAGGGACGAGCATGGCATTGAGCTTTCACTGGTTGCATCCATCGGTTTTTGCGCGCTTTGCCCGGGACTCATACCGCTTGATGAGCACGGCAGGGAGCTTTATAATTGCATTATTTTCATGGATACCAGAAGCGGCAGGGAAACTGCCGAGATCAGTTCCAGAATATCGCCAAAGGAAAGCTTTGATATCCTTGCAAATAGGATCATGTCAGGTGCTACCTCAGTGACAAGTATGTTGTGGCTTAAAAACAACTGCCGCGAGATATACGAAAAGACTGCGGCGTTTGTCCACCTCCCGGGCTGGGCAGGCTATAAGCTCACGGGGACGCTGTGCATGGATCTGTCCAATGCCGCCGGAACCGGACTTTATGATATCCACCGGCAGTGCTGGAGCGAGAAAATGGCTGACGCAGCGGGCATTGACCTTAAAAAGCTTCCGAAGCTGGCTCAGGGAGTGGATCTCTTGGGCGGTGTGCAGTGCAAAGATTTTATCAAGCTTGGTATTCCGGCAGGAACACCGGTCTCGTGCGGAGCGGGGGACACCGTTTGCGCGCTTCTGGCGCTTTTCGGAAGAAAAAGCGGTGGGACCATGCTTATGCTCGGTACATCGAACGTCCTTTTTACCATATCCGATAATGACAGCTTCAGCGACAAGCTTCAAGGTCGTTCTTTCGTTTTTAGCGACCAGTGGGCTTTGGGCGGCGCGATGTCAGGACCCGGTGCCATGCAGAAGTGGTTTAAGAACAAATTCTGCTCGGACTGCGTAAAGGTCGAGAAAGAAACGAAGATAAGCGCCTACAGCATCATAGATGCCGAGGCGGCGGCGACTCCTCCCGGGGCAGACGGTCTTATCTGTCTGCCGTATATAAACGGGGAGCGTTCGCCGGTGTACGACTCAAGTGCAAGAGCAGTCCTGCTTGGCATCAATTTAAACACGACCCGCGGCCATGTCGCCCGAGCGATCACAGAGGGCGCTGCATACGGCATTCGTCAGTTTATAGACCTGCTTGGCGAGTGCACAGGAAGTAAACCAAAGCAGCTGTCTGTGTTGGGCGGGGGAAGCCGAAGCGATTTCGTGGTGCAGACGATGGCGAATGTCACCGGCTGCGTTATGAAGACGTTTGACAATCCCGACCTCGGTGCATTGGGAGCTGCGATAACAGGCGGGCTTGCAGGCAAAGTGATCGATGAAAGCTACACTGCCCCTTGCATCGTTACGCTCAAGACGTTTACGCCCGATACCTCTTTATCCGATGTTTACAAAAGCGAATTTAAACGATACTGCAAGATATATCCCGCAGTAAAGGATATATTTTAAAAGCTTACACACGCATTATAACCAAGTGCTTAGTGTTTCGAGGAAATTTACATGAAAATTGTTGTGCTTGACGGTTATATGGAAAACCTGGGCGATCTCAACTGGGATGAGCTGCGCTACTTTGGCGAGCTGACCGTATATGACCGCACTCCCTATGAAGACAGCGAGATTATAAGAAGGATAACAGATGCCGAGATCGTCCTGACAAACAAGGTACCCATATCCGAGGCGAGCATAAGAGCCTGCGGAAAGCTGAGGTATATCTCAGCGCTGGCAACAGGCTATAACATAGTTGATGTTAAGGCTGCTGCGGAAAATGGCATTCCCGTTTCAAACATAACGACCTATGGAACGGCATCGGTGGCTCAGTTTGCCATCTCAATGCTGCTGGAGATATGCGCTCATGTAGGGCACCATAGTAATGCCGTTCACAACTGCAGATGGACTGACTGTCAGGAATTCTGCTTCTGGGATTACCCGCTGATAGAGCTCAGAGGCAAGACCATGGGTATTATCAGGTTCGGCAGGATAGGGCAGGCGGTCGCGAAGATTGCAGGCAGCATGGGTATGCGCGTCATTACTCACAGCAGAAGTGCTCGAAAGGAGTTTGACGGTGCCGTCGAATATGTTGACCTTAATACACTTCTAGCCGAGTCGGATGTTATATCCATGCACTGTCCGCTGCTTCCTGAAACACGTAGCATTATAAACAAAGACAGCATATCAAAAATGAAGGACGGAGTTATAATACTCAATAACAGCCGGGGTCTGCTCATAAACGAGTGGGATCTTGCAGATGCGCTCAAAAGCGGCAAGATATATGCCGCCGCCGTCGATTTTGTTTCGACAGAACCGATAAGCGCCGATAACTCGCTGCTTTCGGCTCCGAACTGCCTGATCACGCGCCACATATATCGTGGGCACCGAAGGAAAGCAGGCAGCGTATCATGACCCGCACGGCGGGGAATATACGAGCCTTTATCTCGGGCAAACCGATAAATCTGGTCAATTGATTTTTCTCTCCTCAAATTGACCGATTATTCGCACCCGAAGATGCAAGTCATATAAGGGCATACTGTTGGCAGCGCCTCAAGGCGCGCCGAAATGGTCTGCCGACCGAATAAGTTTTACGAGCAGCCCTACAGTGATATGGAGAAAAAGTTCCAAGAAGAATCATGAAGTGAACCCCAAAAGTTAGACAAAATTTAAAATTAAGCAACCTGAACGGTCTGAATCCTGTACTGCACAGGGCTCAGGCCGTTTAGTTTTAATTTGATTCGGCGGTTGTTGTAATAGTCGATATACTCAACAATAGTCTTTTCAAGCTGGTCAACGGAATCGAATTCTTCCAAAAAGAACAATTCCGTCTTAAGCAGACCGAATAAGTTTTCGACGATAGCATTATCCAAGCAGGTCGCTTTGTGAGACATACTTTGTGTAATGCCTTTTGCTTTCAGCATTCGCTGGTAGGTCTTCATCTGGTACTGCCAACCTTGGTCTGAGTGCAGAATAAGATTGTCCACTTTGTAGGGAAGTTTCTGAAAAGCATTTTCCAGCATATCCGTGATCTGCTTGAAATCAGGATGGCGGCTAAGGTTGTAACTGACCACTTCTCCATTAAACAAATCAATAATCGGCGACAGGTAGAGCTTCTGTTCATTGACCTTGAATTCAGTGACGTCTGTAACCCATTTGCGGTTTGGCACATTTGTTTTGAAGTTCCGTTCCAGCAGGTTTGGAGCTACTTCGCCAATCTCACCTTTCCTTCTTCCAAATAGATTCGTTCCCAGTCTTGAAGTGTTTGTCTGGGAATGTCATACTCCTTGGATGCTTCGTGAAAGCTCAGTTGTTCACTGCGTATCCGTTCTATGATTTCTACTTTCTGCGTTCCTTTGTACTTGCGGTACCCTTTCGGCATATAATAACACCCCATTTCCTAAACAGTATACCATACTGTCTAACAAATGGGGTGCAGTT
>ERZ1673738.4195-NODE-4195-length-14707-cov-5.036104_pt1 | contig 14707 bp, 12 predicted proteins | sample MGYA00580198_ERZ1673738 | MGnify/ENA primary metagenome ERZ1673738 (study PRJEB41218, sample SAMN15661784) | gut metagenome | host: Homo sapiens | place: Canada: London | collected 2015-08-20/2019-03-30 | study: EMG produced TPA metagenomics assembly of... | reverse complement strand
AGAAGGCTGTCCAAATCGGCGAGCGCGTCAAGGGTATCGCTGATAACGCATTCGTAGCCGTGCTTTTCCAGAAGACCGGCGAAACGCTTCGAGGTAAGCTGCGGCTCGTGGCCGTCCCAGCCGCCCTGTACAATCAACGCTTTTTTCATGGGGGATTTCCTCCTTTATTGTTTCAGATACGGCAGGAGAGGCCGCGCCCCTCCCGCTGGGATTGGAATGCCAGATCGATGACGCGCATCACGCGCAGGCACTGTTCAGGCCGGACAATCAGCTCCGCCTTGCCGTCTATGGCGTCCAGAAGATTTCTGTAGTAGTCGCTCCAGTCCGTTTTTACATCCGGGAGCGGTTCCTCTACGGTCGTATACGCCGGGCGGGGCGCCATTGCGCGGGTCGGACCGGCAGCGGTATACACGATGTCGTCGTCCCAGGCCAGCTTTTCCGCGTCCTCGCGCAGGCGCACCATGCGGTAATCCCTGTCCCACCGGCGGTTCTGGTGAACGGAAAACACGCGCCCCGCTTTCTTCGCCGCGGTGATCATCTCCTCAAGCTCCGCCGCGTTCATGGCGACAGGCTTTTCGCACACCACGTTTTTTCCGGCACGCAGGCAGGCAATCACGAGCTCCTTATGAAAATTGTTGGGCGTGGCGACCGTGACAAGGTCGACCTCCCCGTCCGCAAGAAGCTCCTCCAGGGAGGCGTAGGCGATAAGGCCGTTCTCCTTCGCCTTTTCCCTTCGGAATTTGGTTGTATTATACTGCCTTTTGTGATAAAATGCGTGTCAGAAGAGATCTACTTTTGGCCAAATATTGCGCTGTCAAACAATTTTCCCCGGAGCTTCGGACAGTGCTCAAACGAGACCGGGAAACCGGCGGAAAAAAGGGAGGCAGACGGTATGCCGGGAGCAGGAAGCAGGGCCTTTTACGAAAGCCGGCGGCAAAGACGGGAGGAGCTGTCCGTGATGTGCGGCGAAGGAATGCGTTTTCCGCCGCACCTGCACCCGGAGTTGGAGCTGTTCTGGCTGCAGAGCGGATCGCTGTACATCGACGGAAGAGAGGACAGCGTCATACTGGAAGCGGGGGACTTCGCCTTTTTCTTCCCGAACGACGTACACGGCTACCGCAGCGCCGGGGACAATGACCGCTACAGGATGGCGATCTGCTCCTCCCCGCTTCTCGGCGATCTCCTTCCCACGCTCACGAAGCACCGGCCCGCGCAGCCCTTCCTGCGCGCTTCCCGGCTTCATCCGGACATTTCCTACGCCATGCGCCGGCTGTGCCTGGACACGCCGGACGGCAGAGAAGTGCGCCGCGCTCTGCTGCACCTGATTCTCGCGCGGATTCTGGAGGCCGTGGAGCTTGTTCCCATCGGAGAACCGAAAGCGATGGACCTCACGACACGCCTGATCGAATACCTCTCACTGCATTTCCGTCAGCCCCTCACCCTGGACGATGTCGCGCACGATCTCGGCGTCAGCCGGTACCACCTCTCCCGCGTCTTCTCGCAGAGGCTCGGGAGCAGCTTTCCCGATTACCTCAGCTTTCTCCGGCTCAACGAAGCGCAGGAGCTTCTCGCCGGCACGGACCGCAGCGTATCGGATATCTGCCTCGACTGCGGCTTCACAAGCCAGCGTTCGTTCAACCGCGCCTTTCAAAAGCTCTTTCTCACCACTCCCCGGCAATTCCGCGCCACGCGCCAGAAACAGCCGAACGAACCGGACCCGGCCGGAAAATCCGGTTGACCTCCCTCCTCTGGCGCAAACCTTCGCCTGCCTTCACCTCAAAACTGCCGCCTGCCATCATTCCGAAACCGTCACCTGCCTCCATTCCGAAACCGCCGTCCGCCTCCATTCCGAAACCGCCGTCCGCCTCCATTCCGAAACCGCCGCCTTCTGCAGGCGGCCCGGAGCGCGGAAAACAGGACGGGTTGGCGAGGGCGGGGAGCATAGCACGCAAAAAAACCGGCGTCTCTTCTCCGGATCGGAGGATCCGAAAGAGACGCCGGTTTTGTTGTTTTCTTTATGGTGTCTTGCAGAAAACCGGATGAACCGCGGCTATGGAACCGCAGGGGAAAACACAGCGTTCTCCCCCTCGCAGCGGCTGCCGGTTTTTTCTTGCGGCCGCCGGAACTCTCTCCGGCCGCACGCCGCGAAAAACGGGTTTACCAAAGGGCTTTCTTCGCACCCTGAGCGCTGGCGAACGGGCCGGGAATGACCTTCACGCCGCGGTGGTCATCAAAGTAGTCGCGGTCGAAGACGATGGCCGTTCCGTCCGGGTTCTCAAAGCGCTCCTCCGGCTCAAAGGCGCAGCCGAGGATATCGCTGTCCACCATCGCGGTGGCATAGTCGCCGAGGAAATCGTACACGTTCGTCTCGAGAACAGGCTTGCCGTCCTTCATCACAACGTCGACCTTGATCTCATGCTCGTTGTCCACCAGGTGGTCCGTCTCCTTGTGATACGCCTTTGCGCCCGCGAAATAGGCGTTGCCTCTGACCCACACGGGCAGGGTGTGGTCATGGGCGGGAGCAAGCTTCATCATGTCGGGCGTCTCGGAATCCATGTCGAACATCGCAATCCACTCGTCATACGTGATGTAGTCGTCGAACACGTGCGTACCGACCTCGCGGTTCTCCTCGTCGGATCCCTCGGTGCTGTCGCGCAGAGCGACAAAAGGCTCGGACGGCCACTTCTGCACAAAGATGTTGTTATAGAAGCGATCGTCGCCGTGCAGGATCGTCATGAAGCCCATGACCTCCGTGCGGTGCGGCATATGGTACGGCGTATAGCGCGGGGCGGTGCCGCCGCCGACGCAGGTGAACGCGCCGCAGATCAGGTTGTGCACCAGCGCGACGCCCTCGGTCGCAAAGCGCAGCGTCACGTCGGAAAGCAGGACGTTGTTGTCGATGAGCGTCGGGCCATGGCCCACCTCGACAAAGATATCCTGGCTCATCATGCCGCCCTTGAGCTGACGGGCGAAGTCCGGACGCTGGTTGTCATGCAGCAGGTTCTGCGTGATGCGCGTGCCCTGCGCCTCCCAGTCGCACCAGATACCCATGGTGCAGTGGTGGATGTGGTTGCGGCGGAAAATCACGTCGATCGCGGCGTGCAGCTTGATGCCCGCGATCTCCGCGCCGCCGAGTTCCATCATATTGTTGATATGGTGAATGTGGTTGTCCTCAATCACGGAGAACACCGCGCCCATACGGCCGATGATACCGCCCTGCTCGCAGTTGTGGATGTTGCAGCGGCGCACGATGTGACTGCCGACCTTCTCCTTGAGCCAGCCGTGGTACTGGCCGCGGCAGACAGCGTCGCGCTCCATCTGCGTGGGACTCTTGACGTGCTTGTACGTGAAATAATGGTCGTTGTCCGGATCAAGGTACTTGCCGAGCGAAATGCCGGCGCATTTGCTGTTGCTGATTTCGCAGTCCTCGATAATCCAGCCCTTCGACCAGTGCGGGCCAATCATGCCGTCCTGATATGCGGCGGGCGGCGCCCACGTCGTAGCTGCCTTCTCAATCGCGAAGCCGCTGACGGTGATGTAGCCGACGCCGGTCTTCGAGGGCATGAAGCACTCGCGGCGGACGTTGATCTCGACGTTCTCCTCGTTCGGGTTCTTTCCCTGGAAGTTCGCATAGAGGACGGTTTCCTCGCCGTCCTGTTCGGCATACCACTGGTAAACGGAGGCCTCCGGCTCCCACGAATACGGGGACGGAGCCGCCTCGATGCACGCCTCCACGGAAGCCGCCTCATACAGCATCTTGCTGTTGAGGTAAACCGCGCCCGTGTGCTTGTTGCGGCCCGCAAAGTACCAATCGCCGTAAACATACGTCGTATAGGGGTTATAGCCGCCGAAAATCGTATTGTTCACGCGGCAGACCCAAACATTCCCCTGGTAGGGCTTCCAGTCCTTGATCTCCTCCGCGCCGGTGATAACCGCGCCGAGCGGAACCTCACTGCGGTAAGTAATACGGGCGTCCTCTGTACCCGCATTCTGCGGATCGACATATTCACGGTAAACGCCGGGGGCCACGATGACCTCGTCGCCGGGCACAGCGATTTTTGCAGCGTCGCCGATGCGTTTGAAAGGCGTCTCCTTCGAGCCGTTTCCGCCCCGGCCGACCTGTTCGTTGACATAATAAATCATGCTGCTTCTCCTTCCCAATTCTTTTACGGGGAGACAGTGTCTCCCGTTTCCGCGCGAAACGATTCGCGACAGGATTTGCCCTCATCATACGCCAGATCGCAAAGCCCGTCAAGAGGGTACGGGAAGGATTTTCGTTTCCTCATCCCCGCGGAAGCGAAAGCACCTCGAGCAGATCAGGGGCGTATGGACGATAAAATCCGGCGTTTCGTCCGGTGTTTCGGGGACGGTCGGATAGCGGTGCGACCAGTCGAGAAGAACGCTCGTAATGCCGAAGCGGTTCGCCCCGGCGATATCCTTCTTCACATGGTTGCCCATCATCACGATGCGCTCCTTGTCCGCCTCCGTGAGGCCCATTGCCCGCAGAGCCGTCTCAAACATCAGCGGCGAGGGCTTCTCCGCCCCGACATCGGAGGAGTAAATCCTCCGGGCGAAATACGATTCGAGGCCAAGGCCGCGGTACACGTTCCGGAAGCTTTCCGCCAAACCGTCCGCCACCATCGCGACGGGAATCCCCTCGCGGCGCAGCGTCTCGAGCAGCTCCCGCGCGATCAGCCGCATGGGTTCCTCCCAGCGCACAACACCCGTGCCCGGGCGCACGCAGCGCTGCGCGCCGTTCTCAAACACACAATCCTTCAGGTGCAGCACGGCGATCCGCTCCCCATAGAGCGAAAACGCGCGCTCCGCGAGGCTTCTCTGCGCCTCGGCGGACAGCGCGTCCGGCGGGACGAGGTTCGCGAAATCCAGAATCACGCGCACTGCCGGGGAATCAAGATCCCGCAGGAACCGCGCCATGCGCTCCGGCGTGGAGAGCGTGTGATCGAAAACGCCCTCCACACCGACCGTCACCCCGAGCGCCTCCGCCTCCCGCGCGATGCGCGAAAAGCTCCCGAGCAGGACGCGCCAGCACTCCTCCGACTGCGTAAGCGCTGTCACGGCCATGTCGGGGCTGAAGCGGCCCGTCTCGGTACCGACCATGTCCGCGCCAATATCCTTCGCATACCGCAGCCGCTCGATGAAGCGATCAACCTCGCGGCGGCGCGCGGCCTCGTCCGGGTGGACGGGATTGATGTAGCAGCCAAGCACGGAGACGTGCAGGCCGCGTTCTCCTCGTGGCTGCACACAGCGAGATACTGGTAGAAATAGCGGTCGGGCCGGTCGCGCCGCCCAAGGTCCTGTCGGGTCGAGTTCTGCGTGAAGACGAGGCCGTCCGGGTCGATGTAGGTGAGCATCATCTGCAGGTTGCGGCGCACATAGCCGAGATACACGTCGTCCCCTGTCTCCTGCCACAGGGCGAGCATCGAATTGTTCACGACGGCGTTATAATTGCCGGAGGAGCGCTCCGCGTACTCGCCGTCCTCGTCGCCGTCGATCCCCTCGGCGAGATACTGCGCCGCCCGCGCCCGCAGGCTCTCCGCGAAGTCTTCCTCCTCATGGAACAGATTTGCGCCCTGCATCAGGGCGGCGGCGATCGCCCAGCGGTGGTTCGGCGTATGGAAGCCGCCGTCGCGGATCCCGAAGAGGGCGCGGTGCAGCAGCTCCCGGTAAAGCGCCCGCAGGGGCTCGAGCTCCGCGCAGTCCTTCCCCCAGCCCGTCATCAGGCGGTACGCCGCGATCAGCCGCTTGAAACAGAAGGAGGTGTCGGGCGCGGAATAAAAGTTGCAGGAGGGGTAGTCGAAGCTGCCGTTTTCCCGCTGGGTGCGCGCGACAAACCGGACCGCCCGCTCCATGGCGTGCAGCAGCGCTTCCTGCCGGTACAGCGCGCTCTGCGGATGCAAATAGCACGCCATGGCCGTCGCCAGCGCGTAGACGGTCGGCTTCGCCTCCCAGATTTCGCCCCGGACGCCGCCGTCAAGCGGGGACGAGGGATCGCACACCTGCGCGGCGAGAAAGTCCCGGGTGCGCTGCTCCGCGCCCCGGATCAGGTGTGGAAGATACCGTTCCATCTCTCAAACCTCCTGCCGGTCTGCGGCTGTCATCGTTTTTTCGGCCTCCATGAAAAAAAGCATTGCCATCGCCTGTCCGTAGGGCATCGGGCAAATCGGGATCTCCTTGTAAAAGTCCTTCGTCTCGCGGCCCATCGGCGTGCCGTACGACACCTGGCCGACGACGCCGTCCTCCCCGGTGCAGGTGAGGATCGCGTCTACGGCGCGCAGGGCGCGCTCCGTCCAGTCCGGCTCCGCGAGGCCCATCGCCGCGCCGCGCAGGATGCCGTAGCCGAAGCCGCACGTCGCGCTCGCCTCAAGGTAGGAATCCGGGTCGTCGAGAAGGGTATGCCACATGCCGTTCTCCGCCTGCAGGCACAGCAGAGACTCCACCTGCCGCCTCCACGCGGAGACAAGGAAATCGCGCACGCTCGGCGTGCAGTCCGCCATGGAGAGAAATTCGGGGATCGCCGCCGTTACCCAGCAGTTACTGCGGCCCCAGAATGCGCCCGCGAAGTGATCGCCGCGGGGAAAGCTCCAGCCATGGTACCAAAGCCCCGTTTTTCGGTCCGCGAGGTATTTCGTGTGCAGGAGGAACTGATATTCCGCCTCCCGCTGGTATGCCGGGTTCCGGTCGATCCGCCCCATGGCCGTGAGGAAGAGCACCGTCATGAAAAGGGTATCGTCCCACAGTTCCCCCTCGTTCACGGAATCGGAGGTGATGTGCTGCAAACCGCCCTCCGCCGTGCGCGGGAAGCCGCGGAGAATCCACTCAGCCCATTCGCGGCAGACAGACAGATAGCGCTCCTCGCCCAGATACTCTCCCACGTACGCCATCGGCAGGAGAGGGGCGACAGTGTTGACGTTCTTCCCCGGCAGGCCGATCTTGAGCTGGCGCTCGTAGTAGGCCGTGAGAATATCGAGGTAGCGCCGGTCTTCCGTCTCGCGGAAGAGCTTCCACACACCGAAGAGGCCGACGCCCTGTGTCCACTCCCAGTAGCGGTATTTCTCGATCTCCTCCTCCGGAATGTTCTTTTTCCGCATGTTGACGAGGAAGGTCTTGTCGTCCTCGTAGAGCACCTTCTCAAAGCACGCGAGATACTTTTCAATGGCCGCGTTCACGGCCGCTTTTTTCTCCTGCATTCTGCCTTCTCCCTCTCGTTTCGGCCGCCTGGGGCCTCGATCCGCGCCCGGCACGACCATTTTCCCCGCCCTTTCCCAGCACTTTTCAGGGAATCCGGGCCGCCCAGCGACCGGCTGGTGGCGGGCTTCCGGCCGCCCGCGTCCGGTCCGTTCGGGGAGGAACTGCGGCGCGTCCTCTCCGCCTTTGAAAGCCCCTGCCCGATCCTGCGCCTCTCGCCGGAGAACCGCCGCTGCCTCTTCGCTCCGCTCAACGGGATATTCTCCCTCCAAGAGGGAAAGGAGCCCGTACCGGAGCTTGCGGTTCATGCGGGCTTCCTGCAGTTCCTGCTCGCGCTGTACCGGCTGCGCGGAGAAAACCTGTATGTCGCCGCATCCCACCCGGGCGCGGAGGGCAAGATCTACGCGGTGTGCCACTATCTGCACACCCATTACCGCGAGGAGATCCCCCTGCCCTCTCTGGCCGCGGCGTTTTTCATGAGCCCGTACTACCTCTCGCGCCGCTTCCGCGAGGTGACAGGCTACACGGTGACACGGTATCTGCAGCTCACCCGCGTGCGCAACGCGCAGGTCCTGCTCCTTCACTCCGACCGAAGCATCACCGCCGTCGCGGAGGAGGCAGGCTTTTCGAGCTTCTCTCAGTTCAACCGCGTGTTCCGCTCCGTGTGCGGCATGCCGCCCTCGGCCTACCGGCAAAAAGGAAGGGAGGAAACCGGAAGCAGCGGCCCGTACGGGGCTCAGGGCTCCTTTCCTGCATAAAAGAATACCAAAAGTAACCCGTGCCAAACGGGATGAGATATGGTAAGATAGATTCATCAATATGCCGGCGGGGGCCGGTGCTTCCCCTGCCTGAAAAAGGAGAAAACAGCGCTATGGAAGAGAAAATGAACGAATCAGCCGCAGTGGACGAGCTGGCACAGGAAACACAGAAGGTCGTCTACGGAGAAAAAACCTTTGAGCCGCACATCCCGGCGCTCGCGCGGCGGGCCGCCGCGGAGGGAGCCGTCCTGCTCAAAAACGAGGGAAGCGTGCTGCCTCTCCCCGCAGAGGAAACGGTCGCCGTGTTCGGCCGTGTCCAGCTCGACTATTTCTATGTCGGTTATGGCTCGGGCGGCGACGTCAATCCCCCCTACACGGTCAACCTGATCGAGGGACTGCGCGCCGCCGGGGTGCGGATCGACGAGGCGCTCGCCTCCGTCTACGCCGACTGGAGCGCGAAGAACCCGCCCGACATGGGAGAGTGGGCGACGTGGCCTCGGTACTTTGAGGAGATGCCTCTCACAGATTCCGCCGTACACGAGGCGGCCGCACGCTGCGGAACCGCTCTGGTCGTCATCGGGCGGTCGGCAGGCGAATCGCGCGAGAATGCGCTCGAACCCGGCAGCTATTACCTGACACAGGAGGAAAAAACGCTCCTCTCGCAGGTAACGGCCGCCTTCTCCCGCGTGGCCGTTGTCATTGACGCGGGCAGCGTGATGGATCTGTCGTGGCTTGACGAGTACCCGATCGGCGCGGCTCTTCTCGTGTGGCAGGGCGGCATGGAGAGCGGCAACGCCGCGGCGGACGTGCTCACCGGAAAGGTCAACCCCTGCGGCAAGCTGACGGATACCGTCGCAAAGCGCTACGAGGATTACCCGAGCGCCGGGGATTTTCTCGGCGAGGACTTCAACTGCTACACCGAGGACATTTACGTTGGCTACCGCTACTTCGAGACGTTTGCCCCTGAAGCGGTCCAGTTCCCGTTCGGCTTCGGTCTGAGCTACACAAGCTTCGCGCTCACGCAGATGAGAGCAGAAGCGCAGGGCGACACGGTCCGCGTATGGGTGACGGCGGAAAATACCGGCGCGCTCTCCGGCCGGGAGGTCGTGCAGGTGTACAGCAGCGCGCCGCAGGGCGTTCTCGGAAAACCCGCCCGCGTGCTCGCCGCCTTCGGCAAAACGCGCATGCTCGCTCCCGGCGAATCGGAAACGCTCGCGCTCTCCTTCCCGCTCTCCGCGCTCGCAAGCTACGACGACGGAGGCGTGACCGGACACAAGTCCGCCTGGGTGCTTGAGGCGGGCGAATACGGCATTTACGCCGGCACCGATGTGCGCCGCGCCTCGCTGTGCGGCAGTGTGACCGTACCGGAACTCCGCGTTGTCAGCCAGCTGCAGGAGATCTGTCCGCCCTCGCCCGCCCATCCCTTTGATCGTCTCGTCAACCGCGGCGGGAAAGCCGTCTATGAGCCCGTTCCGACAGCGTCGCGTTCGCTGCGCGGCCGCATCCTCGACAATCTGCCCGCCGCGATCCCCTTCACCGGCGACCGCGGTATCCGTCTGCGCGACGTCGCGGACGGTCTGGCAGCGCTTGACGATTTTCTCGCACAGATTGCTCCCGAGGATCTCGACGCGCTCAGCCGCGGCGACATCACCATGGACAGCCCGCTCGGCGCAAAAGGCAACGCCGCCGTCATGGGCGGCATCACGGAGAGCCTGCGCGCGCTCGGCGTGCCGCCCATCACAACGACGGACGGCCCCTCCGGCATCCGGCTGCAGTATTACACCTCCCTGCTGCCCTGCGGCACGGCTCTGGCCTGCACGTGGGACCCGGTTCTCGTTGAGGGCCTGTACCAGGCGGTCGGCCGCGAGATGGTCGAAAAGGGCAGCGACGTACTGCTTGCGCCCGGCATGAACATTCACCGCAATCCGCTGTGCGGCCGCAACTTCGAATACTTCTCCGAGGATCCGCTCGTCTCCGGACGCGCGGCGGCGGCCGTTGTGCGCGGCATCCAGAAAAACGGCGTCTCCGCCTGTCCGAAGCACTTCGCCTGCAACAACCAGGAGACGAACCGCAACCGCAACGATTCCCGCGTCTCCGAGCGCGCCCTGCGCGAGATCTATCTGAAGGGCTTTGAAATCTGCGTGAAGGAAGGCCGCCCGCAGAATCTCATGACAAGCTACAACCTCGTCAACGGCGTCTGGAGCCACTACAACTACGATCTGTGCACCACAGTGCTGCGCGGCGAATGGGGCTACGACGGCAGCGTGATGACGGACTGGTGGATGCAGGCAAGCGAGGATCCGGATTTCCCCGCGCTGCGGGACAGCGCCTACCGCATCCGCGCCCAGGTCGACGTGCTCATGCCCGGCTCAAGACCGGGAGACTTCCCGTCCCCCGATGAGCCCGATCCCGCACCGCTCGCGTCCTGCGCGGCAGAAAACGGCCTGACAATCGCTGAGCTGCAGCGCGGCGCGCGCAATGTTCTCGGCTATATCGTCCGCTCAAACGCACTGAGAAACTGGAAGGAGTGAGAAACCCGCGCGCCTGTTCGGAACGTGAAAGCCGGCAGAAGGCGCCGGAGAGGAGCGGGAGCTCCTCCTGAAGCATGAGAAAAGGCAGGTCCCGGCCGGGACCTGCCTTTTCTCTTCTATGATACGCTGTGTATAGGGGGTTCCCCCCACCGCCTGCTGTCATAGGCGGCGGAAGACGTTGTAAGCAGAGAGGACCGAATTATCCCTTGACCGCGCCGATCATAACGCCCTTCTCGAAATACTTCTGGATGAAGGGATAGACGCAGAGCACCGGGATCGTGGAGACAATAATCGCGCCGAACTTGATCTGATCGGCATACTGCTGCGCATACGCGCCGCCTCCGGCACCGCCCGCACCCGCGGAGCCCGTGGTACCCGCCATCGCCTGATTCAGGAGAAGGAGGTTGCGCAGAATGATCTGCAGGGGCTGATAGCGATCGCTGTTCAGATAGAGCAGGGCGTTGAAGAAGTCGTTCCAGTGGCCCACAAGGTAATAGAGCATAATGACCGCGATGACCGCCTTTGACAGCGGCAGCACAATCGTGCCGAAATACCGGAAATGCGAGCAGCCGTCAAGCGTAGCCGCCTCGTAGAGCTCATCGGGAATCGACGTCTCGAAGAAGGTACGGGTGATAATGAGATTATAGACATTTACCGCGCCGAAAATAATCATCACGAGCGGATTGTCAAGCAGCCCAACGTCCTTAATAAGCATGTACGTCGGAATCATGCCGCCGTTAAAATACATCGTGAAGACAAAGAGCTTCATGATAATGCGCCGGGCGGCAAAACTCTTTCTGGAAAGAACATAGGCTGCAGGCAGAGTAACGGCAAGGTTGAGCGCCGTACCGAAGAACGAATAAATGATGGTGTTCAGATAGCCTCTCCAGATATCCTCACGCTGGAAGATCTGTTCATAGCCGTACAGGCTTGCATTCTTCGGATAAAGAATAACCTGCCCCTGGTTGACGAGCGTCGAATCGCTGAACGAAGCGATGACGATAAAGTACATGGGATAGATTACAATGAGGAAAGAGAAAATTGTGATAATACCTACAACGATACGGAATGAGAGATCCGCTGCGTTTACCGAGCGCATGGAACGCCCTGTGGGAGCTTTTGCTGTTGTCATATGGATCCCCCTCCCTTACACCAGACTGATGTTCGCAAAACGCTTGGAGATCTGATTTGCCAGCACAAGGAACACAAAGTTCACCACAGTGTTGAACAAACCAACCGCCGAGCCGAAGCTGAACTGACTTGATTTCAAGCCGACATTGTAAACATAGGTGGAGATAACCTCCGACACGCCTTTATTCATCGGCGTCTGCATCAGGAAGGTTTTCTCAAAGCCGACGCTCAGGATACCGCCCATATTCATAATGAGCAGAATAATGATAGTCGGAAGGATGGCGGGAAGCTCCACATGCCACACCTGCTGCCAACGGTTCGCACCGTCAACCTTGGCCGCATCGTAAAGCTGGCCGTCCACCGCGGCGAGAGCCGCAATGAAGATGATACTGTTCCACCCGGCGCTCTGCCAGATACCGGAAAGAACATACACCGGTACAAAGGCAGCCGGATCGCCGAGTAAATTCATTCCCTGCGGTACAAGACCGATTGCACGAAGCGCGTTGCTCAGAACGCCTGTCGTAGGCGAAAGCAGGATCTGCAGCATTGCCACAAGAACAACCGTGGAAATGAAGTAAGGCAGATAGACCGCTGTCTGCACGCTTCTCTTCCACTTCTGTCCCTTAACTGCGTTGATCGCAATTGCGAGAATAATCGGAATGGGGAAGCCGCAAATCAGCGAGAAAAAGGCAATGACAAAGGTATTTCGGATGGTCGGAATAAACATCGGACTGGTAAAATACTGCATGAAGTATTTCAGACCGGCCCAGTCGCCGCCCGTGATGCCTTTGCTGAAGTTATAGTCCTTGAACGCGAGCTGCAGGCCGTACATCGGTCCGTAGCAGAAAATCAGAATATAGAGGGCCGCCGGAAGGATCATCACCCAGAGCTGCCAGTCCCGAACAAACGCCTTGCCGGGATTCAGCTTCTTTCTGGACGAATCTGCAGCCCTGCCTGCCTGTTTCATGGGTCACTCTCCTTTCAGTCAAAAAGGGGATGCTTTGATGGGCATCCCCTTTTCACTATAACCATGTACTGTCCGCGCCGCGGCCTGCCAATTTTGTCAAGCTTTTCTCCCACATGAAATACCCCGTTTCCCTTCGGGGAGAGAAGTCTCACATGCTGAAGGCTGCGTGGATGCGGAAAACAGTGTGCCTCAGGCCATCGTCTCCAGATACTGGTCGAATGCAGCCTGGCGGATTTCGAGGTTCTGAGACAGGCCGGAGCTCATCAGAGACTGCACAAAAGAGTCCCACTCAGCGTCAATATCTCTGGAAGAATCCGTAACCCACGCGGACCAGGTCTGGTCGGTCAGATTGTTGATATTGGCCTGGTTCATGGCGAGGGTGTTCGTGTCAGCCTCGCTGTACTTCATGAAGGACTGCGGATAAATATCCTTGGGATCCAGATTCTCAAAGAGCTCATCATAAACGGATTTTTCTTCCCCAACCGCCTGCATATCGGTGCCAAGGGTGATGTTCAGACCGTCACGGACCCAGATCGGGCCGTTGTCGGCGAAGGAGTTGGTCCACTTCCAGGTACCGGGATCTATAGAGCTGTCAGCAGGAGGAAGAACCGTGTAAGAGCCGTCGTCACCTACGGAGATGCAGCCGTCAGTCTCGTTGGCGCCGCCGAAAAGAACCTCGAGGCTGACCTTCTCGTCATAGAAGCCGTCGATAAACTTCATGGCCGCTTCCTTATTCTGGCAGTTCGCGCTCATGGCAACGCGGTTCCCATCATAGTTAAGGAAGTAAAAGTCGTACGCATAGCAAATCTTCTCTGTATCGGGAGTTTCCTTGAGCTGCGGAACGGAAACATACTGATCCATCAGCTCGTTGCCGAAGCGATCGCCGCGCTCCCAGCCCCAGGTGAAACCGACCTTCGCGGTCGTGCCCTCGCCGCGGGCGAGGGACTGGAACTTGGAATAATCCTGCGTGATCGCTTCCTCGTTGATGAGGCCGAGGCTCCACAGCTCCTGCGCAAACTGAACGGTTCTCTTGAAGCGCTCATCCACATAAATATTTTTAACCTCGCCGTCCTCTGCAAAATAACCCGTTGGATAGGGATCGGTAATCTGCAGTCCGGTAGAGCCGAGAAGCTGGGACAGGCCATAGGGGCTGTTGAAGCCGCCGTTGAAGTCCATCGGGATCTCGTCGTTCGGATCACCGTTGCCGTTGGCGTCCTGCTCCTTAAATGCAATCAGCACTTCCTTGAGTTCATCCCATGTGGTGGGCATCTCCATGCCGACGTTGTCGAGCCAGGTCTGGTTGATAAACATTGTGCCGTTGGTATTCGGCCATACGCTCTGATACTTCGGCGTGGCAAAAATCTTTCCTTCCATCGTGGAGCAGACGATCTCCGCCTCCGGAACTTCCCTGAACATCGCCTGCAGATTCGGCGCATACTGCTCAATCAACGGCTTGAGATCCTCAAACAAACCATTGTACTGTACATAGTCGGCAGCCGTCGTAGCGGAGAAGAGCAGATCCGGGATTTCGCCGCTGGCGAACATCGCGCTCTTCTTCTGATCCCAGTCGGCGGAAATCTGCTGCCACTCCACATCCACATTGCACTGCTCCTGCAAATCCATGAGCCACTGCATCTCGTTAACATCCTTTGTCAGCGGATGCTTGGAGAATAAGGCCGTCAGTTTGACCTTATCGCCACTGGCGGTATCATCGCCAGTGGCGGCGGAGACGTCTCCGCCGTCGGTCGAGCCGCCCGTGGAGGCTGTCTCGCCGCCGCCGCTGCAGCCCGCCGCGACAGACGCAAGCAAGGCGCAGGCCAGAAGGGATGCCACAATAGATTTTTTCTTCATTTGCAAAGTCCCCTTTCGTAGTTCTAATGTTCCGAATCCGTGTTTCCTTCCCGCCGCAGCCTGCGGTGTTTCCGCTTGCCCGGCGAATGACTTCATTATAGGAGGCAGACCCTGCCGTCACAACGGGGAGATTTTGAAGAAAACAAAGGATTTTTGAATTTCATTCATGCTTTCTTAAAATTTCACGTCAAATTCACAAATCCGATTCGAAAAACAAGAGGTAAACAAGGCAAAACGCATAAAGAATTTCCGGGGAAACTGAG
>ERZ1673738.4194-NODE-4194-length-14709-cov-3.487444_pt1 | contig 14709 bp, 10 predicted proteins | sample MGYA00580198_ERZ1673738 | MGnify/ENA primary metagenome ERZ1673738 (study PRJEB41218, sample SAMN15661784) | gut metagenome | host: Homo sapiens | place: Canada: London | collected 2015-08-20/2019-03-30 | study: EMG produced TPA metagenomics assembly of... | reverse complement strand
AAATCAGGTCGAACTCGACGCTTTCTCCCGGCTGAATTTTCCGGGCCGTTCCGTTCCCGATGTCCGCCGCCCTGCCCAGCACACTCGCGTTGGTCGGCTCGAGTCCGAGCGCGTATCCTCCCGAAAGACAGTTTTTCCACTGCACGAAATTCGGCAGCGTCCCGGCCGAATATTCGATCCGGAGACGGATTCCGAGCGCCGGATTTTCCACCGCAATCCCGGCCATGCCGTCCGGTCCGGCCGGCAGGCGGTGGTAGAAGCACTGCTCCCGGTAATCCGCCCGCGGCTCGTCGAGGCGGTCCCACCCGGCCAGCCCCGCCGCGGCCTCTGCGTCGCGCGGAATCACCTCGTGCGCCTCCACGTCGAACACCAGTTCCGGCGACGCGAACGGATAACCGAGGTTGCAATGATACAGAATCTGCAGGTAGTCCTCCCGGCAGGAGCGGTTCGTCACCCGGTCGTGCAGCCGGATCACATTCTCTCCGAGCCCGGTCGAAATCGTGCGGCAAAGCTCGAGGTGCTCCCCGAACATCGCGCATTCCCGCAACGTGCCCGACGCCTCCAGCCGATAGCGCCCGCCTTCCCAGCCGCGCCGGATGCCGACATCCTCGGCCGCAAGATTCGAAATGCGTCCGTGAAGGCCGAACTCCCCGTTCGCCGCCCCGACATTGCGGAGCCCGGCAGTCGTCATCAATCCGCCCTGCCAGTTCCGCAGCCACCCTTTTCCGGACGCTTCGTGGCGCGCCCCGGCGGAATAACCGGTCTGCGAACGAAACACCAGCGGAATCCCGCCGAACGAGCAATCCACCAGATCCATGCCGCGGTCCGGCGACACGGTGAAGGCGAGCCCGGAACCGTTCCGGAATGCGATGACCCGGTCACCGCGCCCGTTCCCCTCCTCCAGCGCCATCAGCCGCGCGTCGGCAAGCTGCGCCATGCTCCCGGCATAGCGCATGCACTCCGTCTCTTCGTACCTCTCTCCCATGATTCGCACCTTTCCCGTCGGGGTTCAACGGTCACGGAACTCAGACGAATTCGCGGACCTCGCCGAGACAGAGCAGATTGTTCGTCTCGCGCGCCTGCGAATTTTTCGACAGCATGACCACCTTGTCCTCCGGCCTCAGCCGTTTTTCGGCAATCAGGCGGCGGGCGGTCTCCTTCGAAAGCTCAACCGTGCTCTCCATGAACTCATTATACTCGGCGTAAACGCCGTAGACCAGCGCGAGCTGCCGCACGACGCAGCGGCGGTAGGAGAGCGCATAGACCGGCACCGGCGGCCGATAGGCCGCGCAGCAGCGCGCGGATTTCCCCTCGGCCGTATTGCAGACGATCGCCCGGATCGGCAGCCGCTCCGCCGCATCGACTGCGGTACGGATCATGAAATCGTACTCGCGGTCGCCGCCGGTATCGACGCCGTCGATGTGGTTGAAGAATCCGGCCGACGATTTTTCGGCCTCCTCGACGATCCGGTTCATCATGCTGACCGCCTCGACCGGATAACGGCCCTGCGCGGTCTCGCCGGAAAGCATGACCGCGTCGGTCCCGTCGTAAACCGCGTTGGCGACATCATTGACCTCGGCCCGGGTCGGCAGCGGATTCTCCTGCATGCTCTGCAGCATCTGCGTCGCGGTGATGACCGGCTTGCCGGCCTTCCGGCAGGAGCGGATCAGCTCCTTCTGGATCAGCGGGACCTCCTCGAGCGGAATCTCGATGCCGAGGTCGCCCCGGGCCACCATGATCCCGTCGGCGGCCCGCAGGATTTCATCGATGTTCTTCACTCCCTGACGGTTTTCGATCTTCGCAATGATCCGGACCGGACTCTTTCCGGCATCGAGCAGTTCGCGCACGGCCGCGATATCGGCCGCATTCCGGACGAACGAGTGCGCAATGTAGTCGAGCTCAAGCTCGATCGCGTTCGCGATAAAGCGACGGTCTTTCCCGGTCAGCGCCTCGGTATTCAGCTCGACGTCCGGCACATTGACCGATTTATGGTTTTTAAGCACGCCGTCATGGACCGCCGTGCATTTGAGCATTTTCCCCTCGCGGGCCAGAACCAGCAGCTCGACGGCGCCGTCGTCGCAGACGATCCGGCTGCCCGGCGCGACCTCCGCCGCAAAAGCCGGATAATTGACCTGGACTCCCGCCGGCGCCTCGACCGCATCGCCCGTCATATAGACGGTGTCGCCCTGCTTCAGCGCGAGCGGCTCCGTCAGGTTGGCGGTCCGGATATTCGGCCCTTTCGTATCGACCATGATCGCAATCTTGTCCGAAACCCTGCGGACCATCGCAACCGCCCGGTCCATTTCGCCGACCTCCATATGCGCCGTGTTGAAGCGGACCACGTCCATGCCGTTCTTATAGAGCGCCAGCAGCAGCTCCGGGGTGCAGGTCGACGCGTTCACCGTCGCCACGATCTTCGTGAATTTCATTGTCTGACTCTCCTCATTTCCAGTACAGGAAGTATTTTCCGAACCGTTCAAACGCCGCTTTCTCCAACTCCTCGCGGCAATCGGGGTGGGCGATGCTGATCAGCAGCCTGGCCCGCTCCTGCAGCGGTTTTCCGTAAAGATCGACCGCGCCGTACTCCGTCACGACGTAATGGACGCGGCTCCGGGGCGTCACCACCCCCGCTCCGGCGTCCAGCACGGGAACGATCTTGCTGATTCCCTTCGCCGTCCGCGACGGCATGGCGATGACCGGCTTGCCGCCCTCCGAACGCGAGGCGCCGTAGACGAAGTCGAGCTGCCCGCCCACGCCGGAGTACATCCGCGTGCCGAGCGAATCGGCGCAGACCTGCCCGGTCAGATCGATCTGGATCGCGGAATTGATCGCAACGACCTTCGGATTCCGGGCGATGCGGAACGGATCGTTCGTATAGGCCACCTCGCGCATGCGCATCATCCGGTTCCGGTCCGCAAACTCGAACACGCGCCGCGACCCCATCAGGAAGGAGGCGACGATTTTGCCGCGGTCGATCTTCTTGCGCGCGCCGTTGACCACCCCCGCCTCGACCAGAGGCAGCAGCCCGTCCGCAAACATTTCGGTATGGACGCCGAGATCCTTCCGGTCCGACAGCTGCGACAGTACCGCATTCGGAATCGCGCCGATGCCGAGCTGCAGGCAGGAACCGTCCTCGACCAGTTCCGCACAGTGGCGGCCGATCGCCCGCTCGATCTCGTCCGGCAGCGGAAAAACGGTCTCGTCGAGCGGAGAGTCGTCTTCGACCAGACAGTCGATCCGGCTGAGTTCGATCTCGCCGTCGCCGTAGGTGTACGGCATGTTCGGATTCACGACGGCAACCACATATTTGGCGGTTTCGATCGCCGCCGGCCCGATATCGACCGAAATGCCGAGCGACACCCGGCCGTGACGGCCGGGCGGCGAAACCTGGATGAAAGCGGCGTCGCAGCCGACCACGCCCCTGCGGATCAGCTGCTGCGTCTCATGCAGAGAGACGGGAATGTAATCGGCGGCGCCCCGCTGGACCTGCCGCCGCATATTGTCGCCGATGAAAAACGATTCGGAGCGGAACACCCCTTCGAACTCGGGCGCGGCATAATCCTCCGTACGCCCGGTGTGGATGTGACGCAGAAAAACGTTGCGCAGAACGCCTTTCCGGCCGCGCGCGCAAAGCGCCTCCACAAGCACCCGCGGCACGGACCCGGAACTGCTTATATAGATCGATTCTCCCGAACCGATCTTCGCAACGGCATCCGCCGCGGACACGACACGCGGGAGCTTGCTCATTCTCCTCCGAATGCTTGGAGTTATTCTACGCGTCGACGATCGCGAACATCAGCGTAATCTGGAAGACGACCTTCTCGCCGACCTTGATGTAACCGGTGCCCTTGCCGAAACGCCCCTTGGCCGGCGGCAGTTCGATATCGACGATCAGCTGATCGCCCGGGTAGACCGGCTCGAAAATCTCGGCGCGGTCGATCGACATGAAATAGCCGAGCTTGCCCTCGTTGCCCGGACGCGCCAGCACGAGCGCACAGCCGGACTGCGCGGTGATTTCACACAGCAGCGACTCCGGCATGACCGCATAATCGCCCGCCTGAGAAAAAATCTCCTCGTTGCCGGTCAGGTTCTTGACCGCGATGACATGGTCGCCTTCGACCTTCGCGATATAATCAATCAGCAGGAACGGGTAGCGGTGCGGAATGAGCGACATGATCTTCGTCACGTCCATCGGCGTCGCGTCGGACTTGTCGAATTCCGTATGCAGGACCGGCATGGCGGAGGCACCCGATTTCGGCCGCGTCGCCAAGGTGATTTTCGCTTCGCAGGTCACGCCGGAGTTGTTCGAAGTCTGCGCCTTCACGACCGCTTCTCCGTTTTCGACCGACAGGACCTCTGCCTCGACCCTGACCCGGTCGCCGGGATTGTTCGGACGGCGGAACTTGACCTTCTCGACCACCCGCATATAAACGTCGAGCTCGCCGGCCGGATCGAGCAGCGGACGGACCGCCAGCTCGCCGAGCTGCTTCATCGCCTCAACCTGAAGAACCCCCGGCATGATCGGGTGCCCCGGGAAGTGCCCCTGAAAAAAGTTTTCATTGATCGAGAGATTCTTGAGCCCGACGTACTGCGTGTCGGAAAGCTGCTCCGCGCGGTCGAGCATCAGCATCGGGTAGCGCTGCGGAAGAATCGCCTTGATCTCCTTGATTCCAAAAAACTTGCCCATTATCTTTCCCTTGTTCCCTTATTCGTTAAGCATTGTTTGCAGCCATGATCTCTTTCTGCAGCATCCCGGCAAGCTCGACGTTTTTCGGATGCCCCGGCTTGATTGCGATGATCGTGCCGGTAATCCGGCAGCCGGAGAGGTAAACGTCTCCGACGATATCGAGAATCTTGTGGCGGACGATCTCGTTCGGGTAACGCAGCGCCTCCTTGCAGATGATCGCGCCGTCGTGGATGATCGCGGCCGCGTCGAGGCTGCCGCCCTTCACCAGCCCCATGGCCAGCAGCTGCTGGAGGTCGCCGAAGTCGACAAAAGTGCGCCCTCCGGCGATTTCGGTTTCGTAGGCATCCGGCGTCGTTGCGGTGAACTCATAGAACTGCGGATCGATCGGACAGCCGGGAAAGCTCGTCGTACAGGCGATGCGCAGCTCCGGCCCCGGCACGATCACCAGCCGGGTGTGGCCGCCTTCGACATAAAGTGGAGAAGCCGGAGTGAACACTTTCGCCTCGGCCTCCTGCTCCTGAACACCCGCCTCGCGCAGCATCCGGCAGTAGGGCAGCGAGCTGCCGTCGCCGATCGGCGGCTCCATGCCGTCCATCTCGACGATGCAGTTGTCGATATGGAACGCATTCAGCGCCGACATGATATGCTCAACGGTGAACACCACGGCATTGCCGCTGGCGATCGTGGTGCCGCGCCGGACGTCGACCACGTTCGAAGCGAGCGCCCTCACCTCCGGCCTGCCGGGCAGATCGACGCGGCGGAAGACGATACCGGTATTTTCGGGCGCCGGCTGGACGCGGACCGCCGAACGGGCGCCGGAATGCAGTGCGATTCCTGAATAAACGGCTGAGTTGACGACTGTCTGCTGTTTTTCCATCGAATAATCCGCTTTCAAGATTGAATTTTAAACTTCACGCGCCATAATATAGTACGTAAAATTGAATTTGTACAGTTTTTTTGCAAGGTTTTATGTCTGAAAAAATCAAAACAGTCGTCATCACCGGGCCGACGGCCACCGGAAAAACCGCGCTGGCGGTAAAGCTGGCCCGGCTCTATCCGGCCGAAATCGTCAGCGTCGATTCGCGGCAGGTCTACCGCGGCATGGATATCGGAACCGGCAAGGACCTCGACGAATACGGCCTCGTGCCGCATCACCTGATCGACATCGCCGACCCGCAGAGCGAAGTCTATCATCTCGCGCGTTTCGTCCGCGACGCCTACCGGGCCATCCGGGAGATCGCGGCGCGCGGCAGAATCCCGATCCTCTGCGGCGGCACCGCGCTCTACCTCGCGGCGCTGCTCGACGGTTACCGCCTGCCGGGCGGAGCGCTGCCTCCGCGTAAAAAGGGAGTCGAACGGGTGCGTCAGAATCCGGACCACGAGCAGTCGTTCGAGCCGCCCTTCGAGCTCGACGCACTGATCCTCGGCGTCTATTATCCGCGCGGCGAAGTCCACGCCCGGATCGAGGCGCGGCTCGACAGCCGCCTGACCGACGGACTGGTCGACGAGGTCCGAAAGCTGCATGAGGTCAACGGAGTCACCTGGGAGCAGCTCGAATTCTTCGGGCTCGAATACCGCGAAGCCGCCCGCTACCTGAAAGGCGAATGCACGCTCCTCGAAATGCGGAACACGCTGCTTTGCCGCATCCGCCAGTTCGCCAAGCGGCAGGATATCTTCTTCCGCAAACTCGAACGCGAAGGGCACGACATCTACTGGCTGAAGGCGGGCAGGGAGCCCGACCCGTGCGGACTTCTCGAGCAATTCCTGAAGGATGAGCCGCTGCCGCCGCCGGCCCTCCGCCTCTGCGACATCAATTACGGCAGGAAATAACGGCCCCCCGTTCAGTCTCCCGGAAAAAAGGCGCGACCCCGCAACTGACGGCGGGGATTGCATCACGCCCCGGGAAACGGAATATTTCCCTTCTGAACTCCATACCGGACGCGCCGCCGAAGGGAAAATCCGGAAAAAGGCAAAAAAAGTGGCGAGAGAGACGGGGCTCGAACCCGCAACATCCACCGTGACAGGGTGGTACTCTAACCAATTGAGCTACTCCCCCGCATAACTGCGGCGTCGTCATGATTCTGCGGATACTTCGGCCACTGAAAAAGTGGCGAGAGAGACGGGGCTCGAACCCGCAACATCCACCGTGACAGGGTGGTACTCTAACCAATTGAGCTACTCCCCCGTATCCGTCGAACATCGACAACGTTTTTAAAAATATCATCTTTTTCAGGAAATGCAAATCCATTTCGGGAAGAAAAACAAAGATTTTCAAGAAAAAACACATCCGGTTGCATATTTTCGCGCCGGATGCTACATTAACCCGACCCACAGGAAGAGGAGAACACGGAAGGTTGCATCATGATTCTCAAAGATATTCTGGCGGCGGCCGTCGCCGGTGAAACGCTCGATCCGGCCAGGCTTGCGTTCCTGCTCGAACTCAAGGAGCCCGGCGACCTCGAAGCGCTTTACCGGGCCGCTTATCAGGTCAAGCTCAGGTACATCGACAGCAAGGTCCGGCTGCGCGGGCTCATCGAGGTATCGAACGTCTGCGGCAAAAACTGCTTCTACTGCGGCATCCGCGGCGGGAACCGAAAGGTCGCCCGCTTCACGATGTCCCTCGAAGAGATCGTGGCGGCGGCGCGGCACGCGGCCGAGTTCCGCTACGGTTCGGTCGTGCTGCAGGCCGGAGAGAGGAGCGATCCGGGCTGGGTCGATTTCATCGAAAACGCCGTGCGCGAAATCAAGAAGCTCGACGGCGGCCGGCTCGGCATCACGCTGTCGCTCGGCGAACAGTCCGAAGAAACGTTCCGCCGCTGGTTCGATGCGGGAGCACACCGCTATCTGCTCCGCATCGAAAGTTCGGACCCGGCGCTTTACGCGAAACTGCACCCGGCCGACCACAGCTACGCCGCGCGCGTCGAATCGCTGCACCTGCTGCGGAAAACCGGCTACCAGGTCGGAACCGGCGTCATGGTCGGGCTGCCGGGGCAGACGACGGCGAATCTCGTGCACGACCTCGAATTTTTCAAGTCGCTCGATGTGGACATGATCGGAATGGGGCCGTATATCGTTCACCACGACACGCCGCTCGGGCGGCAGTTCCCCGACGCCGGCAGCGACGCGGGCCGCCAGCTTGAACTCGGGCTCAAAATGATTGCGGTAACCCGGCTCCATCTCCGCAATGTGAACATCGCAAGCACGACCGCGCTGCAGGCGCTCGCGCCGAACGGACGCGAACTCGGGCTCCTTGCGGGCGCGAACGTCATCATGCCGAATATCGGCGACCTCGCCTACCGCAAGGGATATCTGCTTTATGAAAACAAACCCGGAACCGACGAAAACGCCGGCACGGCGCGCGAAAAGCTCGAACGGGCGGTGGCCGCCATCGGAGAATCGATCGCCTATGGCGAATGGGGGGATTCGCCGCATTTCGCGGCCCGCGCCGGCAGGGGAGCGGGCGAATGAAAATCTTGTCCCCGGCTACTTGTATTCCGCCGCTTGACAGATTAGATTATGGTGTTGTGCCGAAAAACATGCAAGACAGGAAACAGAAAATGAAGTGGACAAAATGGCTCATGTTCGCCGTGCCGGTTCTGGCCGCCGCGGCGGTGCTCTCCGGCTGCGCCTCCTATGACAACAACTATCTGAGGCCGGAGGATTTCGCGGCCTATCTCGAACGCGACGGCGTGAAGGTCGACGGCACACGTCCGCTGCCGGGCGATCCGTTCCGCGCCACGAGCGGCTGCGCCATCATGATCGACGGCAACGAAATCGGCGTCTACAAATACGACCGCAGTTCGAGCGTCCAGGAGAAACGGGTCGAGAAGATCGGCGACGAGGGACGGACCTACATTCAGGGAATCCCGTTCCCGGTCGAGGTCCGCGGCTCGTTCATGTTCCTCGGGCTCGAAAAAAATCCGCAGAAACGGCGGATTCTCGAGGTGATCGACAAATTTTACTGAGGCGCGTCCATCGGAACGCCGGAAACGACAATCCGGGCAGCGGACAGGCAATTATCCAAGGAACAGAGGAAGGTAACAGGGTATGGTGGACAAGAAGTATGTGTACTCCTTCGGCGGCGGCGACTCCGAAGGCTCCGGTTCGATGAAGGATCTGCTCGGCGGCAAGGGCGCGAACCTTGCGGAAATGGCTTCGCTCGGCCTGCCGGTGCCGCCGGGCTTCACGATCACGACCGAATGCTGCGTCGATTATTTCAAGGAAGGCAGCCGCCTGCCGGAAGGACTCGACAGGCAGGTCGAAGCCGCGCTGCGCAAGGTCGAGCAGGTCATGGGCATGAAATTCGGCGACCCCGCCAATCCGCTGCTGGTCTCCTGCCGCTCCGGCGCCCGCAGCTCGATGCCGGGCATGATGGAGACCGTGCTGAATGTGGGCCTGGCCACCTCGACGATCCCCGGGCTCATCGCCAAAACCGGCAACGAACGGTTCGTCTATGACGCCTACCGCCGGCTGATCATGATGTATTCCGACGTAGTCATGGAGAAAGCCGAAGGGATCGAGCCCGAAGAGGGCAAGGCGATCCGCAAGCAGCTCGATGAAATGCTTGACCGCCTGAAGGAGTCCAAAGGGTACGCCAGCGATACCGACCTGACCGTCGAAGACCTGAAACAGCTCTGCGAGGCCTTCAAACGGAAGGTCAGGGAGACACTCGGCAAGGAGTTCCCGGACGACCCGATGCAGCAGCTCCGGGGCGGCATCTGCGCCGTGCTCAAGAGCTGGAACGGCAAAAAGGCCGTCTCCTACCGCCGCATCGAGGGGATTCCGGACGAATGGGGCACCGCGGTCAATGTGCAGAGCATGGTGTTCGGCAACATGGGCGACACTTCCGCCACCGGCGTTGCCTTCACGCGCAACCCGGCCACCGGAGAGAACAAGTTCTACGGCGAGTGGCTCGTCAATGCGCAGGGCGAGGACGTCGTCGCCGGCACCCGCACCCCGAATCCGCTGAACGCCGACACCTGCAACGAACAGAACAAGCACCTGAAGTCGCTCGAAGAGCTCTATCCGGCGCTCTACAAGCAACTGTTCGACATCCGCAACAAGCTCGAAGCGCACTACCGCGACATGCTCGACATCGAGTTCACGATTCAGGAAGGCGTCCTCTACATGCTGCAGTGCCGCGTCGGCAAGCGGACCGGAACGGCCGCCCTCAACATGGCGATGGACATGCTCGACGAAAAGATGATCGACGAGAAGACCGCCGTGCTGCGCGTTTCCCCGGCCCAGCTCGACGAGCTGCTGCACCCGATCCTCGACCCGAAGGCCGAAAAATGTGCAGCGCTCATCGCAAAGGGGCTGCCGGCCGGTCCGGGCGGGGCGGTCGGACGCATCGTCTTCTCAAGCGCCGAGGCGGTCGCCGCCGCCGCGAAGGGCGAAGCGGTGGTCATGGTCCGCGAAGAGACGAATCCGGAGGATGTCGAAGGCATGCGCGCCGCGACCGGCATCCTGACCGCGCGCGGCGGCATGACCAGCCACGCGGCTCTGGTCTGCCGCGGCTGGGGCAAATGCTGCATCGTCGGCGCGGGTTCGCTTGTGATCGACGAGGCGAAGGGAGCGCTGAAGGTCGGCGGAAAAACCTACACCTCGGCCGATGCGATCAGCCTGAACGGCACGCGCGGATATGTCTACGAAGGACGGCTGGCGACGATCGATTCGAGCGAGAATCCGCAGTTGAAACACTTTATGGCGCTGGTGGACAAGTACCGCCGGCTCGGTGTCCGCGCCAACGCCGACACGCCGGACGACGCGCAGATCGCGCGCAGTTTCGGCGCGGAGGGCATCGGCCTCTTCCGCACCGAACACATGTTCTACGGCAAAAACAGTGAAAAGCCGCTCTTTGCGCTGCGCAAAATGATTCTGTCGCACACCCGCGAAGAGCGGGTGAAGGCGCTGGACGAGCTCTTCGTTTTCGTGAAGAGCGACATCAAAAACACGCTCAAGGCGATGGGCGGGCTGCCGGTCACCTTCCGTCTGCTCGACCCGCCGCTGCACGAATTCGTGCCGAATGCTCCCGAGGCGCGGGCCGAACTGGCCGCATCGCTCGGCATCACGGTCGAAGAGATCGCCAAGCGGGCCGAAAACCTGCATGAGGTGAATCCGATGATGGGACACCGCGGCGTCCGCCTCGGCGTGACCTATCCGGAGGTCTCCGAGATGCAGATGCGCGCGATTCTCGAGGCCGCCTGCGAGCTTGAGCGGGAGGGGGAAGCGTGCAAGCCCGAAATCATGATTCCGGTGACCTGCGACTCCTCCGAGCTCCGTTTCCAGAAGAAGATCCTCGCCCGGGTGGCGGAGCAGGTCGCGAAAAAATTTGGTCTCGACTCCGTCGCCTACAAAGTCGGCACGATGATCGAGATTCCGCGCGCCTGTCTGCTGGCGGACGAGATGGCCGCCGAAGCCGATTTCTTCAGCTTCGGAACAAACGACCTGACCCAGATGACCTTCGGCTTCAGCCGCGACGACATCGGCGGATTCCTCGGGGATTACCTCGACAAGAAGCTGCTTGCGGCGGACCCGTTCCAGACCATCGACCAGTCCGGCGTCGGCAAGCTCATCGAGTATGCGGTTGAAAACGGCCGCCGCACGAAACCGGAGCTCAAAATCGGCATCTGCGGCGAACAGGGCGGCGAGGCGAAGTCGGTCGCGTTCTGCGACCGGATCGGACTCAATTACGTCTCGTGCAGCCCGTTCCGGGTTCCGATCGCCCGCCTGGCCGCGGCGCAGGCCGCGATCGTCGACGGCAGATAACGCTTGCCTGAACACCTGCGGCGGAGGCCGGGAGAGATGGCCCCGGTTTTCCGCCGCCGCCAGAATACGGGGATTGCTGCATGGATGAACGCCGTTATGTGGAGCTGACCGACGAGCGGGGGACGATCAACCGCATCGCGTGGTATGACAGCGGCGGTGACGGTCCTCCCGTTCTGCTGATCCACGGTTTTGCCGAATACGCCTGCACCTGGGATGCGGTCATCGATCTCCTGCCGGATGGTTACCGTTATATCCGCCTGGACGTCAAAGGCTTCGGCTACTCGTCGAAGAACGATCCCGAACACACGACGCTTTTCGACCTGGCCGCCTGCACGGCGGAATTCATCCGCCGCTTCGACCTGAAGAATCTGGTTCTGGCCGGGCATTCGATGGGAGGAGCGATCTCGTGCCTGCTGCTCTCTTACGCCGACATCGCGGAACGGGTCGACAAGCTCATCCTGATCGATCCGGCCGGGATGTTCACCGAGGTGCCGGAATTCATCGCGTCGCTTGCGCTGGTCTCCCCGCAGAATCCGCTGCTGCGCTTCGCCAGCGAAGACCTGATGGTCTATCTGGTCATGAGCCAGGCCTATTTCCGCGAAGGGAAGATCAGCCAGGAGCTGATCCGCCAGTACGCCGAAGCGATGCGGCTGCCCGGCGCGCGCGAAAGCGTGATCGCCGCCGCACGGAACTTCCGCATTCCGAACGTCCCGGCGTTCCAGGCAGAATTGCGGAAGCTGAAGCTGCCGACGCTGATCATCTGGGGCGCCGAAGACCGGATCATTCCGCTCGACGACGCCGACAAATTCCACGACTGCCTCGTGAACTCGAAGCTCGTCGTCTTCCCGGAGTGCGGCCATTCCCCGCAGGAGGAGATGCCGGAGGAGACGGCTGCCGCCGTGGCCGAATTCCTGAACGATGCCGCCGCACCGGCGCTCCCGGAACCGGACGGCGCCGTCCCCGCGATGCCGGATGCGGCGGCGGAGCAGAAACCGGCGCTCGGCGCCCAGCTCAGATCGCTGACCGACTCCTACACGCTGAAAATGCACCGGCTGGTCGACCGCTGGAGCTTCGGTACGATCTTCCTCTTCGGCTTCATCAAAATCCTGCAGCTGCTCAAGAAGTTCGGAATGCGGGCCGAGGAGAACGGCTGGCGCAAGGCGACCGGAATTTTCCTGCGCAACGAATATTCGAAATTCGTGCTTTCGTGCTTCCGTCTGACCTATTACAAGCAGGAGCCGGTGCCGGACAACTTCATCACAGCCCGGCAGCTGCTGATCCGGAATCTGGCCGATTATATCCGCAGCCACAGCCAGCTCCACTGGTCGGCCGCGCCGGCGATGTTCCGGCTCGGACGCAAAAAGATCGACTTCACGGACATCGCCGAGGCGTTTTACGACAAAACCGGCGAGCTGCTGTGGATCGAGATGCACTTCGATACGAGCCGGGAGAACTTTTCGCTGCTGACGCCGGAGCAGATCCGGGATGCGCTGCGCCGCATGGTCATCAACATCAACAAGCTGCGGGTCAGCGAATGCGGCGACCAGGGGCGGGTTCTGGCCGGACGGCTGCGCCGCTGGGCCCGGCGGGTCCCGGGTTACAGCTACGGAGCGCGCCATGAACTCAAAAACCTGGTCGAGCGCCTGCTGACCGCAACCTTCATCCACTGCGAGCTCCTGCCGAGAGACCCGGCGGCGATGCGGGGGCGGCGCCTGTCGAGCCCGAACCTGCGCAAATACCGGAATCCGGGCTGGGGTGTGCTGAATGTCATCGCGCGCTATACGCCGGATTTCCGAGAAGCCGACCTCTGGGTGCAGTTTCATCACGTCCCGGTGGACGGCATGCCGATGCAGGAGCTGCTGGCCGATCTCAAGCAGAGCTGGGGATGCGCCGGCGTGCTCGCCTACCCGGCGCTCAGTTCCCCGGCCGCGCGGCCGGAAATTCTCTATGCCGGAAACCGGCTGTTCCGCAACCGGTTCTTCATCGACTTCGAGCCGATGCTGGCGCTGCGCCGCGAGCTGAACGCCAAATACGTCACGCTGATGGAGGGCCCGGCGACGGTGGCCGGCATGTTGATCTGGGGCCTGGCGCAGCACCGGTTCTTCCGCAACTGCAAGATGCTGTTCCCGGTCGACTCCGAGCCGAAGAGCGGGAACCCGGCCGAACGGGAACTGAGCCTCGTCTTCATCCGGGCCGGGAAATACATCGACCGCAGCAACCCGCTGGATGGTTTTCTGAATTTCCAGAAGGAGTTCAACCAGCGGCTCTGGCATATGCGGAAGGGGTCGAGCGAAAGCTACGAACTGCTCGAACTCTATTCGATGATCCACCCGCTGTTCTACCAGATCGCGCTGCGGCTGATGCCGGGGTCGATGAGCGAATTCGTCGGTTCGATGGGGCTGTCGATTCTGCGCAACGCCGACGTGTTCATCAGCCCGCTGAGCGACCTGCAGGTCAACGGATTCATGACCATCGGAGACCTGACCCATCCGACCGAAGACGGAGGCACGGCCGGAGCCGTCTCCTCCTGCGGCACCCGCGACCAGATCCGGTTCTATCAGGAGGCCATGACCGACCTCGCCAGAAACTACCGCCGTTTCCTCGAACGGCAGCCGTAAAAACACAGCGGAAACATTTCACGGCGTCTTCACTCCTCCGGATATCTCCTCATGCAAAGATGCGGCCGGATAATTCCGACTTTTTCCGATCCCCCTCTTGACAAACCGCCGCCGGTTTGGTATAATTAATATAGAACGTTTCATGGAACGATACGAAAGGATTTCATATGAATCGCGACCGGGTTGTCAAGCTGAAAGATATCGCCGATGCCGCCGGCGTAGCGATCGCCACGGTATCCGCGGCGCTGAACGGGACCGGAACGGTTTCGAACGCGATGCGGGAACGGGTGCGCAAGGTTGCCGCGGAAATGAATTACGAGCCCAACATGGCCGCCAAGCTGCTCAAGCAGAAGCGAAGCCGCGATCTCGGGCTGATCGTCAGCGACCTCCCGGAACGGATCTTCGGCTCGGGTTACTTCATGCCGATGATATCGAGCTTCATCCGCCAATGCGAATCGGAGGAACTGCGCTGCCAGATTGAATACCACGACCCGGCTTCCTCAAAGATTCCCTCGCTTCTGGTCAACGGTCTCGCCGGCGGTGTGCTTCACGGAGGACCCATCTCTCCGGCCGAGCGGAAATTTCTGGAGGAGAATCCGGATTTTCCTTTCGTCGCCCTCGAAGAGGAATCCAGAT
>ERZ1673738.4190-NODE-4190-length-14722-cov-7.848231_pt1 | contig 14722 bp, 14 predicted proteins | sample MGYA00580198_ERZ1673738 | MGnify/ENA primary metagenome ERZ1673738 (study PRJEB41218, sample SAMN15661784) | gut metagenome | host: Homo sapiens | place: Canada: London | collected 2015-08-20/2019-03-30 | study: EMG produced TPA metagenomics assembly of... | reverse complement strand
AGGTTGGCTTTTTCTCATCGGTCTGTATAACGTTTTCATGATGTTCCGGATTATTGTCGTCCGGCGAGCATGCAAGTGCCGTGACCGTGAGCAGCGCCGCCGCGAGCGCGAGCGCCGGAATAAATCGCAGGAGCTTTTTCATCTTTCACCGTTCCTTTCAAAGTATGTCGATCACGCCCGCGAGATACGTTGGCGACACCGACGCATAGATAAAATCATCGGCCAGCTGATCCTTCACCGTCTGCCGCACCTCGGCGGCAAGCTGTTCGTCCGCGTTCTCATCCACCAGAAGGAGAACCTTGCAGTCCCACCCGAGGTTTTTTACCGCGCTGCAGAGTCTGATCCGCTCGCTCAGCTTCCAGATGCCCTGTCGGATGACCTCCATCACCAGCACATTGGCATGACAGCTTCGGCAAAGCGCAAGCGTATCCTCCGGTTTTGAAGAGCGATAGACGATGAAGTCCGGATCGTATCCCGCAAGCACCTGCATGACTGCCTCTGCCAAAAGGCCGCCCTGCAAATCCAGCACGATTCTTCGCATCTGTGCTTCTCCACCGCCTTTCACTTTTTAGAGTGCTTCAGCTATATATTAGCCGATCGTCTTCTCTTGCGCACCCGCCGATTGGATAGGGTTTGCATTTATTTTCTGTTCCGGGCCATACCCCCTCTCCGCTTTCCGCAAAGCGTCCAAAACCGCATTGCTCTTTTTCTGTCTGCATGATATACTGCATTTGAATGCGTGGAGCCGAAAGGAGCACGGAATGAGTAAAGCGACAAAAAAGAGCCTTTTGTATGCGCTTGCCGCGCTGGGGCTTATCGCGCTTGCCATGTGGCTTCGTTATGCCAGCCGAACGGTGCTCCATTCTCCGGTTTATAACCATTTGCGCAGCGGAATTTATATCTTCCTGCTGTGCGCATGGTGCCACTCTGTCCGGGTCCGCATTGTGCAGACGCAGGTGCAGCGCTATTTGCTGGCGATTTCGATGCTGATGGTGCTGTGGCTTCTCCTGCGCTCAATCAAGTTTTCCATTGCCAATACAGATGCGGAGCGCTGGCTCTGGTATTTTTACTATGTCCCGATCCTCTTTATCCCCATGCTCTCGGTATTTGTCTCCCAGTCGCTGGGAAAGCCGGAGGACTTTCATTTGCCGCGGTGGACAAAACTGTTGTATGTGCCGACGGTGCTGCTCCTGCTGCTCGTTTTAACAAACGATCTGCATCAGCGGGTGTTTTCCTTTCCGTCCGGCATTTTGTCGGACGCCGCGTACCGTTATGAGAGAGGTTATTTCTTCGTGCTCGGCTGGGAGCTCTTTTGTGCGGCGCTCTCGCTTTTTATGATCGTGACAAAATGCCGTATCCCGCACACGAAGAGAGTCCGCTGGCTGCCGCTGGTGCCGTTTGCGCTTTCGCTGGCATACGTTTATGCGTATGCCGAAAAGATCCATTGGGTCTGGGTGCTGGCGGGAGACATGACGGTCGCCCAGTGCCTGATGTTTACCGGCATTTTTGAAAGCTGCATCCAATGCGGACTCATCCAGTCCAACCGCGGATACGATGAGCTTCTGGAAGCGACAACGCTTCCTGTGCAGATCACGGATGAAACTTTTTGCACGAAGCACGCATCCGCTACGATGCGGCCGCCGCTTCCGCAAAGTGAGCTGCGGCAGATAACGCAGGATACCGTGCAGCTCGACGATGACACGCTTTTAAAGCGCCATAAGCTGCGCCGCGGCTGGGCGTTCTGGAAGGAAGACGTTTCAGAGCTGAATCAGCTCCGGCAGGAGCTGGAGCTGACGTGCGACGAGCTTCGCGATGTAGGCGACGTTTTGGCGGCGGAGAACGCGCAGCACGCAAGACTTTTAAAGCTGACGGAAGAAAACCGTCTCTATGACATGATGGAGGCACAGACTGCCCGGCAGATCGCCATGCTGCAGGAGCGGCTGACCGAGCTGAAAAAAACGGATGACCCGGCGCGGGCAGAGCGTCTGCTCGGACAGATCATCGTCATCGGAACCTATATTAAACGGAGAAACAACCTGATTTTTGTCGGCGTACAGCGCGGGTCAATTTCCGTGCAGGAGCTGCGGCTCTGCCTGAACGAGTCTGCGGAAAATCTCTGCCTGTACGGCGCGGAGTGCTCGGCGCTCATCAAGGGGGACGGGCAGCTTTCCATTGAGCAGGCAACGGCGGCCTATTCCCTTTTTGAAGCGGTTGTGGAAGCAGAGCTTGAATCGCTGCGCTCGCTGCTGGTTTCCATAGAGGTCGGCGATGCGCTGCATATGAATCTCTGTATTTCCGGCGAGGCTCCCCTCCGCCATCTGAAAGATCCATTCCCCGCGCTCGAATGGGAAGAGGATGAGGACGGCCTGCAATATGTCATGCTCCGGGTGGAGAAATCGGGAGGGAAATAGAAGCATATGGACAGGATCAAAGAGAGCTTTGACAGTCTGCCCATTGCGGTCTGCTTTTTTGATAAAAACGGCGTGGTGCGGCTTGTTAACCACCGAATGCTTGCCGTAGCAAGCCAGCTGCGCAAAGGCGGCATTCAGACGCTTGCGGAGCTGCATGACGCCCTGCGCTCACCGCCGCCAACCGTCCGCTGTCTGGATCCGCAGCTTTATATTTTCCGGTTTTCCGACGGCACGGAGCTGCGCTTTGCGGAGGAAAGCATCAAAACAGCGGCGGGGCTTACTTATACGCAGGTCACCGCCGCGGATGTCACGGAGCTTATGTGGCGGCAGAAGCATCTGCAGGAGGAAAGCGCAAAGCTCGCGGAAGCGAATGAGCGGATGCGAAGGCTGTTTGAGCAGATGCCGGAGATCATCCGGCAGGAAGAGACCCTTGCCATGAAGCTGCGTGTGCATGACGATATCGGTCACAGCATCCTTGCCGTCCGCCGCGCGCTGATCCGGCGGGCCGGGTTGGAAGAGCTTCGCGCAAGCGCGGCGTTGTGGGAACAGTCCATCGCGGTGCTTTACCGCTCCAACCGGATAACGGCTTCGCCCGAACCGATGAAGGTGGCTGTCCGGCGCGCCGCGGAGATGGGCGTCCGGGTTCTGACGGAAGGAAAGCCGCCGGAATCGCGGAGTTTCTGCGAGACGGTCTCGCTGGCAATTCGGGAATGCGCGGCCAACTGCGCCCGTCATGCTGGCGGCACGGAGCTATATGTACGCTTTCAGCCGATGTGCGGCCGCACCGACGTTTTTCTTACCAACAACGGCGCTGCACCGAAGGAGAAAATCACGGAGGGCGGCGGCCTATCCATGCTGCGTCACCATGTGGAAGAGGCTGGCGGCAGAATGGAGATACAGAGCTTACCCCGCTTCTCGCTTATGCTCAGTCTGCCGGAAAAGGAGGAAACAGCGCATGAGAGTGGTGATCGTTGAAGACCAGACCATGGTCCGAAGCTTGCTGGAAAGCTATTTCCTTGCGGAGGACGGGAATCAGATCGTCGCGTCCATACCCGGCGCGAAGCAGGCCGTTGAGGTGTGCAGAGCAAGCCCGGTCGATCTCGTTTTGATGGATGTGCAGACGGAGCACCGGGAAAACGGATTGGTTGCCGTCCGTCAGATCAAAGCCGAGCGTCCGCAGATAAAAATTGTTGTTGTGACCTCGCTGCTTGACGGCGCGGTTTTGGAGGAAGCAAAGTCGGCGGGGGCGGACAGTCTGTGGTATAAGGATTCCGCAAAAAACCGCCTGATGGAGGTCGTCCGCCGGACGATGGCCGGCGAGCGTGTCTTTCCGGACGCACCGCCTACGGTGGAGATCGGCATGGCAAAAAGCACGGAATTTACCAAAACGGAGATGAAGGTGCTGCGGCATCTGCTGCGCGGCCTCTCCTATACGCGCATCGCAGCGGAGATGGGCTGCGAGATGTCAACGGTCAAATTCCATGTGGCGAATATGCTGCAGAAAACCGGGCTGGAAAACAAGCTTCAGCTTGCGCTGGCAGTCAGCAACACCAAACTGGTCGCCGATCTGTCGGAAGAGTAACGGCGTTTGCCGCACGGCTTGTCCCGCGTTGCATTTTCCGGCACGGCCGCGGCAGGCGTGTGATAGCCGCGCCCGCGCCGTCGGAGCCATATTATTTATAATGAATGTGCCGCACCGTTTCGACAACGGTGCGGCACTTGTTTATTTCACTCGTTTTTCAGGTCTCAAACCCCAGCATGATCCCGCCGCGCTCGGCATAATAGCTGCACAGTCCCCGCAGAGGATCGCATCTCACATCCGCCGCCGGAAAGCGCTGCCGGATCTCGGTGCAGAGCTCCTGCGCGAACGCCTCGTTCTGGCAATGACCGATCCGGACGCTTCCTCCCCTGTAGCCGAGCCGCTCCATCTCGCACAGCATGAAATGCTGCGTCTTTCGCCCTCCCCGGCATTTTCCGAGCATCTCCAGCGTTCCCTCGGCGCTGGCCTGTCCGACGGCGCGGATCCCAAGGACGCCCGCCATCGTTGCCGTGAGCCTGCTGATCCGGCCGTTCTGCGCAAGGTTATGCATGGATTCCAAGGCGAAAAGCAGGTGGGTGCGTCTTTGATATGCCTTCAGATTTTCGCATACCTCGTCAAAGCCGGCGCCGGAGCTTTGCTCGGAAAGCGCTTTCTCAAGGAGAAGGGTGATCTCCGGTCCGGCGGAAAGGGTGTCCACCACATGGATACGCCGGGCAGGGTTGCGCTCCGTGCAGTTTTTCCCCGCCGCACAGGCAGCGTTATAGCTGCCCGACAGACTGCTTGTAATGGTAAACGCGATCACGTCGCCGCTCTCGCCGAAAGCGCTTTCCCAGTCCGCGACATTCGGACACGCGCTGTAGGATCGGCCCCTTGTGCTGCGGAGCGTGCTGACCATCGCATCAACATCCAGAGAAGCATCATCCCGGAACTCTTCGGTTTCGGTGCGTATAGTAAGCGGAACGCTGACGAAGTCCGCTCCGTTCAGCGTAAGAAGATTGCAGCTGGAATCTGCCGCAATACGAAACTGGTTCATTGTGTATCCTCCGAATCGCAGAAAGCGTTTTATCCGGTTTTGAAAAGCCGATCGGGTGGATTCTATCAGATTTTTATCATTCCGTCAACAGCTTTTAAAAAACCGTTAAAGAATTTTCGTAAAACCGTTGTGCTTTCCGTGCGAAACGTATATAATGGCAGCATGGAACAGGAAGTGAAGAGAATGATCGAGGATATGGAAAGTTTCCGTCTGCCGCGCTATGCCCAGATCCCGAATGTAGGGCTATATCTGGAGCAGGTGGTGCGATATGTCAACGCCCATCTTGCACCGCTGGGGGAGCCGGAGTTGACAAGCTCCATGGTGAGCAATTACGTCAAGCAGAGCCTGATCCCCGCGCCAATAAAAAAGACATACCCATCGGAGCACCTTGCGCGGCTTTTGTTTATCGCCGTGGTCAAACCCGTTGTCCCGCTGGAGGGGCTTCGGCTGATGTTCAGCATACAGGAGGACAGCTATCCCCTTCCGGTCGCCTACGACTATTTCTGCGACGAATTTGAAAACATGCTCGGCGCGGCGTTCGGGATAGCTCCTGCGCGGGAAGGTCTTGGTGAAACGCAGTCCGACGCAAAGGATCTGCTTCGCAACACGATCTCTGCCACCGTCAACAAGGTCTATCTGGATCGGTTTCTGGAGGAGTACCAAAGACGGCGGGAAAAGGAGCACCCCGGGACGCAGCAGAAATCACGGAAGTGATTGCCGGGAAAAAAGGATAGCAGCAGGGCTGCCTTATCTCCGATCGAAAGGACGGTTCAGCTTCGGCTGTACCGTCCTTTTCTCCTTCCTGTGCGCTGTCCCTGCATGCCTTACCGGCGGCGGGAGCGTTCCGTTCCGGCCGTTGATTGGGTACATAGTTTGCGGAAAAAGCCGCTTTCGTTGAAACGCGATCCGGTATGAGATGCCTGCGCAAGGTCCGATGACTACGCACACGCCGCAATGCCCTGCCGCAGCATGACGAACATCATCAACTTCATCAAGGTCGTCGATCAGGTCGTGTCGGGCTTTGCCTCGTACGAGACGCTGCTCTGCTCCCCCGAGCGGAAGTTCTACTCCAACCGTGTGAAGATGGACGCCGATCTCAACACGAACATCCGCCGTCTCCACTGCCTCGGCGACTCGTCCGGCTGGACGCGCTGGCGGATGACAGCGTCCGTCATGGGCGTGCTCATGGGCCGCAAGATCATCCGGCAGGAAAACATTTGATTATATAATAATCTAAACGCATACGGTCGCCTCCCGCGGGAATACTCCCACGGGAGGCGATTTTTTATGAATATGACGAACGAAGAATACAATGAATATATAAAAAAGAAGCAGCCGCGCTCGCCGCTCGGCATGGACATGCTGCGCGCCTTTCTCGTCGGCGGGCTCATCTGCGCCGGGGGCGAGGGGCTGCGCGCGCTCTTTATCTCCCTCGGGCTGGACACGGAAAGCGCCGGGACGGCGGTTTCGATCTCGCTCGTTTTTCTCGGCGCGCTGCTCACGGGGCTCGGTCTGTACGACGATATCGCGCGCTTTGCCGGGGCCGGTACGCTCGTGCCGATCACGGGCTTTGCCAACTCCATCGTCGCGCCCGCGCTGGAATTCAAGCGTGAGGGTCTCATCCCCGGTACCTGCGCCAAGATGTTCACGATCGCCGGGCCCGTGATCGTTTACGGCACCGGCGCGAGCGTGGTTTACGGGCTGCTGCTCTGCCTTTTTGCCTGACGGCGGGCGCTCTCGGAGGAAATCGCAAAAAAGCGGAGTTTTTTGCATTTTAGGGTTGACATTCTCCCGTGCATTTGCTATTATAACTCTCGCCGGTTGGAAAACCGTGTTCCTGTGGGGGTATAGCTCAGCTGGGAGAGCGCTTGAATGGCATTCAAGAGGTCAGCGGTTCGATCCCGCTTATCTCCACCAAAAAGCACCGAAATCGCTTGATTTCGGTGCTTTTTCTTTATTTTTTCCCTTTGTTTTCAGAAAATCCTATCTGCTGCGCACGTATTATCTGCAGACAAATCACGCCGCGCGCCGGAACGATCCCGGCGCGCGGCGCTTTTGCTTTTTGCTTTTTATTTCACGCCGAACAACAGCTCGGCATAGGTCGGGAACGGCCAGCTCTTCGCGGGAATGAGCTTTTCGGCTGCGTCGCAGGGGGCGCGCAGCGCCGCCATCTTCGGCAGAACGCTGTCGCGGATGAACTCCGCGGAGCTCTGCACCTCGCTCATGGCGTGGTAGGCATCGAGCGCCGTTTCCAGCTCTTCCGCCGCGGCGTCGATCTTCTCCGAGAGCGCGGAGAGCTTTTCGATCCGCCGCGCCTCGTAGCCGCCGACGGATGCGCCGACCGCAGCGCGGCGGGCGTTGACGCCGAGAGCGAGCGTATCGGCATACGCGGTCACGGCAGGCAATATCTCGCGGCGCGCCATATCGAGCATCGTTTTCGCCTCGATGTGGACGGTCTTGCGGTAGTTGTCGAGATTGATCTCGCAGCGGGACTTGAGCTCTGATCCGGAATAGACCTTGTGGCGCGTGAGCATCTCCACGTTCTTCGCCGCGGTGAGATACGGCAGCGCGTCCGGCGTCGTGCGAAGATTGAGAAGGCCGCGGACCTTTGTTGCTTCTTTGATCCAGGCGTCGTCGTAGCCGTTGCCGTTAAAAACGATACGCTTGTGCGCGCGGATCGTGCGCTGGATGAGCGTGTGGAGCGCGCCTTCAAAGTCGTCCGCCTTTTCGAGCTCGTCAGCATACTGGCGCAGCGACTCCGCCACGGCGGTATTGAGCATGACATTGCAGCACGCGATGGAGTCGGACGAGCCGACCATGCGGAACTCAAATCGGTTGCCGGTGAACGCGAACGGCGATGTGCGGTTGCGGTCGGTCGTGTCGCGCACAAAGCGCGGCAGCACGTGCGCACCGAGCTTCATAACGATCTTTTCCGTGCCGGTGTAGGGGGCGTCCTTCTCGATCGCGTCGAGCACTGCCGTGAGCTCGTCGCCGAGGAAGATGGACACGACGGCCGGAGGGGCTTCGTTCGCGCCGAGACGGTGGTCGTTGCTCGCCGTCGCAACGGAGAGCCGGAGCAGATCCTGATAATCGTCCACGGCCTGAATGACGGCGCAGAGGAACAGCAGAAACCGCGCGTTCTGGTGCGGCGTATCGCCGGGCTTGAGAAGGTTGACGCCCGTGTCGGTGCAGAGCGACCAGTTGTTGTGCTTGCCGGAGCCGTTCACGCCGTCGAACGGCTTTTCGTGCAGCAGACAGACGAGACCGTGGCGCGCCGCGACCTTTTTCATGACCTCCATGGTGAGCTGGTTGTGGTCGGTGGCGATGTTCGCGGTGGTGAAGATGGGCGCGAGCTCGTGCTGCGCGGGGGCGACCTCGTTGTGCTCGGTCTTGGCAAGCACGCCGAGCTTCCACAGCTCCTCGTTCAGATCGGCCATGAACTCCGCGACGCGCGGCTTGATCGCGCCGAAATAATGGTCGTCCATCTCCTGTCCCTTCGGCGGCATTGCGCCGAAGAGCGTGCGCCCGCAGAACATAAGATCCTCGCGCTTATCGAACATGGCGCGATCCACGAGAAAATATTCCTGCTCGGGGCCGACGAGCGGACGGACGATCTTCACATCGTCCATGCCGAAGAGCTTCAGCACGCGCAGCGTCTGCTTGTTGAGCGCCTGCATCGAGCGCAGCAGCGGCGTTTTCTTGTCGAGTGCCTCGCCGCCGTAGGAGCAGAACGCCGTCGGGATGCAGAGCGTTTTGTCCTTGATGAAGGCGTGGCTCGTCGGGTCCCAGGCGGTGTAGCCGCGCGCTTCAAACGTAGCGCGAAGCCCGCCGGAGGGAAAGCTCGAAGCGTCCGGCTCGCCCCGGATGAGTTCCTTGCCGGAAAACTCCATGATGACGCCGCCGTCCGGCGAGGGGGTGATGAAGCTGTCGTGCTTCTCCGCGGTGCTGCCGGTGAGCGGCTGAAACCAGTGGGTATAGTGCGTCGCGCCCTTTTCGACCGCCCACTCCTTCATGGCGTCGGCCACGGCGTTGGCAACGGCGGTATCCAGCGTACCGCCCTCATACATCGTCTTTTTCAGCGAGACATACACGTCATACGGCAGCTTCGCTTTCATCACGCGGTCGTCAAACACAAGACTTCCAAAATATTCCGGTACAGCACTCATGCTTCCCACTCCTCTTTCGGAAAAATAAAAAAGGCGTCTCGGAGATCGCTCTCCAAGACGCCTTTGCCTTCGATGGGCGAAATTATATGCGCCCTGCACGTATTTGTCAATTCCCAATTTTCGTTTTTTTGCGGTTTTTTTCGTTGACGCGCTCTCCCCGCGGTGTTATAATCTTCCGCGTTAATGAGCAAAGGAGTTCATTTCCCGTGGGAAGTTTATCCCCTCGGGAAATGAGCTCCTTTTGTATTTTCGGAAAGAAGGCGATTATTATGAAGCGCGAAGGCGAGATCCGCATCCCCTCCGGGTGTGCCATTTCCGCCGTCATCTCCCGGGAGGGACGGCGCATGACCGGCGAGGCGGTCATGAAAAGCATGATCCCGATGCACGACCGCTCCAACGGTCTCGGCGGCGGCTTTGCCGCCTACGGCATCTACCCCGACTACCGCGATTTTTATGCGTTTCACATTTTCTTTGACGACAACGCGACGCGCCGCGAGTGCGAAGCGCTGCTCAAAGAGGGCTTTGAGCTTGTGCAGGCCGAGCAGATCCCCATCCACATCATCCCGGAGATCACCGACATACCGCTCATCTGGCGCTACTTCGTCTCCCCGCTGCCGTCGGTGCTCCACCGGCTCCAGCTCGACGAGAAGGAGTTCGTTGCCCGGACCGTTATGGACATCAACACGAAGTTCAAGGGCGCGTACGTTTTCTCCAGCGGCAAGAACATGGGCGTATTCAAGGCCGTCGGCTATCCCGAGGACGTGGGACGGTTTTACCGGCTCGACGAATATGCGGGCTACAGCTGGACGGCGCACGGCCGCTATCCGACGAACACCCCCGGCTGGTGGGGCGGCGCGCATCCGTTTGCGCTGCTCGACTATTCGGTCGTGCACAACGGCGAGATCTCGTCTTACGATGCCAACCGTCGCTTCATCGAAATGTTCGGCTATAAATGCACGCTGCAGACCGATACCGAGGTCATCACATACATTGCCGACTATCTGCTCCGGCGGCAGGGCATGTCGCTGGAGGAAGCGGCCAACGTCATCGCCGCGCCGTTCTGGAGCACGATCCGCGGCAAAGCCGCGTCTGAGGCCGAACGGCTCACCTATCTGCGCACGGTGTTTTCCAGTCTTCTTATTACGGGGCCGTTCTCCATCGTGCTCGGCTTCAACGGCGGGCTGATGGCGCTCAACGACCGGCTGAAGCTCCGCTCGATGGTCACGGCGGAGAAAGACGATCTCGTATTCATTGCAAGCGAGGAGGCCGCCATCCGCGCGATGGAACCGGACGCGAGCAACGTCTGGGCGCCGATGGGCGGCGAGCCGGTCATCGTGCGCGTAAAGGAGGGGAAATACTAATGGCTATCGAATACATCTACCCGCCGTTTGAGGTCATCCGGCGCGACGAGCGGTGCACGTGCTGCCGCATCTGCGAAAAGCAGTGCGCCAACGGCGTCCACACCTACGACGCCGAGCGAAAGATCATGCTCGCAGACGAATCCAAATGCGTAAACTGTCAGCGCTGCGTTGCGCTCTGCCCGACGCGCGCGATCAAGATCGTAAAAACCGACTGCTGTCTGCGCGAAAACGAGAACTGGAAGAGCGACACGATCCGCGAAGTCTATAAGCAGGCCGCCACAGGCGGCATCCTTCTCTCCTCCACCGGCAACCCGACGCCGCTGCCGGGCTACTGAGACCGGCTTCTCATCAACGCCTCGCAGGTCACGAACCCTTCGATCGACCCGCTCCGCGAGCCGATGGAAACGCGCGTCTTTCTCGGAAAAAAGCCGGACACGATCCGCCGCCGCGCCGACGGCTCGCTCGATACGACGCTCCCGCCGCAGCTGGAGCTTTCCGTGCCGATCCTCTTTTCCGCGATGAGCTACGGCTCGATCAGCTATAACGCCCACGCTGCGCTCGCCCGCGCCGCCGAGGAGCTCGGCATTTACTACAACACCGGCGAGGGCGGACTCCACCGCGATTTCTACAAGTACGGCGCAAACACGATCGTGCAGGTAGCCTCCGGCCGCTTCGGTATCGAGGAGCGCTGTCTGAACGCCGGTGCCGCCATCGAGATCAAAATGGGTCAGGGCGCAAAGCCCGGCATCGGCGGACATCTGCCCGGCGCGAAGATCGTCGGGGACGTGTCCAAGACCCGCATGATCCCCGAGGGCTCTGACGCCATCTCCCCCGCGCCGCACCACGACATTTATTCCATCGAGGACCTGCGCCAGCTCGTATACTCGCTCAAAGAAGCAACGCAGTATAAAAAGCCCGTCATCGTAAAGGTCGCGGCAGTGCACAACATCGCCGCCATTGCGAGCGGCATTGCCCGCAGCGGCGCGGACATCATCGCCATCGACGGCTACCGCGGCGGCACGGGCGCCGCGCCCACGCGCATCCGTGACAATGTCGGCATTCCCATTGAGCTCGCGCTCGCCGCCGTGGATCAGCGCCTGCGCGACGAGGGCATCCGCAGCAGCGTTTCTCTCATCGCGGGCGGCAGCATCCGCTCGTCCGCCGACGTTGTCAAGGCCATCGCTCTCGGCGCGGACGCCTGTTACATCGGCACCGCCGCGCTGCTCGCGCTCGGCTGCCACCTTTGCCGCTCGTGCCACACGGGACGGTGCAACTGGGGCATCGCCACGCAGAATCCGGAGCTTGTCAAGCGGCTGGATCCCGACGTCGGCGCGGAGCGGCTCGTGAATCTCGTCACGGCATGGAAGCGCGAGATCAAGGAAATGATGGGCGGCATGGGCATCAACTCCATCGAGGCGCTGCGCGGCAACCGCGTGATGCTCCGCGGCATCGGCCTTACGGAGAAGGAACTCGAAATCCTCGGCGTGGCCCACGCCGGAGAATGATTGTGGAAAATCGGTGAAAGGTGTGATACTATGGATTATATAGAAGCAGGCTCTCTCTCCTTTTCCGAGCTGAACGAGACGATCCGCAGTGCCGGGGCGAAATGCCGCGTGAGCGCGTGTCTCGGCCAGCGGTTCATCGCCGCGGGCATGTCCCGCAAGAGCATTGAGATCGACGGCATCCCCGGCAACGCGCTCGGCGCGTATCTCAACGGCGCGGACATCACCGTGCACGGCAACGCGCAGGACGCCGTCGGCGATACGATGAGCGCCGGACGGATCGTCATCCACGGCAACATCGGCGACGCCGCCGGTTACGCCATGCGCGGCGGAGAGATCTTCGTGGAGGGCAACGCGGGCTATCGCGCCGGCATCCACATGAAGGAATACAAGGAACACAAGCCCGTCATCGTGATTGGCGGGCGTGCCGGGAGCTTTCTCGGTGAATACCAGGCCGGCGGGCTGATCGTTGTGCTCGCGCTGCATACGGACGGAAAACCCGTCACCGGCTATTTCCCCTGCACCGGTATGCACGGCGGGAAAATGGTTTTCCGCGGCGACGTGTCGCGCGTGCCGTTCCCGAGTCAGGTGACGGCGCATGCCGCCACGGAGGCGGATAAGGCGGAGTTCGCGCCCTATGTGCGCGAGTACTGCCGCCTGTTCGGGCGCGACGCGGATGCCATGCTCCGCGATCCCTACACCGTCGTCACGCCGGACAGCAAAAACCCCTATAAGCAGATGTACGTTTCCGATTGAGAAAGGCAGGAGCAGCAATGAAGTATTCCGAGTCCGAGATCCGGCAGTATGTCGCGGAGGAGGACGTCAAGTTCCTTCGCATGACGTTTTTTGACCTGACCGGCAACCAGAAGAACATGTCCATTCTGCCGGATGCGCTCGACCGCGCGTTTTCCGCCGGCATCGCGTTTGACGCCTCCGCTATCCCCGGCTTCGGCGACGAGCTGCGCTCGGATCTCTTTTTGCAGCCGGACACCTCGACGCTCTGTCTGCTCCCGTGGCGGCCGGATCACGGGCGTGTGGCGCGCCTGTTCTGCCGCATTCTGCGCTCGGACGGCACGCCCTTTGAGGGTGACAGCCGCGCGCTGCTGCAAAAGGCGGTGGACGACGCCGCGGCGATGGGCGTTTCGTTCGCGTTCGGTTCGGAGATGGAGTTCTATCTCTTCCGCCGGGACGAAAACGGCGAACCGACCACGATCCCCTACGACCGCGCCGGGTACATGGACATTGCGCCCGAGGATAAGGGCGAAAACGTCCGCCGCGAGATCTGCCTGACGCTTGAACAGATGGGCATCCGCCCGGAATGCTCCCACCATGAACAGGGCCCCGGTCAGAATGAGATCGATTTCCGGTATGCCGAGCCTGTCAAGGCCGCAGACGACGCGGTCACGTTCCGCACGGTCGTAAATACCGTCGCCCTGCGCAACGGTCTTGCCGCCGACTTCTCCCCGAAGCCGCTGCGCAGCGAACCGGGCAACGGCATGCACATCAATCTCTCCGCCCGCAGCGCAACCGGCGAGGACATTATGCCGCAGGTGATCGCCGGTATTCTCTCGCATATTGCCGACATGACCGCGTTCCTCAATACTACGCCGGCCTCCTATCAGCGCTTCGGCAGCTACAAGGCGCCGCGCTATATTTCCTGGTCAAGCGAAAACCGCTCGCAGCTCATCCGCATTCCCGCCGCCGAGGGCGAGTACCGCCGCGCGGAGCTTCGATCCCCGGACCCGATCTGCAACCCGTATATTGCCTATACCCTCCTCATCTACGCCGGTCTCGACGGTATACGCCGCCGCGCAGAGCTGCCCGCAAGCGCGGACATCAACTTTTACACCGCGTCGGAAGAGGTCCGTTCGCAGTATAAGACGCTGCCCGCGACGCTCGCGGACGCAAAAGCCGCGGCAAAAACGAGCGAATTTATCGCCTCCTCCCTGCCGCGGACCGTTGTGGAGTATTATACGAAGTAAGCACCGCTAAATCTTTCGGGAAGAGGAATGCGCATGGAGTATCTGCCGCGAACCTACAGCGTGCTGTCCGTAGCCGCTGCGGAAAAATTTCATACGTCCCTGCGTGAGCTGCTCCCCGGCGGGCGCTACGCCCCCGTCCAATTTGCGTACGACGCTGCGGACGCACGGCGCCGGCTTCTCGAAAGCCGGTATGATATAATCATTATCAGCGCGCCGCTGCGCGATGAATTCGGCACCCATCTTGCACAGCACTTCGCCGAGCAATCGGGCGCGGGGATATTGCTTCTGGTAAAGCCGGAGTATTACTCCGACGTATCCGCGCAGGTCACGCCCTGCGGCGTGCTGACGCTTCAGAAACCGACGTCGCCGCAGATGATGCTGCAATGCATGGAGCTCCTGTGCGGCACGCGGGAGCGCCTGCGGCGCATGGAGCAGAAAAGTCTTTCCATGGAAGATAAAATGGCGGAGATCCGCCTTATAAACCGCGCCAAATGGGCGCTGATAGAAAAGCAGGGCATGTCTGAGCAGGACGCCCACCGGTACATCGAAAAGCAGGCCATGGACCGCTGTGTGCCGAAGCGCGTAGTGGCCGAAGAGATCCTGCGCTAAGGGCATTTTCGGAGGTGTCTGCCTCACCTGCAGAATGATTTAAAATAGCAAAAAAGCCCGTAATCCTTGGCTTAACAGTGATAAGGAACTAATTTACTTATCAACTGTTAGCTGACGG
>ERZ1673738.4178-NODE-4178-length-14768-cov-6.857405_pt1 | contig 14768 bp, 9 predicted proteins | sample MGYA00580198_ERZ1673738 | MGnify/ENA primary metagenome ERZ1673738 (study PRJEB41218, sample SAMN15661784) | gut metagenome | host: Homo sapiens | place: Canada: London | collected 2015-08-20/2019-03-30 | study: EMG produced TPA metagenomics assembly of... | reverse complement strand
GATCATAAGAAGAGTTGGATTCCTGCATTTCTTTATTCCAAACGTAATGCTCATGAAATACCATCAATAATTGATAAGTATAAGTTTGAGCGTGCTATGATTATATTCCGTACCTGTATGGATATGGATGATGAAAATGCATGGGAGATAATCAATAATCCATCTATCGGATATATTGTAAACTCATTCGGCTCTACTATCTCAAGAAGATTAAGAAGTAAATTAAAGGAAACGGGAAAACAAATCATTCGATTAGATGACTGTTTCAAATCAAGGGTTCGTAATGCAGACTATGCACTCGAAGTAGATGAATTGTTTTCTGAGGAACCATTTTTCTATAAAGAAGAAGGCCATTTAGATGGATATTCAGATTACACGACCTTACCATCTGAATATATAGAAGGAGGCATGCTGCCATACGCTTTAGTTATTCACCTTTCCTATAGAAAGAACGAGGAACAATTATATGTTCATCATTTTGTTTCCGATAGCAATGAGACAAATAGTGATATTCGCGGAAAATTCAGAGAAGCTGCAAAGAAAGTCGCACCATTCTATGAAGATAAAAATCAGACAGAAGCGGTTAAAGAAATAATCCAAAAAGCTGATGCTTCCGATGGCTACCCAGGTCTTGGATATTTGAAAAAATTATCTGTAAAGAATCACTTGGAACTAATTCTCTCTTTATAATAACTGTGTATGTATATATGTAAAGATTGTTTTCTTGATGAAGAATTACGTTCCGAAATAAATGCCAATGCTGTTATCAATGGCGTATGTGATGTATGTGGAAAAGAAGGAAAGTTAATGGACTTCTCAGATTTTCATGGTTTCTTTAATGCTTTACTTTCACTATTTTCCTTAACAGATAACAGCAACAAAACAATAGTTGATATTATTCAAGACGAGTGGCATATCTTTAAAGATAAAGATGTTGCAAAAATTTTATTATCTGATATTATATCTACATCCCATTTGGACTACTCTATAGATACTTGTGTAGATTACACAAATGAAATCCAAGATCGTGTTGCAGTTTGGGATAGGCTAAAAAACAGTGTTAAAGAGAATTCTCGCTTTTTTACCAACATGGATGAATTTGCTCAATATGAATATCTTACAGCAGGAAAAAGTTTACATATTGGTCAAAAATTATATCGCTCCCGTGTTACTCCGATTGGTCAGAAAAAGATTAAATGGGATAAAATGGGATGCCCTCCAAAAGAATTAACTACAGCTGGTCGTGCCAATCCTATCGGAATACCGTATTTATATTTGAGTGACTCTGCTAAAACCACATATTTTGAAGTTCGTGCTGTGTATTTAGATAAATTGAGTGTTGGTACATTCAGAATAGAAAAAGATTTGAAGCTAATAGATTTTGTATATGATGTAAATTTATTTTTATCATACAATGATGGTAGTGTCCCTTTAAAAGAAACTATTATTAAAAAGAAAGTTATTGAAGCAATAAGCTCTGATCTATCAAAACCACTTCGCAGATATGATTCTGAAATAGAATATGTGCCCACACAACTTATTTGTGAATATTGCAGACGTATAGTTGATTCAGAAGGAGCTACTGCAGATGGAATTACTTTTGAAAGTTCTTTGCATAAAGGGGGACGTAATTATGTTCTATTTGATGAGTCTGCGGCAAAATGCATAAGAGTGGATTCGCATGAAATAACTCGAATTGATATTGATAGAAAATAATTTGTCACTCCCGCCCATCAAAAGTTTTGCAGAAAACATTGAAACAATGCTCCACACAAGGAGAAAACAGGGTGAAGACAGGTAACATAGCCGTTACACCTCCTATTCATACCCTATTCACACCTTATCCCCGACGTATGTATATAGGGCGTGAATAGGAGATGAATAAGGAGTAATCCCTAACCTGACGCTTTTTAGACCGGCAAATCATCCACAACAGGTTAGTTTATCAAACGGTTAATTTATTGCCGAAGTAACGGCTTCAGTCCGAGTTTTTTCTTGATGTATTTCTCTTATTAGAGAAAGAATATATAACTTTACTTCCCCAAAAGTATCACATGTGACGAATTTTAGTAAAATATGATAATTGACAGGGAAAGACACACTCTCCTCCTTGCCTAATTCAAAATTAATCCATTCCTTTGCAGTATATAACACTGAAAACCATGGCCAATTACATCCGTTTCGACTGGGCGATGAAATGCCTACTTAGGGATAAAGCGAACTTTTCCGTACTGGAAGGGTTGCTGACCACCTTGCTCAACGAGAAAATCACCATCCGGAAACTTCTCGAAAGCGAAAGCAACCAGGAAAGCGAGTTCGACAAGTACAACCGCGTCGACATCCTTGCCGAGGACTCCAAAGGTACCCTGATTCTCTTCGAGATTCAGAACAACAACGAGTACGCCTATTTCCAGCGCATGTTGTTCGGCGTTTCCAAATTGGTCACCGAATACATCAACCGGGGAGAAGGATACGAGAACATCCGAAAGATATACAGCGTCAATATCGTCTATTTCGCCTTAGGCAGCGGATCGGACACCGTCTACCACGGACAGACGGAGTTCCGAGGCATCCATACCAACGAACTGCTCTGCCTCTCCCCTTTCCAGCAGGAGACCTTCAAGGCGACGGCAGTCAGCCAGCTGTATCCCGAATATTATATCCTCCGGGTCAACGACTTCAACAAATGGTCGAAAGTGCCGCTGGAGCAATGGATATATTTCCTCAACACCGGCGAAATCCCGGATGACGCCTCCGCTCCAGGCCTTCCGGAGGCTCGCGAACGCCTCCAGCTCGACCGCCTCAGCAAAGACGAGTTGAAGGCTTACTACCGCCACCTCGACAATGTCGTCATCCTCCGCGATAACATCTTCACGGAACGGGCGGAAGGAAGAGCGGAAGGAAGGGCAGAAGGGAGAGCGGAAGGAAGAGCGGAAGGAAGGGCAGAAGGAAGAGCAGAAGAACGTGCGGCAACCGCCCGAAAGATGCTGGCCGACGGACTCCCCATCGATGTCATCCGTAAATACACCGAACTCTCGGAGGAGGAAATAAAAAAACTGGAGCATTAACAGACTCATTATAGAACCGCCCGGACAGTTTCCCAAGCGTCCATTCGTCATGGAAATCAACCATAACGGCTTTCCTGTAAGCACCAAAAAACGGCAGGCACCGGGGTACTGCCCGGAGTCTGCCGGTCCGTCAAAACGAGCCGGCACATATCATGGAGAAAAGTATAATAGGACAATCCTAACCCGACGCTTTTCAGACCGGCAAATCATCCACAACAGGTTAGTTTATCTATTGGTTAATGGGGCGCCGAAGCAACGGCTTCGCCTGGAAAAGAAGGCCGGCCACCGCTCAGAATATTCAGGCGGACAAGGAAGTCTGCACGATAAGAGGGACCGATAGGAAAATCATGTTGGACTATCCGTACCGTATTGCCAAAAAACGTATCGATATCGTAAAGGCTGACGACATAGCTGTAATGGAGCCGGACAAACCCCAAAAACGCCTTATAATCATTTCGACTATAAGGCGTTTTTATTTCCCCGACTACCCCAAGGGCAGCCAAAACTAATAACACAATCCGTAATTACCGCCGGTAGCTCCACGCACAATCATATTTTCGGTAAATGTGGATGCGATATATTGCAAATCCACCACTTTTCCATTCCCGCTAAACTGGTACTCGGGAAGGCTATTTCCCTGGGGTACTCCCCCGACCATGTTAAACAAACGGAGCGTATAATCATTATTTCCTCCCGTTGTCCCGATCACCAAATAATCTTTCGTGTAATCACCCCCATAAGGACGCCAGTATTTATTCGCCACATAATAAACCGTCTCTCCCGCCTGCAATCCCGGAACAGACACAGGAACCTCGATATTATTCGTCAAAGAATAAGCATACAAGACTCCATCCGTCACGTAGTAAATCATCGGAGTGTTCGACGCACACACCGCGTAAGTCGTTGCCCGGGCAAAGTTCGTGTTACCTGCAAACACTTGTACCTCCTGCACCGGATTCGTTGTCCCGCCATGCTTCAATTTATACAATTTCCGCTCTCCTCCCGATGATTCAAACACAGCATACGCCACGTTTTTGAAAGAGGTATTCGCCGTATTGTACAACATCCCCATATACAACATTTTATCCTTGATACCGTTTGGCTGATACGATGAAGCATTATTCTCGTACACAGAAACCACCCCGTTGGAATTCACAAACAAAAAACGACCGTTCAACTCATCCCAGTACATGAACCCCATTTTCTGCCGGTCGTAAACAGCCCATTTCGAGGCTCCCCGGATAGTATCCGGCACTCCCATGATCCCGCTCCCGTTAGTATTCGCTCTTACGCTGTAAACACTGTTTTCAGAGAAATACATGGTCCGGAAAAAACCTCGTGCCAAACGTCGGGGATGTTCTTCTTCTACCCCGTAAAACATAGATTCTTCGTCATGTACCGTGACCAGATCGGAAGTACGCAACAGACACACGCTTTCCTCCGTCGTGATTCCCAACACATGTCCCTTCGTCCGCTCCTGACTGTTCGGATCTACATAAGGAGTATTCATCAACTGCGCCAACAACAACGGTTTACCTTTCAATGCCTCGCCCTTCATCGAAACGAAAATATCTCTCGCCATTTCAAGCGAATCGGAACTGAAATCCAAATCCGAGTTTCCATCCGGTGTCTCTTTCAAAATATAAAATCCTCTGGAAAATTCCGATTCCACCCGAACCGACGCGGAAGCATACACTGCATATTGGTTAGCCGTATTTTCCACTTTCACCGTCAATATGTAATTTCCAGGTTCTTCCGAAACCAAATAGCTCAAATCTTTTTCCCGGCCAATCGTATCTACCTCCACGGCTGATATGTAATCCACCTTTCCGCTGTTAAAAATAAACCACGTGTATTTCAAATCGGAAGATGCATATTCTGTTTCCACCGTGATAGGAATGATCAACGAATCCAATAATCGCCTGGGATGATAGATCGTATTCATCCCATTTATCTGTATAGAAGGAAGTGGTGAATAATCATAATTCCCCTCGTCTTCATAACAGCCTTGTATCAATGCCAAAAGCATGATAACCCCTAATATATATCGTTTCGCATTTTCCATATACCTACATTTTAATTTCATTTACCAATCTTCAATTCCGTCCCGTCCGACCTTTTCAACGGTTCCTCTCCCCGGTTCGCCCGTGCAGCATTTTCTTGTTTCAAAGCTTCCTGCAGCCGACTCACCAAATAATTCATGTAATTTACATCATAATCCGGACCCAAATCATCCCAATATGTCATTGTCGGTCCCCAATCCGTGTTCAAATATCCTTTCGTGAGTCCCAGACTCGCGATATACTCGTCATCCCACTTTTCTCCCGTCGCGTCAATCAGGAATTGATGTAACACCGGATCATATATACCGATTTTCGTGTTCAGCGTTGCATCTTCCGCTGTCGCCCAAAACGAAGGACGATCCAATTGATCCGTCACCCAAACATATATACACTTGGGCAATACGAAACCCGGAACGAAATACTCGTTCTCCCCGATAGCAATCTCTATCAACACCTTATCCGTTTTCAACGAAACATCCCGTTTCAATACCACGGGAAGTTCGGTTCTCGTCTTCCCTGCAGGGATAATGTAACAGGAATGCAAAGCCGCATCATCAAAAGCCACGAAATGTTTGCCGGCAACAGCACAAGAATCCTCCACCGGCAATTGGACCAATTTTACCGGACGGTCATAGTCTACCACCTTGCCTATCGTTTTCAACGGGATCCACACGGTATCCGTTTCCGCCTGAGGTCCGGAATAAATAAATGTACGGTACACCAGGGTATCTGCTGAATTTTCCATATCAAAACCCAACCAACAAGTATCCACGTTATAAGGAGTCAACTCCTCATCGCAAGCCGCCAACAACACGGACGACAACATCCATAATATCAGAAATTTATTTTTCATACGATTTTCATTTTAATCATTACTTTCCCGTACCCGGATCATATTCCGAATCCGGAAGGGGTAAAATATATTCCGCTTCCCCGACTTCCGCAGCCCCCCAAAGCATCTTACGAATTCCTTGACGCTTGTAGGCATAAAACAGATGTCCCTCAGCATAAAATTCCCGGCGAATCTCCTCCAGTACAAAGTTTTTCACGCTGGTAAGGTCCGTAAAATACGTCGACACATTCACATTGCGAGCCGCCATGTAATCCGCATATAAGCGATTTGCTTCCTCCAGGTCTGTTGTCGTTTCCAACAAAATCAAGTACACTTCACTCATCCGCAACACCGGTACAATCTGCAATTTCATCAACAGGACATTGGCACCATACTCCTGCCCGGCATCATAATAATACTTTTTCACGCAAGCATAATTATAATTACCATTCGCATCAGGAATACTCGTGTTCCAAGAGTTAGCATAACCGGCATGCGTGGTAATATCCTGCCCCTCATAAAGTTTGTCGCGCATTTCTGCGGAAATAAACAAATTCGTGCTGGTCAACCGGTCACTACCTACCCCGGTCACGCCTATCGAATAGTCAATCAATTTATGATTGCTCAGTGCGAACAGACATTCGGAAGGTGCGGCATAATATTGCAAATTGAAATCCGCCATGGAACTCAAACTCACCGGCATGACCGTGTACACCGCTTTCGCCGCCTCGTAAGCTTTCTTCGTCTGCCCTGTGTAAAGATAAAAACGGGCCTGCAAGGCTTTCACCGCATAATAATTCAACCGCAATCCCCGGAAATCCAGAAAATCATCCTCCTGCCCGCTATATGTCAGCGAAGTACTGATCACCGGATCCACACGCAGGGCATTTTCAGCTGCCAGCAGATCACTTTCCAATTTCCCGCAAAAAGCCGCATAATCGTAATACCTTGGTAAATTCTTGAACGACACGTCTTCCGAGTATGGCAACGTCACCTTGCGTACCGGATTTTGAGGCATCTGCCCGAAAAGCCGCAACACGTCCAAATGACAGAAAGCCCGAATGGCAAACGCCTCTCCCTGCAAGACCCGAAAAGCCACGGAATCCTCGATACAATCCCCCCCATGTTCCAAATGCCTGAGCACGGAATTAGCCTGCACGATCACGTTGTACAGACCGCCATATATACCGGAAATCACACTTTTGGCATACGTGTTTTCATACTCGTACCGAGCCAAAGCCAAATCCGCGTCCCGGGTTGAACCGGACAGATCCCACAACTGTGCCAATGACTCAATATGCGACATCGTCAACCCCTCCCCATACAAATCCCGGTCCTTCAACTTCACGTAACATCCCGTCAAGGCATCCTTAAACCCTTCATACGTCGTATACATATCCTCTTCTTCCGTTTGTCCCTGGGGCTTCACATCCAGCCAATCGTTGCAAGAGGAACACAAGATCCAAAAACATAAACTGCAAACAATATATTTTTTCATATACGCTTCATTTAATCAAAACAATAAAGAAATATTCAACCCGACGTTACGGGCAAACGGATAGGAAGTACCGCGCTCCCGCTTCACGGAAGAGAGGTAAAAAAGATCGGACATATTCAACGAAAAACGCATATTCTGGATTCCCCATTTTTGCAAATAAGGGGTATTCAAATCATACTGCACGCTAGCCGACTGGAGCGAAAATACATTATCCGGCATCACGAAACGGGAAGTCATTCGCGTCTTTTCATTACTGATGCCCTTGAAATAGACCTCATCCCCCTCCTGCATCCAGCGGTCCGACCACACCCGATTGTCCACATTGCCCGTTTTGATCGTGGAGGGAGTCACTTCCACTTTATCCAACAAGGTGGAATTATACTGCTTTCCTCCCCAATGAAAACCGAAAGAAAGATTCAACGTCATCCCCTTGTAAGAAAACATTACCCCCGCATTACCTTGATACAAAGGGTCGCTCACGCCCATATACACTTTTGCCGAAGGTTTCCACTCGAAGGTGGGCTCCCCGTCTTTATCCAAAAAGATTTCCTTGCCGCTACTCGGGTCTATCCCCAAAGAGCGTACCGCATAAATCGAATTTTGCGAACGCCCTTCGTAATAAAGCGTGTTCACATCCACGTCGTCCATCAACATTTCTTCAGTTTGGCGTTTTAAATCATCCGACAGTTTGGTGATCTCATTTTTATTATAAGCCAACTTGCCGGACACCATCAAACTCATCTTCCGTTCCGTATCCCGAATAATATAACCGCTCACGGACATCTCGAAACCGGTATTTTTCACTTTCCCGATATTTTCCATATAAGAAGAAAAACCGGTTGCCAACGGAATATCCATGGCAGACAGTAAGTTATTGGTCAACTTCGAGTACACATCCAGACTTCCTTTCACCCGATTGTTCAACACGGAAAATTCCATCCCGAGGTTGTATTGCGCCGTCACCTGCCATTTCAAGTCTTCATTTCCCAATCCCATCAAATAAGCACCACCCCAGTAGGCGTAGCGATCATCGTCATAATACTTGAACATAGGCAAAGCCTGATAGGCAGAGAATTTTTGGGAACCGGTTTCACCATAAGACAGGCGCAAACGTAAGGTGTTCAGGTATGGATTCTCTCCCCAGAAATGCTCGTTATGCACGTTCCACCCCAGACCGGCACTCCAGAAGGTTCCGAAACGCTTGTTGGAGCCGAATTGCGAACTACCATCCGTACGCAACGATAAATCAACATAGTAGCGATTATCATACACGTAATTGACATTCCCGACCAGCCCGAGTCGACGGGTCGTATACTCCGATGCGGAAGGCATATCATTTTCCGCGTAATTCAATGCATTCCCTATAAACGGCCTATCGTTCGTGAATCCCTCCATCGTAAACCCGTAGGAATTGCTGTCATTTTGAGCGATGGAAGCGTCCAAACCGGCATAGAGGGAGTGTACCTCCCCGAACACTTTCGCATAGCTCAATGTCACGTTTCCTTCATACGTGTTCGCTTTCCCCGTGGTGTAGGCATACCGTCCTTTACGCAATACCTGATCTCCGGTGTAATCCTTAAATTCAGAGCTTTCAGGAGATTTGTACATGTCCGAAGTATTATTCGTGTGCGATATCCCGAATTTCCCCCTTAACGTCAGCTCCGGTGTCATTTTCCACTCGACGGAGAAATTGTTGATAATCTCCACGTATCCGCTTTTATCTATATTACCCAACGTGGCATCGTACAAAGGATTTTGGACCTGCGTTTCCCAGGCATCCCAACCGTCAAAATAACGGTTCAATTTTCCGTCATCCGTCCAAGGGGCATTATAGGGTTGCTGGCGGGCATAATCGCTGAAAGAGCCGTAAGGACTTTCCTCGCTTTTATTACTTCCTATACTCGTCTGATTCCTGAATGTCAAATTTTTATAACTATAAGATAAAGTCACGCCCCCACTAAACGTCTTCCGACCCGAACCGATCATGGCCCCCTGGATATCTTTATATCCCAGGGAAGCAGACCAACGAAATTCCTCGCTTCCCCCTTCAAACCGCAGGTTATAGTTCTGCCCGACTCCAACGTGTAACGGTTGACTCAACCAATCCGTTTCCACGCCCTCCTCCACCGCTTTCAACCGCTTGTAATAAGCCTCTTTCAAAACGATATCCCTCTCGGGATTGGTTTCATGATGATACAGACCTGCGGCCCATTCCAAACTCAACTTATCCCGTGCATTCATTAAATCATACGACGTCAGATCAGGGATTTCCAATGTCATCCCGGCTTGCGCAAACACCCTCAATTTTCCCGCCTGCGGCTTTTTAGAAACAATCACCACCACACCGTTTGCCCCGCGAGAACCATAAATAGCCGTAGCCGCCGCATCTTTCAATATATTAATCGACTCGATTTCCTCCTCGTTATAATCCATCAATTTGGTTAACGATATTTCGAAATCATCCATAATAATCAAAGGTACATTCAAATCGTTTTTCGTCCCCTCGTTCAATTCTTTCAAATTGGTTGTCAACGACGAACTGCCTCGCACCGTAATATCCGGCAACCGGTTGGGATCGCTGCCAAATTCATTATTCTGCACGACATTGAACGCCGGATCGATATTTCGCAAGGTCTGCAACATATTCTGCCCCCGATAGGCCAAAATCTCCTCCTTTCCAATCGTGCTTACCGCCCCGGTATAACTCTCCCGGGCTTTTTTGAAAATACCGGTCACCACCACTTCATCCATTTGGGCAACGTCTTCCTGCATGACGATATTCAATTCCGGTTGTCCGGTATATTTTACCTCCTGCGTTTTCATGCCGACGAAAGAAAACACCAACGCCACATTCTCCACTTCGGGAAAATCCAACCGATATTCCCCCTCCACACCGGTTACGGCTCCGATACCCGTACCTTTCAGCATGACCGTCACCCCCGGCATCGGCTGTTCTTTTTCATCGACAACCCGTCCTTTCACCGTAACTCTGTTATAAACAGCATCGCTTGGGGAGTGCTCCTGCCGGGTACGGATAAGTATCCATCCGGATTCAATCGTATAAGTGAATTCCGTTCCTTTCAACAAAGTGTTCAAAGCTTCTTCAACGCTGACATTTTTCACGTCTATCGAATAAAGACCGTGTTGAGCCGTATCCGGAGTGTCGCGGAAACCGTAAGAAAGTCCCGTCTGCGCCTTTATCCCGGAAAGGATATGCGCCAAGGTTTTACCGGTCATTTTCAATGTCACTTTTTTATCCGTGTTTTGCCACACCGCATCGGCCTCTTCTTCCGGAGAAGCGGACGAGAGATTCGGGTAACACAGAAACGGAAAGAAAAACAAAAACAGGCCCACCACCCATTTATTCTTTCCGGAACGATTTATTATTTCTTTTTTTTTCATAAACTTGTGTAAGTTTTCGATGTAATGTTTCAATTATGTCTTAAACGGGACGACAAGGATACGGAACTCGCAAAATCGCACCTTGCCGGTATTCGAAAGGGAATCTTTCCTGGAAAGGTTCTCTTTCTTTTATTTTCTTACTCTATCCGATACACACCTCCTTCTTTTTTTACCGTTCTGCCCGTAATTTTCCGTAAAGCCCACACCACTTCGTCCAGGGATAGTTCTTTCCCGAATTCGAGGCTATACACTTCAACGGCAATTTCCGGTGCCACTTCTATCTCAACACCATACCATGCGGCAAGGTCGAAAGCAATCCGGTCGAGCCGCGCCCCCCTGTATTTGAAATTGTTTGTCAGCCACTGTATGTAATCGTCCGCATCCACCTCTTCCACCTGCAACTGCGCTTCACCGGAATCGTAACGGATTCGCTGGTTAGGACGGATTTTCGTTTCTTTACCGCCTGCCATCAAACCGATACTTCCCTCCACCAGTACCGCCTCCGTTACAGTCAAACGGTCGGAATAAAATAAATTAAAGCGCGTACCGTAAACAGTTACTTTGGTTTCACCTGCCCGGACGATAAAAGGACATCCGGAATGCGCCACTTCGAAATATCCTTCCCCTTTCAACTCCACTTCGCGTACCGAATCGCAAAAGCAGCCGGGAAACCGGAGTTCGCTGCCGGCATTCAGGACAACAGCCGAGCCGTCGGGCAATGACACCGAACAGGTATAACCGACCGGAATCACCACCCTCTCGTATACTACCGATTCTCCGGCAAGCAGTTCATCCGGCGGTAAGGTTTCCGCCGTCACGACGTAAGTATTTCCCGTCTCCCGCATCTCCAAAGCTCTCCGGTCTATCGTCTTTTCGTCCCGTTCCCGGAATACGGTCGGTACCGTCACTTTCTCCTCCCGGACATAGGTGCCCTCAAGAGAATACCCCGCCCGGTTCCCAACCCACGGATACAGGCACATTCCAACCAGAATTGCCGCCGCAGCCGCCACTGCGAGCCGGAGTATCCGGAGGCGGCGGCTCTTCGCCCGTTTCACTCCGCAGAGCCTCTCCTTTAACTTTCCGGCAGCCTTCTCCTGGTCAATACGGGCTATACGGTGCAAACTATCGAGCTGCTCCTCCAATGCCCCGGCCTCCCATACCGAATCCGGAACTTGCCCGGAACCAAATTCCTCTTGTGTCAGGAAACGATATTGTACAGCCTCGGCCTTTTTTATGGCCTCTTCGGCTGTTTTCACATAGGACTGTTTCATTTTATCCGAATTTTTATACTTATATCCGATTTGTTTGCTTTTTTTACCGATAAAACTCAAATATTAACATTCTATTAACACTTTATTTCCATTTTTTACCAGATTTTTCCGAATCCTATTCAGAAATCAGCTTATTATTTTCCAAACTTTTATAGTTTTGTATTGTTTAAAAGTGCAGAATCACTTATGCCCGATGCAAACAGACAACAAGACTTTCTCCTGTTATCGCGTTTCAACGCCCGCGATACGGAAGCTTTCGTGTCTGTCTACAAATTATTTTTTACCGAACTGCATCTTTATGCATCCCGTCTGTACAATTGCACCACCGTTTCGCCGGAGGATGCCGTACAGGATGTGTTTTGTTCGCTGCTGGAAAATAAGGGGACTCACTTCGAATCCCTGCTCAAATTGAAAGCTTTCCTTTATACCAGTATCAAAAACCGGTACAAAAGTTATTTAGAACACCGAAAAGTACAGGGCAAATATAAAACATATACAGAAACGGCTCAGACCTTTGCCTCTGAAATCACAGAAAACGAAGTGTACGCATTTTTGCAAAAATGTCTCGTCATGTTACCCGAGAATTGTGCCCAGGTTATGAACCTGTATCTTTCGGGTTACGAAATGGAAGAAATCGCCGGCCAGCTCAATCTGAGCCTGCAAACGGTATATAATACGAAATCTATGGCTATCCGCCTGTTAAAAGAAAAATTCGGGAAAACGAACTTTATCAACCTGCTGTTTTGTTTTCTTTGCAAAGTCAATGCTACATCCCCCACACGGTAATCGTCCGCCCGCCGTATTCCTCCCGACGGTGCCAGATCTTATCATCCCAGCTTACCCCTTTGTCCCGGTTGAAGACGATGAAATGGCCCTCGCTCACATCGCCGCAGCGGTCCATATACCACACTGTCTGCTCCAGGCCTTTAGCGATGGTCTTGTCCAGATCGCCACGCTTGATTTTCAGTTCCAGCACAATGCGTTGCACGGGGCCCCCGTAACCGTCCGTCAAGGGCTTGCGGATCAGCAAATCCGTACGGCCACGCCCCAATCCGTACTCCCGGTCGATGTACCCGCCGCCATTCACCACACGCTGCAGGAATGCCTGCAACAGCAACTGAGGGCCGCTCTCCTTGTAGTCGAAACGCTCGATCCAAGAATCCGCATTCTCACGGAAAAACTGCTGGAAATCCAAAAGTAATTTTTCCATATCGATGCTGTTGTCCGGGTTCATATACCACGCTGCCTGCTGGACCAGTCCGCTCTGAGTGGTCCACGTCAGTTCGCGGGGGATGATTTCCCTGTAGATGGCGTTCGCGATCCGACGGGGTTTATCCAGGGTGATCAGTCCCAAATCAGCGACATACTGTACATCATCCTGCGGCATCAGACTCTCTTCGGCATCCGTTTCGTTCGCCAGTATCGGACCGATAACACGGCGGACACGCTCTTCACGAAGTTTGTCGATCAGTATGTCGATATGTGTGTCACGGCGGTAGATGATTTGTTCCTGTGCACGGTATATCATTTCTGGGATGATGCGGATACTACGGTCGCGGTTTTCTTTCATGCGGCTCGTCACTTCGTAGCCCAGGGCATTCACCAGCCACGGCTGACCTTCCGTGGCCGTCCAGATCATCGGAAAACAGGATTCGTCGAATTCCTGGCCCGTAGCGGCGGTATGTTGCAGGTAGAGCGTACGGATCTCTTCACGGGAGAAATTGCCCAGGCGGAGGGATTCCGCTTTGATGTTGAACGCCGAACCGCCCGTAATGATGTCCTGATTCGAAAGTACGATACGGTAATCACGAACATCACGGACACCGCACAGGATGATGCTTTGAGGGAAATGACCCGGACGATTGGCATAACCGGAACGAAGCTGACGCAGGATGCTCACCAAAGAATCTCCCACCAAGGCGTCGATTTCATCGATGAAAAGCAACAAAGGACGGTCGAGCGATTCGCATAAACGGTCCAGATAACTGCCCAACAAATTGGAGGCTGCCTCTTCTTTTTCCAGTTCCAAACGCAAGGCCGACGGCATACCGGTGCCTACAACCCGCGAAGCTTCACGGGCAATCACACTGACCACATTCCGGTTCACTTCCTCCACGTTGTTCCGGGACGCCTGACCCACCTCGACATTGGCATAGACGGCATAAAACTCGCCACGGGTGTTCAGGTAATCACGCAAAGCCAGCAGGCAGGACGTTTTACCCGTCTGACGAGGAGCATGAAGCACAAAATATTTCCGCTGATAAATCAACGATTCCAATTCTTCCAGATCGATACGTGTCAACGGATCGATATTATAATGGATATCAGGCTGAATTGGACCTGCCGTATTGAAAAATTTAGGGACCTGTCTCATACTTCAGTGTTTAGGTGCAACAGTTGTGGCAAAGATAGTGAAAGCCGGGAGGAAAAGCAACAAACTGGTTTGATTGCTTTTACAGAACCGCATCCTATTTATACAAAGGTAAGAAAATTCATTCACTTTACAGCGGGAACAGGACGCTTTTATCCATTTAAAACTGGGGCATAGTTTTTAAGTGAATAGGGAAAATCATCTCCCCCTCTCCTCCTTGCCTAATTCAAAATTAATCCATTCCTTTGCAGTATATAACACTG
>ERZ1673738.4173-NODE-4173-length-14784-cov-5.302057_pt1 | contig 14784 bp, 9 predicted proteins | sample MGYA00580198_ERZ1673738 | MGnify/ENA primary metagenome ERZ1673738 (study PRJEB41218, sample SAMN15661784) | gut metagenome | host: Homo sapiens | place: Canada: London | collected 2015-08-20/2019-03-30 | study: EMG produced TPA metagenomics assembly of... | reverse complement strand
AATGAAAATTATTGATATTGATACCAATTCTGGAAATGTCAGTGTTCAAGGTAATATTTTCTTTGTTGATGAAATGAAAACCTCTCGCGAAGGAAAAAAGATATTAACTTTTGATATTACCGATTTAACCTATTCCGTTGCGGTCCGTGTTTTTGAAAACAAAATTATAAATGAAGAAAAAATCTTAGAAATAAAAAAAGGCAAAAAGGCACGTATTCGTGGCTCGGTGCAAATCGATAAATTCACGCAACAAATTGTTATTTTAGCCCATTTTATTGATTTCTTAGAGCCAGATCCATTAAGAGAAGATGATGAAGAAGAAAAAAGAATTGAACTCCATCTTCATACCAAAATGTCTGCGATGGATGCGGTCGCTACCATTACTGATTATTGTAAGTTAGCGGCGCATTTTGGTCATCCTGCGATTGGATTAACTGATCACGGAAATGTTCAGGCTTTTCCAGAAGCGCAAAAAGCCGCCAAAGAATTTAATATTAAAGTTTTATATGGCTGCGAAATGTACATGGTGGATGAAAAACTATCCTATATTCAAAATCCATCAGATGTCATATTAAATAAAGCAAGTTATGTCGTATTCGACTTTGAAACCACAGGTTTATCTGCTCGATATGATCGTATTATCGAATTTGGCGCGGTGCGTTTAGAAGGTGGCGTCATCGTCGATCGTCTTGATTTATTAGTGAACCCAGGCGATGACTTTGTATTATCGAAAAAAATTCAAAACTTAACAAATATTACTCCCCAAATGCTGAAAGGAAAACCTTATATCAAAGAAGCAGTGGAGATTATTCGTAATTTTATTAAAGATTCTATTTTAGTTTCTCATAACGCTGACTTCGATATTGGTTTTATGAATGAAGCTTTCCATCAAATGGGATATCCATCGGTATCTAACCCAGTTATTGATACTTTATCCTTATCGCGTTATATGTTCCCAGAAGCGCGTCAACATAACTTAGGTGCTTTATCAAGAAACTTAGAAGTGACCTATGAAGAAGGCAAAGCGCACCGTGCTGATTACGACGCGGAAGTATTATTAGACGTTTGGTTAGCGATGCTAGCAATTTTAACCAAAAACAATTTCAATATGAAACATTGCGATTTAAATAACTTAGAGGCAAGTGTTGAATTATTGAAGCATTTAAGACCGAAACATGTCGTTGTTTATCCTAAAAACCCACAAGGATTAAAAGATTTATTCTTATTAGTGTCCTTATCCAACATTGAATATATTGCGGATTTACCGAAAATTCCTCGTAGTCAAATTGAAAAATATAGAGAAAACTTTATTATTGGCTCAGCTTGTTTTAATGGGGAAGTTTTTGATACGGCCATGACAAGATCAAAAGAAGTATTAGAAGAAAAAGTAAAATTCTATGACTATATCGAAATTCAACCATTAGAAAACTATTCTTTCTTACTTTATGATGGACAAATTGAATCAAAAGAAAAATTAACGCAGTTTGTAAAAGATATCGCTTCTGCCGCTGAAAAGATGGGAAAAAGAGTCGTGGCTACTGGTGACGCTCACTACTTAAACCCGGAAGACAAAATTTATCGTGATGTCTATATTATGGCCAAAGGAATTCAAGGCGTACGCCATCCTTTAAACCCATTTAGAAGAGAATCTCAACCGATGTATCCAAATCCAGATCAACATTTTAGAACGACAAGAGAAATGTTAGATGCCTTTATTCCAATTTTTGGTGAAGAAAAAGCCAAAGAATATGTCATTACCAATACGCATTGGGTAAGTGATCAAATTGAACAATTGTTCCCTATTAAATCGGAACTATATGCGCCTAAAATTGAAAACTGTGCAGAAGAATTACAAAAGCTTTGTTATGATAAATGCTATGCCTGGTATGGTTATGAAGGAAAATTACCAGATTTAGTTGCAGAGCGCTTAGATAAAGAGTTAACTGGTATTATTAAACATAACTATTCCGTTATTTATTATATTGCGCATAAGTTAATTAAACGCGCAAATGAAGATGGCTTCTTAGTTGGATCTAGAGGTTCGGTCGGTTCCTCTTTTGTTGCGACGATGGCGTCCATTACAGAAGTGAATCCACTTCCACCACATTATCGTTGCCCACACTGCAAATATAGTGAATTTGTTACCGACCGTCCAGAGATTCATTCGGGCTTTGACTTAGAAGAAAAAAATTGTCCACATTGTGGAACACCCATGATTCATGATGGACAAGATATTCCTTTCGCAACCTTCTTAGGCTTTAACGCGGATAAAGTCCCTGATATCGATTTAAACTTTTCAGGTGATTATCAAGCTAAAGCCCATGAAATGACCAAAGAATTATTAGGAAAAGATAACGTATTTAAAGCAGGAACGATTGAAACCGTTGCAGAAAAAACCGCTTTTGGTTATGTGCGTGGTTATTTTGAAAGAATTGGTAAAAACCCAGATACCATTTCACGAGCGGAAATTGCACGTATTGCGGTGGGGTGTCAAGATGTAAAACGAACCACTGGTCAACATCCTGGAGGTATCGTTGTTATTCCGCGTGATTATTCGGTCTATGACTTTACACCGATTCAATATCCAGCGGATAAAAAAGATGCAAACTGGAAAACCACCCATTTCGACTTCCATGCGATTCACGATAACGTATTAAAACTCGACTTATTAGGTCACGTTGATCCGACAGCAATGAAGATGTTAGAAGATATTACAGGTATTGATCCTACGACCATCCCAATGGGTGATAAAGAAGTTCTTTCTTTGTTTTCATCCGATAAAGCCTTACACCGTTCTTCTAACTATCTAAAAGAGGAGATCGGTGCTCTAGGTTTACCAGAATTCGGGACAAACTTTGTCCGTGGTATGTTAAAAGAGACCCGTCCTAAAACTTTTGCCGATTTATTAATTATTTCTGGCTTATCTCATGGTACGAACGTGTGGAACGGAAATGCGCAAGATTTAGTGACTAGTGGAACTTGTACATTATCAGATGTTATTGGTTGCCGTGATGATATTATGATTGGTCTTTCTAAAATGGGAGTAGAACCCTCTATCGCCTTTAAAATTATGGAAGACGTTCGTAAAGGTAAAAAAGTTAAACCAGAATACGAAGAAATTATGAAAAAGAATAACGTACCACAATGGTATATTGATTCTTGTAATAAAATTCAATACCTATTTCCAAAAGCACACGCTACTGCATATGTTATGATGGCAGTACGTATTGCTTGGTTTAAGGTTTATCAGCCTTTAGCGTACTATGCTTGTTTCTTCTCCATTCGTTGTGATCAATATGATTTAAAACCAATGTTAGAGGGAAGAGAAGCTATTATTCGTAGACTTGAAGAACTCAAAGAAAAACGATATAATACTAACGGCGCTGGCGCATTATCGGCAAAAGAGCAAGAACAAGAAAAAACGTTATGTATTGCTTTAGAGATGTATGAAAGAGGATATAGTTTTGAAAATATCGACTTATATCGTTCAGAAGCGACACGTTTCGTTGTTGATAAAGAAAAAGGAAAGGTAATTCCTTCCTTCAGCGCAATTGATGGATTAGGCGCAAACGCAGCTTTAAGTATTATTGAAGCGCGTAAAGATGGTCCATTCTTATCCAAAGAGGATTTGGTTGAAAGAACCAAACTCAATTCTCAAAATATGGCGGCTTTAGAAGAACTTCATGTTTTAGATGATCTTCAAGACACCAATCAAATGGACTTATTCTCCTTTGAATTTTAATAGATAGCTTTTTAGCTATCTTCTCCCGGGATATAGCACAGCTTGGTAGTGCGCTTGGTTCGGGACCAAGAGGTCGTGGGTTCGAATCCCACTATTCCGACCATTATAGTAACTTAGACCTAGTACCATATTACTGGGTTTTTTATTTTGATAGGCCAGTATTGTTGAAGAGTTTATTGAATATCAAGGTTTATAGTTAATACGAAAAAACTATTTAATTAATTTTACAAAAAATATAGTTTCTAATTAATTGATTTATTTGGTCAAAAATAATATAATATATTTTGAGGCAGAGACTAATTAAAAAGGAGGAATTTTATGTATAGTGAATCTTCTGAATGTGAGCTAAAAAGAGAATTAGTAGATGGAATTAAAAATGAAATAATTGCATTTTTAAATACCAAAGGTGGAACTATTTATGTTGGTGTGAATGATGATGGTTCGCTAAATCAAAATTTTATTGAACAAAATAAAGATGATAATCTTTTGATTGTTTCCTCTTGGGTACAAGATGCGTTTTATCCAATACCATCTTCATTTATAGATTTTGGATATAATAAAGATAATGTTCTAGTAATACAAATTAGAGAAGGAAATAAAAAACCTTATTATCTTAAAGACAAAGGTCCAAAACCTTCTGGCGTATACAAACGTGTAGGCACTTCTATTCGTAAATGTAACGAAGATGAAATTTTAAGATTAATTATGGAATCTAATCATTATGATTTTGAATCAGATGTTAGTGAAAATCAGGATTTGACTTTTAAATATTTTAATGAATTATGTGATGAAAGAAAAATTGATAATTCGAAAAAACAAAAAATATCACTTGGATTAATAAAAGCAAATGGTACTTATACTAATTTAGGATTATTAATCTCAGATCAATCGCCGATTGCAGTTAAAATAGCTGAATATGATGATCATATGAATTTTAAAATAAAAAAAACATTTACTGGTTCTTTATTAAAAGTTCTTATTGATACTCAGGAGCAATCAGAAAGAATGAATGATGTTTCTGCTGTGATTGACCCATCATCATGGCAGAGAATTGAAACAAAATCATATCCTGGTGAATCTTTAAGGGAAATTATTTTAAATGCTTTTTGCCATTGTAATTATTTTATTAGATCAAATATAAGAATTGAGTTTTATAAAGACAAAGCAAAGATTACAAGTCCAGGAGGGCTTTATAAAACAAGTCTTGACGAGATGCTTAGAGGTGTGCAAACTTATCGCAATGAGAGACTTGTTCATTTGTTAGATAAATTAGGATTTATTGAGAATTTCGGAACAGGAATTCCAAGAACTTTGAGCGCATACTCAAAATCAAAGAAAAAGCCAGAATTTTATGATAGCGAAAATTTCTTTATTGTTTATCTTCCTAATCTTAATTATGAGGAGATAAATAATGACCAAATAAGTGGCCAAATAAATGACCAAATAAATGACCAAATAAAAGAAACAATTAGTGATCTTGGACTTGAAGTAATGAAATTTATTCAAAAAAATCCAGGAACTAAAGTTCCAATGATATTGTCAGAACTAAGTAAAACATTTGAAAATTTGACCGTAGATAAGATAAGAAATGTTATTAAAAGAGAGATTAAAAACTACATTGAACTGCGTGGCTCGAAAAAGACTGGTGGATACTATATTAAAGAAGCTAATTATAATGCTTCATGTAAAGACAATGATTGAGAATGGAAGTCATAATATGTAGTCTTTTTGACAAGCCCAACTTTCAAATTGAATAAAAATAATGAATTCCATATTAGTTAAGGTAATTATAATTAACTAATAAAGTAAAAGTTAATGATCATCTATGAAATAAGAAATGCTCATAATTGAAAATAATAAACTTATAAAAATACCTTATTTCGCCAAATATTGCGCCAGCTTATTGATTTATTTCGCCAAAAAAGCTTAAAATGAATTACAAAAATCCTATTCCCAAAAAAATGTTTAACATTTGGGAATAGGATGAAATGCTTTATTTTTTTAAAGAAATGATTTTATTTACTAAAACAAATGCATTTTATTTTTTTCTTAATTGTGACGGAGAGCAACCTTTTCTACTTTTAATTAGCGCAATTAACCCTCTTGCGTCAGAAAAGCCGACCTCGTTAGCGATTGCGGTTACCGATAAGTCGGTATTTTTAAGTAAACTCAACGCTTCATTCAAACGAAGCTCATTCTGATATTCTTTTGGAGTAAAACCAGTGAGAGAATGGAACTGTCTTATAAAATAAAACTTGTCCATATATACCATGGAAGAGAGTGTGTCAAGCGTTATTTTTTCTTTATAATGTTCCATTACATATTTGATTGCGTCTGTGATTCCACCACACCCATCGCTTACGTCACATTTCTTCAAAAGTTCGGTCAACATATTGTAAAGAAGTGAAGAAATGAGGTACTTATCTTCATTATCTGATTGGATCATCGTTGTAATTTGCTGAGTGACTGTTGTAAGGGATGGAGGAATAAATCCTGGCATTACATAGCCAAATTTGGATTGAAAACTATCATAAAATCCCTTTACTTCAGGCCCATACAAATATACAAAGTACGCTTCGTAAGGAACATTGCCTCCGTTGATAATGGTATGAGCATCTTGTTGTGAAAAAAATAACGTGTCTCCAGCACAGGCTTTATATGTTTTGTTTTTGGTTTTTAAGACGACTTCGCCTTTAACAACTCCATATAATCCATAAGAATTATATCCTTTTCTGGAAACGGAGTGGTTTATGCCACCAACTACATACCCTGATTGTGCAACATTGTATAATAGTGGGTGACGATAATAATTATCTGGGCGGATGGCTAATGTAGTGCCAGGAAGTAAATCTACTGTTCTTTTTGTTGTTTTCATAATTCTATATTACCTGTAATTGTGTTCAAGTTTGCAATTTTACGCATTCAAACGAAAAAAAGGAATTTGATATAATTCAAGTATACTTGACATATTGAAATTATGTCAACAGAAAGAAAAATTGAAGGAGAAAAAGCATGAAAAAAATCTCATTTTTAATGTTATCTTTCGCTTTATCAATGTGTTTAGGCGCTTGTGGAGGAACAACGAGAGTAACTACTACGGCTAATCCAACAACAAGTTCGAGTACTACACTTGATTCAACAACAAGTTCGAACACTATACCTAGTTCAAGCACTACGCCTAGCGTGTCAACAAGCGAAATCAACCCATTAGACAGTTTTATTGTAACTACTGTGGCAGGAGTGGAGGTAAAAGATAGTTGCGTTACACTGACTCAATCACAATATGACGCGCTTCTTTTGTCACCTGAAAAAAATTGTGAATATAAGCTTTCAAATGGAGTACAAGCGGTTATCTCCGTAGAAGGAAACCAACTTATTTTTGATTTAACCTCTCCAAGCGGAACGACAGCAAGATATGTGATTACACTTACGGTATTATCTAATCGTACCGATATCAACATAAAGACAATCTATAATAAACAAGTCGTCGATGGTAAAGTTACATTGAGCGAAAGTGAATATGCATCGCTTTTGAATTTAGAAGATTATACTAGTGTGTGCGATTATCAATCATCTGATGGTTCAACCGTGCAAATTAGTTTTGATAAACCAACACATAAGTTTAGTTTCAACGTTTTATCTCAAGATGGAACGAAAACCAATGAAGTGAAAGTAGAAGTGAATGTTGCCCTTCCTTTCGGTACACATTCTCTTACAGGTGTCGGTGACAAAAAGTACGTTACTTATGATTATGAAAATCTTTTCTATTCGTTAAATGGCTCGGCAGCGGTCACGGATGAAAAAGGAAAAAACTTAAAAGGTAGTTATGCTTTTTCAGCACAAATCTATCCGCAATCGCTTACGCAAGGTAATGAAGTGGTTTTATCAGCGGTCTACGCCGATAACTATCAAATCCGTTTTGCGTTAAGAGGCGTGGACGAAAGCCATTATCTTATCTTCTCAGACTACAAAGATAGATCAAACTTCCTTAATTATAAAGAGCATATCGCTTCAACAGTTTATGATCAAGAAAAAGGTATCAACATGGGCTTAGTCGTCGTCGATGGAAGTGTAGCAATGATGGTAGATGGAAAGGTTGTTTATAGAAGAGCGCTTCCTGAACTTAATTATACCGAAATGTTCTTGAGTACTTATGATTGCACTGCGCACATGAAAAATTTGCAAATCGTATCCGACGAAGCAAAAGTAAAAAGCATGTATCAAAATGCACTTATTGATTATAAAGACAAATTAATAGGAGTTTCACTCATCAATACTTCGCAAAATATAAGTCAGTTTGTCGAAAACGTTGATGGAGGAATATATGTTGAGGGCAAAGATTCAGGCGATAGAGTAATGGGTGCGCTTTATCAAAATGGAGTGCCTGTGGGTGGTTATGAATATGCCATTTCTGGACATTTAAATATAACTGATACGAAAACTTCAGGTGGCCAAGCAAGTAAAGTCGAATTACAAATTGCCAAAAACGTGCAAAACTTTGTAAAATTCCACATCTTCCGTTATCCAAGCAACAATAGTATTTACGCTTACCCAACGGAAAACGGAAAAGAGAAAACGCAAGTAATTTGTGAAAATAACACCATGCCAAAAGGCACAGAATATCAAGCGGATTACATCTTCGTGTATAGTGGAAAAGAATTAAAGATGTATTTTAAAGACGGAAGTTATTTACCTACTTATAAACTCATTTATAGTCAAGAAGCAAATTGGGGTTATACAATGTTTACCTTAGCGATGAGACGATATTGCAACGTAACTTTCGATAATTTCAAAACGTATTATGGAGACGATTTTGATGCACTTGTCAATTCTCTTGAAGATAGTACTACACCAGCGGAGGATGTAAAATTCTCAGCGGAAAAAGACACGTTTAGAGATAATGGTTGCTTCACAAATGGTAATACAGGTACTTACTATAAAACGGAAAGTACTTATGATAAGGCTTTTATCTTTAAAGATAATAAGGCCGTAAGTGGAGAATACTGGCTTGCTTCTGGTAGAATGCAATTCGGTGAATATGCCGCCTGGACACAAGGAGAATTAAGTGCATATGTAGACGCAACGCATGCGATTAGATATGTATTTGAATACACTGGATCTTATTATCAGGTTTTCCATGAAATTAAAAATGGTAACGATAACTGGACAGGGTATACGCTCATTGTAAGACCACAAGTGAAAAACGATGCGACCATGAACTTTACACTAGTAAATTATGGTGGCAAAACCTCACTTCTTATCAATGGTTATGTCTATCATACTGTAGAATTTGAATTCTTGAAAAATGCTACGGCGACGATTGGCGGAAAGGGCGGAACATTAGTTTTGAAAAATATAACGATAAACACAAATAAAGTAGATATAGAGAATTTTACATCAAATATGGAAGAATATACTTATGTTTCACCTTATGATTCAAGAATGAATTCTCTTGCCAAACAATATGAGTCAGCGGAAAAAGGCGGTGTACTCATCATGGGTTCAAGCACCATGGATTATTGGAAAGATTGGCAAACTGATATTGGTGGTAGACTCGGTTACAACGTCGGTATCGGTGGAACGATTGTAGAAGATTGGCTTTACGCTTATGATAAATTAGTAAAACCATTTGATCCATCGATTATTATCATCTTCTTAGGTGGTAACAATATCAACAATATGGGACATACGGGAGCGTATACTAGAAGTTTGATGGAGCAATTGTTGAACAAAATGCATGAAGATTTCCCTAACGCCGAGATTTATTACATTTATTCCATGGCAGTTCCAAGTTGCTATAAAGGCGGTAAATTCAACTATGAATATGGTCAATTTAAAGACGAAATGAAAGAACTTGTAGCCAATACGCAGTGGTTGAATGGAATAGACACGTTTGATGATTTAACAAGAGATGGCGAAGCCAAAAAGGAACTTTATAGACCTGACGGCATCCATTTAAATGATGATGGTTATGACGTGTTTGCAGAAATCATAAACAGAAATGTTTTCAATAAGAAGTAAAATTGAAAACGAAATTCTAGATTAAAAATAAAAGTTGGTGATCATTAGAATAGTGATGGCCAACTTTTTTAGTTAATGACAATATTGCGATATTTAGGTTATTTCTATTATCGAAGATGAACGATTTAAAATGCACAGTATCTCACCAAATATGTTATGTTATGAATAATTAAATCTTTGTAGAATAAAAAATTATTGAAAGAGTTGACTTTAATTTAGCTAGACATGAGGAGAAATTCATATGAAAAAAATCTTATTTATTGCATTATCTTTAACTTTTGCTATTTTGTTATCTTCATGCTCAAAATCTCTTTACCATCAAGGATAATTCTTTCCGAATGGCTATTTAAAAAAGCATCTGATTGAAGATGTCCCCCATCCTGAAGGGAATCTTTTATTTGTTGATCAAAATGCATTTGCTTCCCCTAAAGTTTATGTTGATTCTAGTGTGAGCGCTAAAGAATATAGTAAACAAGTTTTAGATTATTTAAAAATTCAAAACTATAAATTTATCTATGCAGTAGATAGAATATATGTTTATGTAGGATTAACTCCAAAGAAAGAAGCCACATATTTAGTAAAAGAATTTACTCATTTAGATGAATGCTATTTTTGCGATAGTTATTTCTTTATTTATGGGAATAACGAAGAAACCTATACAAATGAAAAAGGAACAGTATTTTTACAAGATGAGCATATCATTAGAATCAAAAAAGAATCGGAAAGATTAGAAAAAGAAGAATATTCTATTGATTTCAATTATGATTATCAAATCATCATCAATGATGACCCATGTAACGTGACTTATATTGGAAACTAAAATATTATTAATTGTATTTTTTAATAATCGTATAGACGTTTTTAATGGCGCTAATTTTACATATAAATATTAAAACTGGCCTGATAGAGTGCGTTCCACCAGGCTTTTTATTAGTTTTCTACAATTTCGAATTTCTTTAATGACATAACTTGATTATGAACTAATTCATAATCAAGTTGTTGTGTGTAAAAAAGAAGGCGTGTTGAAAATAGAGAGATTAATAGTGATGAAAATAGAGAGATTAATAGATGATGGAATTTAAAAAGCTAGGATGGTAAAATAAAATATATAGGAAAAGGTAAATGCTTTGGAGAGTTATTAATATGAAACCATTAACTTCAATTGAAATTAAACTTTGTCAAAAACAAGCTAAGTTATTTGAGGCTTCAGTAAGCAAGACTGAATATAGTTCTCCAGTATTTATTAGAAGATTTATGTATTCTTCAATTGCTAAATCTATGGATGATAAAGTGTATCTATTCGCTTCTGAATCTGAAGAAGACGTATTTTTAACTTTAGAAGATGAATTTGGGAAAAGCAGTTATGGAAAAGAAAAATTTAGTAAAGATCAAATGTTTTGGATTGGATATATTTATAGATGCCTTTCCATTAAATATAAACTTTCAAGTAAATCAATCTATAGACTTTTTAATGCAAGTGAAATAATCAAATATTATAATATATGTCATACCTATGATATTGTTGACGCTGCTGAAAGAATGATGGAAAGTATATCCTATGATAACTCATCTATTGAAAAGAAAGCATATGACGCTATGAAACGATTAATGTATGGAAAAAATGGATAGACTGAAAAATTTTATTATATTATTGGTAAACTAAGTAGATTTGATTAATAGCATTATAGAATAAAATAAAAGTGTTAGAAAATAATAAGATTTTAGGCAAAAACTGACTATAATGATAAGTCACAGGTGGATACCATTAATAAATGGTTTATAGCTTAAAAACTATATCAAATATTTTTATAATTGTTTTCACATTAATTAAATTAAAAATGAGAAAAAAATTCACATTGTTGTTTTTTAATGAGAAAAAAATTCACAAATCTCTTGAAAGCTAATGAGAAAAGCCTCATAATATTTATGAGGTGATTGAAAATGAGCTTGAAAGACATTCGGTTACAAAGCAATTTAACGCAAGAAGAAGCTGCACAACTTTTAGGTGTGACTAGAAGAACATATGTAAATTATGAAGCAGGTAAAATCGATGAATCATCTTTGAAATATAGGTATATCGTAGAAACATTAAAAAATGCGAATCTTCTCGATGAGAACCATGGGATATTATCCATAGACCAAATTAAAAAAATATGTAGTGAAATATTTAAAAATTATTCGGTAGACTTTTGCTATTTATTTGGATCATATGCTAAAGGTAAAGCAACAGAAATTAGCGATATTGATTTGTTAGTTGCAATGCCAGTAGATGGAATGAAATACTTTGAACTCATAGAAATACTAAGAGAACAATTGAAAAAGAAAATTGACTTATTGGATGTAACACAATTAGATAACAATCCTACGCTTGTAAAAGAAATATTAAAGGATGGGATAAAGATTTATGGATAACGTAAAAAATGATGAGTATTATATTGAAAAAATTTTATCTGATTTGTAGTTTATAATTGAACACACCAAAGGAAAAACAAAAGACGAAATAGAAAATAATATTCTACTAGTAGACTCAATTATGTTCCGTATTATTCAAATTGCAGAAAATAACAGTCGCCTTTCTAACGAATTTAAAATGAAATATTGTGAAATTCCTTGGATGGCAATTAAAGGAATGCGAAATAGAATAGTCCATGATTATGGAGTCGTAAATATGGAAATTGTTTATGATACGGTAACGAGATGGATTCCGCAAATGTATGAGAAGTTGACAAATATTTTAATACCACAGAATAACTAATTTTAATTAGTTCTATTTGAATCTCAAAAGTAATTGAAATATGAATTATATGATTTTTATGATTGAGTGTATAGTCGCTTGTGTATTGTTTACGCTAATGCTATAAATAATGTGTGCAAAAAAGAGAGAAATTTTTACTAACGATTATCCACCCGTGGTTATAGAACCTTTACGTAGTTTAGGTATTGTACAAGAAACGGCACCTACAAAAAAGAGTGATATGATTCGTAAGTTAATTGCAATGATGATTTATGCCATTTTATTTGCTCTCGTTCTATATTTTATTAATGACATTACAAAAATCTTAAACGCTATGATTACAGCATATCTTTTATGGTTAGTGGTCGATTGGTACGATTTCTTAGTCATTAACATTTTGCTAGCGCCTTTTGATAAATTTTATAAAATGGCTAAAGTAAGCCTTTTGAAAAATCAGTGGTTTGGTTTCATTTTAAAGGCAGTGTAAAAGGAATGATAATTGGTATTGTGTTTGCACCTGTCGTTGGTCTTATTGTCATGTTGATGAGCGAATTAATTGGCTAATTGACGTTTTATTTCACATTTTTAACAAAAATAAAAATAGATGATTAAAATATAAAAAGACAAAAGAATATGCCTCTGTAGGGCTTTGATAAGAGAAATTATTACAAGAAAAAAGAGTTTGGTACAAATCTATCAAGCTTTTTTTCTTACCAAAATGAAGTTAATAGTTGACTTTCATAAATGTTTAGGTGTATCAATATGTAGGAGATAATGATTTTTTCTAAAAGAGTATAGAAAATATACTGAAATTTGTTAGTTAAAATGAAAGAAAAATTTTGTGAAAAAAACGTGAATTCTCAGCACTTTCTTGTTAATAACGAGATGAAAAAATTTATAGAATGCTCAAACTTATCGATTTAAAGTATGCAATAAGTGAGTTCTCGGAGGTTTATCAATATGGAAGATCAAAATCTTAATACGGAAAACACCCAAGGTAAGATTCAAATAACGGAAGGTTCTTTATGGAAAAATATTTTTCTTTTTAGTTTTCCGCTGATGTTATCTCAATTATTGCAAGTACTTTTTAATATGGCAGATGTGGCCGTTGTTGGTAAATTTTCAAGTGCAAAAGCTTTAGGAGCAGTTGGTTCAACTACAACCCTTGTCACACTTTTTACAGGCTTCCTAATTGGAATGGGAAGCGCGGTCAATGTTCGTGTGGCCCATCACTTGGGGGCAAAGGATAAAGAGAGTACCATAGCATCTATTCGTACATCATTTGTCATATGTTTAATTATTAGTTGTATTATTGCATTACTATGTCTTTTATCGGCAAAGTTTATCCTTGAACTACTTGAAACAAAAGATGATTTAATTGATGGTGCAGTGCTTTATTTCCGCATTTATGCTTTAGGTATGCCAGCACTAGGAATTTTTAATTTTGGTAATGGTGTGCTAAGCGCAAATGGAGATACGAAACGTCCATTAATCTATCTTTTAATTGCCGGTATTTTGAATGTAATTTTAAATTTATTTTTTGTTATTGTCTGTAAAATGGCTGAGGATGGTGTCGCTCTTTCTAGTATCCTTTCTCAATACGTTTCTGTAGCACTTATCCTTATCTATATGGGACGAAAAGATAGTGAATGTTCTTTCCGCTTTCGTGATTTAAAAAAAGGATTAGATAAAAAAGAAGGAAAACGTATTCTTGGACTGGGTATTCCTGCTGGACTTCAAAACGCTATCTTTGCAATAGCGAATTTATTTATACAGAATGCCGTTAATTCATTTGATTCTGTTATGGTTGAGGGAAACTCCGCTGCCGCGAATGCAGACACAATCATTTATAATGTCATGTCAGCGTTCTATACGGCTTGTTCAACATTCATGGGGCAAAATTGCGGTGCTGGAAAACAAAAACGCGTATTAAAGAGTTATTATATTGGCCTTGCTTATTCTTTTATTATTGGGGCAATATTTGGTAGTGCATTGTTCTTTTTTGGTAGAGAGTTCTTATCGATGTTTGCTAATGAGAAAGAGGTTATTGAAGCAGGATTACAACGGACACGAATTATGAGCTTTTCCTATGCTTTTAGCGCTTTTATGGATTGTACGATTGCGGCATCTCGTGGTATTGGAAAAAGTTTTGCCCCAACGGTCATAGTGATTATGGGTTCTTGTGTATTCCGAGTAGCGTGGATTTATACCATATTTGCGCATTTCCATACAATTCCTTCATTGTATTTACTCTATATTTTTTCATGGGTAATCACAGCGATTGCGG
>ERZ1673738.4131-NODE-4131-length-14966-cov-4.513983_pt1 | contig 14966 bp, 10 predicted proteins | sample MGYA00580198_ERZ1673738 | MGnify/ENA primary metagenome ERZ1673738 (study PRJEB41218, sample SAMN15661784) | gut metagenome | host: Homo sapiens | place: Canada: London | collected 2015-08-20/2019-03-30 | study: EMG produced TPA metagenomics assembly of... | reverse complement strand
AACAGAAAAGCTGCAAGTATGAGCAGTGCGACTCCCAACACTATCAGAAAAGGCGTGCTTGTTCCGTAGGTTTTGTTTCTTACGCATAGCCAAAATACCGTCATTTCTACGGCGGCAAAAACAAAACCGAACAAAACTGTCAAAAAATTGAGTTTGTTGACAGGCAAAAAGGGCGCCGGCTTGTAAACGGAAGCCACTCTGTTGTAAAGCTTCATTCTCAGTCCTTGCTTTGCCATAGAGTCAGCTGTTTCGCTCAGTTGAAGATGATTTACTTCGTTGGGAGATACGGGAGTAGACGTCGCAGCGGAATCCTGTTCGCTTGCAATGTTTCTGTGCTCTGCCGCACGTTTTTCCTTTTCGGTCAATTGCTCGCCGACAAGATTGTCCAATATGCTTTTGTATTCTTTTTCCTGCTGAGTTTCCTGTTTTTCTATCTGTGCGAAATACGAAACCTTTTCCCGAGATTTTGTCTCCGAGTCTGAGAAAACGGCATTTGCGTCTTGTTTTGCAGGGGAGGAATAGGGGATTTCCGAAATCGTTTGTGGCGGTTTCTTTTCGTCAAGAGTTTCGGCGTGTTGTTTCGTGGTGTCGGAATTGTTGGACAAAAGCTCGCTGACTCGGTTTAAATCTTCCTTTGTGACAATATTTGTCGAGCGGGTTCTTTTGCCGCCCGACTTGTGTCCGAAAATGGAGGTTACTTCGCTTTGATTTTTTTGGGGCAATTCATCAATGCTCGATTCGCTGTCAACCAATGACTCCATTACGTTCTTGTGAAATTTCCATTCGGATTTATATTCTATACAAAGCTCTCTTCCTTTTTGAGTGAGTTTGTAATATTTTCTCCGTCCGCCGTTGGATTCGCCTCCCCAATACGATTCGATTAATTTTTCAGATTCGAGTTTTTTCAGGTAACCGTATAGAGTGGGTTGCTTGATTTCGTATTGATTATCGGTTTTTTCCTTTATTTCTCTGGTTATATCATAGCCGTATTTATCTCCGCCGTACAAGGCGTTGAGTATAATAGTTTCGATATTTCCTTTAAGAAAATCAAAATTTCCGACCATTAAAAAACCTCCTGTGTAAAAATCAAATAAATTCTAATATAAACGCCGAATAAAGTCAAGTGTATAAACTAATATGTGTAGCATAATATTCTGTTATTTCAAAAAATTTATCAAAACGACAAAATTAAACGGTATTTAAACTATGTAAAGTGGTATGATTATCAAAAAAGGGTTCGTCATGAAAGTTGAAATTATCCGTACAGATAATAAAAATTTGATTATTACCGTCCGGGATGCCGAAACGCTGGAGGTCCGCGCGCCGAAAAATCTCAGTAAGGAAGCTATAGAGGGATTTGTGCGCGAGAAAAGACGCTGGATAGAGAAAAAAGCAAAAGAAAAACAAAATATCAAAAACGAATTTGAAGAAATTTACAAATATCAGCAGTTTTTATTGTTCGGAAAGCGTTTCAGAGTGGTAAAAAGTAACGTTACCGAGGCAACTATATTGGAAGATATGTTTATCGTGCCGCAAAAGGTAACCGAGATTTCACAGCTAAAAGATGCTATGAAAAAATTTACGCTGGAAAAAGCAAAGACGAATCTTCCCGCAATCATGTCGCAAATCGGCAGTAAAATCGGAATTTGTCCGGCGGGAGTACGTATCAAATCGTTAAAATCCAAATGGGGAAGCTGCGATTCCAACAGAATGATTACATTTAATTCAAGGTTAATTCAACTGGAACCTAAACTGATAGAATATGTGGTAGTTCACGAGTTGTGTCACGTTCTGGAATTAAATCATTCGGAAAGATTCTGGAAAACGCTTGAACAGTTTATTCCGGATTGGGCTGAACGCAGGCGCAGCTTGAAAAGATTTGAATTTTTAATAAACGATATTTAATTTGACTTATAACAAGAGAAAATAATATTCTTGTTGGAAAATTATTTTTAGACTCGTTAAATTTCAGCGCGAATGCACATATTTATTCGCAAAATCAGTATTTTGCGAATAAATATAGGAGTGTTTTTTGATGAAATTATTCCACTATTCTTGTCCCGAGATTGCATTATTTTTGTTTTTGATGTATACTGAAATCATCTTTTTATCGGAGTGTCGCCTTTAATCAAATGAAAAAACATAATTCAGATTATTTTGCGGACAGAGAATTTGAATGCAATGAAAAGATAAATCAGATGCTTGAAGACGATTTGCCTGATTTTTGCAGAGAATTTTTTATAGGCATTCAAAGCAGAACTTCTCCGTTGACTCGCTTGAATTACGCATACGATTTGAAGGTGTTTTTCAGATTTCTTGTTTCTGAAATCAAGAATTTTAAAAATTGCAGCGCAAAAGACTTGGCTGTGAAAGATTTGGAAAAAATTTCCTCTTTCGACCTTGAATTTTATCTTAATTATCTGACTTGCTATTACGGCGCAGACGGACGTCAAATAAAAAACTCCGAAAACGGAAAAGCGAGAAAATTATCCGCCGTGAGGCATCTGTATAAATATTTTTTCAAAAAAGGAAGTCTGACGTCCAATATGGCGGAACGAGTAGATACTCCCAAAATTCACGACAAGGAAATCGTACGTCTTGAAAAGGAAGAAATTCCGGCAATTCTTACTGCGGCGGAAACAGGCGACGGTCTGGGCGGCAGACAGGAGTCTTTTCATAAGCATACAAAAATACGCGATTCGGCAATTATTGCATTATTTTTGGGAACGGGAATCCGCAACAGCGAGTTGGTCGGTCTTAATACTGACGACGTTGATTTTTCAAATAACAGCTTTGTCGTGACTCGCAAAGGCGGAAATCGCGTTATCCTCTACTTTAACGACGAGGTCGGCGGATTTTTAAGAGATTATTACGAACAGCGCTTGGCAAACAAGGCAGCCTCTCCCGATGACAAAGCTTTGTTTCTGTCGCTCCAAAATTCAAGAATAACCACAAGGGCAGTTCAAAATATTGTTAAAAAATACAGCGGAGTAGCCGCGCCTCTTAAAAAAATCACGCCGCACAAGCTAAGGAGCACATTCGGAACTCAGTTGTACAGAAACACGGGAGATATTTATGTCGTTGCAGACGTTTTGGGGCACAAGGACGTAAACACCACAAAAAAACACTATGCCGCAATTACCGACGATATCAGAAGAAAAGCCGCTGTGGAAATCAGTATAACGGACAGCGAAAAAAACAAATAAAAAGACCGATTCAATCGGTCTTTTTATTTGTTTTGAGAAAATACTCCACCGCTTTTTGCGCCACGATTTTAACGTGTTCGTAAGTCAGCCCGCCTTGGAGATAAGCCGTATAAGGCGGTTTGACGGGAGCGTCGCAGCTCAGTTCGATTGATGCGCCCTGCACAAAACAGCCTGCCGCCATGATTACTTGATTTTCGTAGCCCGGCATATCCCACGGCTCAGGCGTTACGTAACCGTCTATCGGAGAGTTTGACTGAACAAGCTTGCAAAAATCAATAAGCATTTGTTTGTCATTGAATTTGATTGAACAAATTATATCGCCGAGTTTGCTATGTTTGTCGGGAAGCGTTTCAAACCCCGAAATCGACATACATTCCGACAAAAGCAACGCCCCTTTCAAAGCTTGCGCCACCGTATGCGGCGCGAGAAAAATACCTTGATAAAAATTTCTGTATCCGTTTTCATACGAGCCGACCTCGCCTCCCGTGGACGGCGTAGTAAGCCTTTTTGCGGCAAGCTCCACCAATTCTTTTCTTCCTGCGATGTAGCCTCCTGTCGGCGCCAGACCGCCCCCCGCGTTTTTTATCAACGAGCCTGCAATAATATCGGCGCCGCAAACTGTGGGTTCGCATTCTTCCGTAAATTCGCCGTAGCAATTGTCCACCATAATCAGCGAATCCGGAGAAATTTTCTTAATAACGTTTACCGCGTTTCCGAAATCGTCGATTGTCAATGCATTGCGCCATGAATAGCCTCTTGAACGTTGAAAATAAATCAATTTCGGATGCGTTGTTTCAAGATATTTGCGTATTTCTGAGAGATTTATTTTTCCGTCGCACAGTTCGATTTTGTCGAATTTTATTCCGAAGTCTTTTAAGGAACCGTTGCCGTTGCCGGAAATCACGTCGTTCAACGTATCGTAAACGTCGCCCGTGACGGACAAAAGTATGTCGTCGGGGCGCAGAATTCCGAACAGAGCCAAAGTAAGGGCGTGCGTGCCGGAAACAATAAGAGGGCTTACCAATGCGCTTTCGGCGTCCAATACATCGGCAAAAACACAATTTAAAGTTTCGCGGCCGACGTCGTCGTAACCGTATCCGTTTGTACCCGCAAAATGACGTGCAGAAACACGGTTGTTTATAAAGGCATTCAAAACTTTTCTTTGGTTTAGTAAAGCGACGTTATCTATATTTTTAAAGTTGTCCGAAAGAGTTGCTTCTGCTGTTTGCACTATCTTTGCAGCTTGGCTTTCATAATTTTTAGCGTCCATAAAAATCCTTTAAAATGAAATCGCACATTTTTTCCGTCTCGTACTTGTCAATCCACACTGCGGGAAGCCTTTTGAAAAACGTCAACTGTCTTTTTGCGTAATTCCTCGTATGCTGTTTTATCAAGGCTATAGCTTCGTCCTTTGTGCAGCTGCCCGACAAATATTCAACGCTTTCTTTGTATCCTATTGCCGTCAAGCCTCTGCAAGTTGACGGATAAATTTTAAGCAAATTTTCAACCTCGTCAAAAAGACCTTTTTCAATCATAATATCGACTCGTCGGTTAATCGACGCATACAGACTTTCTCTTTCGTCGTTAAGAATATATAGCTTGAAATCCTTTACGGGTAATCTTTTTTTTCCGACAGCGTCGGATTTTTTCTTGCCGCCTGTCGAAAAGATTTCCAATGCGCGTATAACGCCCTTCACATTGTGTTTATGCACGTTTTTTGCGCTTTCGGGATCCGCCGCCAAAAGCTTTTCGTAAAGCGCGTCTTCGCCGTATTTTTCGTAAAAACTTTTAAGCTCTTTTCTTATTTTGAAGGTTTCTTCCGTCACGGAAAAATCAAGCCCGTAAAATAAAGTTTCAAAATACAAGCCCGTACCGCCGACAATTAACGGCTGCTTAAAAGTATTTTCGTTTATAACGGTTTCCGCCGCTTTTGAAAAGGTAAAAGCATTGAAATTTTCTTCATCAGGCCTGACAATGTCAATCAAATGATGTCTGACGCGATTCTGCTCCTCCCTGTCGGGTTTTGCCGTGCCGATGTCCATGCCGATATAAATTTGAGCGGAGTCCGCAGAAATAATATCTGTGCCCATTTTTTCGGCCAACGTCATTCCCAAACGGGATTTTCCGACTCCCGTAGGCCCCGCAATACCTAATATTTTACGCATAGTATTCTTCATAAATAATTATCCTGCTAAACTATGCGTTTAAAAAGTTTGTCGAAGTCGGACTTTTTGTAAGTGGCAACCAACGGTCTGCCGTGCGGGCACTTTAAAAATATGTTTTCATCCAGCATTTTCAGAAGGTAGTCCACATCGAATACGCTCATGCTTTCCCCTGCTTTGATTGCCGCTTTGCAGGCTTTTTGAGCAAGTATGTCTTTTGTTAAAGATTTTGTGTCAAACCCCTCTCCGCAATTTTCCAAAACCGCATCGAAAAAGTCCTTGTGGCTCATATTGGTAAACAGCAACGGTATTGCAGTCAATTTGACGGTATTGTTTCCGAAAGGCTCGTAATAAAAGCCCATCATTTCCATCTGATGCATAAGCTCGCAAAGAACCTGAAATTCGGGCGTTGAGACGTGCCTTACATAGGGCGTAAGCAAATCCTGAATTTCGAGTTTACGCGTTTCGTATTCTGCCGTGAATTTGTCAAACAGGATTCTTTCGTGCGCCGCGTGTTGGTCAATTAAATGCAGCAGCTCGTTTTCGTAATCTTCAAGCATCAGATAGGAACGAAAGAGCACGCCTTTTCTGTAACACTTGCTGAACGGCAGCATATGCTTTTGATTGTAAACCGAGTTTTCGCCGTGCGTCTCAGTATGTTCCGACAAATTTTTTCCGTTTATCTTTTGAACAAGCTCTTCAAGCGCAGGTTTAAATTCCCGCGTTTCCTCGATTCCGAAATTCGGCTGCACGCTTAAATCCGCATCGGAATCGGTACATACGAGCAGTGAATTTACATCTATTTCCTCCGGCTCGTATTTTTGATTGACGAAAATTAAAGGATTGTGGGTATCGAGATGTTTCAACTCATAGTCAGAATCGCGTTTGAATTTTCTCTGCGCCTCGTCGCGTTCAAGCAGGAGACGCGCCCTGTCATGCGACAGATTGTTTAAAATTTGCTTAACGGGAGTTGCCACCGACAAAAACACCGCGTTGGAGTCGGAAAATTTGACTTCGAGCTTGTTAGGATGGACATTTACGTCAATTTCCGAAGGGGCGATTTCTATATAAATGACGGCGAAAGGAAAATTTTTCGTCATCATAAAATCCTTGTAAGCATTTTTAAGCGCGGAAGAAAGCTGCGGACTGTTTACGTAACGTCCGTTTACCACGAATGTTTGATATGAACTGTTAGGTTTGAAATAATTCAAATCGCTGACATATCCCCAGGCTCTCAGGTTTTTGTAGAAATCGTCGAATTTGACGCAATGCTTTACCGCTTCTTCTCCGTAAACGGTATAAATGGCTTCTTTCGCACCGCTGCCGTTGGTCTGATAAATCAGCTTGTCGTTGTTTATATATTTAAACTTCAATTCGGGATTGGCAAGAATAAGCTTCCCTACAACAGATGTTATTTCCGCGCTTTCCCGCCCTGCCGATTTCAAAAATTTTCTGCGTGCGGGAACGTTGTAAAACAAGTCTCTCACCCAGACGCTTGTGCCCGTGTTGGCGGAAAACTCCCCTTTGGATTTAATACGTCCCGCCTGTACCTCTACCTTCGAGCCTGTTTCGTCGCCTTCCGTTTTTGTAAGCATTTCCACAACGGAAACGGCGGCTATGCTTGCCAAAGCCTCGCCTCTGAAGCCGAGAGTTTTGATTTCGTTCAAATCCTCCGCCAAAGCGATTTTACTTGTTGTATGCGGCAGAAATGCGACGTCGATATCGTCTTTTTCTATATCGCAACCGTCGTCAACAACATTTATAAGGTCGATTCCGCCGTTTTTAACGGTTATTTCTATATTTTCGGCGCCCGCGTCGATGCTGTTTTCCACAAGCTCCTTGACTATGGACGCAGGTCTTTCCACTACCTCTCCGGCGGAAATTTTGTTGTAAATATCGCTTGAAAGTATATTGATTTTACTCATAGGATTCCTTGATTTGCTTAGAAAGCTCGTTGACGAGGTCAAAAGCCAGCAACGGCGTCAGATTGTTCATATCCACCTCTTTGAGGGCAGAAGCCACTTTGAGCGCGGCTTTGGTTTGTCTTTCGCGGGCGATTTTTTTCTCCGCCTCCTCGTCCGCTTCCTGCTTGCTGAAAACGGAAGCGTTTATATCGTTTTTTTCCAGAAGCGAAACCAATTCCGACGCTCTGTCCAACACTGCGCTGTCAATTCCCGCAAGAGCAGCCACCTCAATGCCGAAACTCTTGTTGGCGCCGCCTCTTGTGATTTTGCGCAAAAACACTATGCCGTCGGGCAATTCCTTGACGGAAAATTTATAATTTTTTACGCCTTCCAGCCGTCCCTCCAGCTCGGTAAGCTCGTGATAATGAGTGGCAAACAAGGTTTTTGCGCGGATTTTTTCAGTTATATGTTCCATAATTGCCCAAGCGATGCTCAGACCGTCGAAGGTGGCGGTACCGCGCCCAACTTCGTCAAGCAAAATCAGACTTTTTGAAGTCGCTCCGTTCATTATCGCGGCTATTTCCACCATTTCCACCATAAAGGTGCTCTGGTTTAGAGTAAGGTCGTCGTTTGCGCCCACTCTTGTAAAGATTTTATCCACAATCGGCACAAGCGCGGATTTTGCAGGTACAAAGCTTCCGATATGCGTCATGAGAACAATAAGCGCGACCTGCCGCATAAAAGTGCTTTTACCGGCCATGTTGGGGCCTGTGATAATCATAGTTCTGTTTTCGTCCGTATCGAGACAGGTGTCGTTGGTCACAAATACGTCGTTTTTCAAAAACTTTTCCACAACGGGGTGGCGCCCCTCCGTAATTTTAAGCTCGGTTCCGTGCGTATTCAGTTTGGGCTTTCGATAATTGTTTGCAACCGCCGTGCGCGCGAGGCTTGTAAGAGCGTCGAGTTCGGCTACCGCCTGCGCTATGGATTGAAATTCCGATATATGCGTAAGCAGCTGCTGTCTGAGATTTTCAAACAGCTCCTTTTCAAGCCGCAAAACGCTTTCGTCGGCATTCAAAATCTCTTCTTCGAGCTTTTTCAGTTCTTCCGTAACAAATCTTTCGCCCGTGGCAATCGTCTGTTTGCGGATATAACCTTGCGGCAGCACGTCCTTGAAGGCATTGGAAACCTCTATGTAATAACCGAATACGCGATTGTAGCCCACTTTCAGGGTTTTTATGCCTGTTTTCGTTCTTTCTCTTTCTTCGAGCTTGCCGATTAAACCGATGCTGTTTTGAGAAATATTTCTCAGGTAATCGACCTGCGCGTTGTAGCCCTCTTTTATGAAATTTCCGTCTCTCGAAATGGCGGGAGCGTTTTCCTTGATTGCGGAAAACAAAAGCTTTTCAACATCGCTCACGTCGACAAGCCTGCCGTCTATGTCCTTTATTAGAGACGTGTGCGTCTCTGACAAAATTCGCTTCAATACGGGCAGCTCTGCCAACGACGCTTGAAGACTGTTGCAATCCCTCGGCGTCAGATTGTTGTACGATATTTTACCCGACAACCGTTCGATATCTTTTATGCGCTGCAAACATTCGGAAATTTCTTCGCGAAGCAAAAAATTTTCGACCAATTCCTCCACCGCGTCAAGCCGTCTTTGAATCTTTTTCGGATTTTGAAGCGGATGCTCTACCCAATCGCACAAAAGTCTGCCGCCCATACCAGTTTTTGTGTTGTCAAGCAGCCATAAGAGGCTCCCTTTCTTTTTGTTCTCTCTGCCGCTGCTCACAAGCTCCAAACTGCGCCGAGTATTGACATTAAGTGACATAAATTCGCTGTTTTCAATAAATTTAATCGGTTCGAGATGGGACAAATACCTTTTTTGAGTTTCGTTGAGGTATGAAAGCAATGCGCCGCTTGCGCGCAAAGCTGTTTTATGCGTTTTTAAGTTGAAAACTTCCGTAAAAGAGGTTTTATATTGCTCCTTGATGGCCTCCGTTGCTTTCTCGACGGTAAAAGCGCCGTCGTTGTAACATTTGAGTCGCGGTATAAGATTGGCTCGGACGACGTCGAGACGTTCGTTTAACTGCAAACATTCCGAATCGGTCAAAATTTCTTTTGGAGAATAGGAAAGCAGGTTTTCCTGCAACTCTTTGTAAGCAGATTCGCCTGAAAACTCATGTGCGAAAAAGCGACCGGTGGTTATGTCGCAATAAGCCGCCGCCGTCGTCTTGCCGTCGGAAAAGACAACGGCAAGATAATTGTTGTTTTTTTTCGTTTAAAATAGTGTTTTCAACTACCGTGCCCGGCGTTACCACGCGGACGACTCCACGCTTGACAAGCTCGCGCGAATTGGGCTCGGAAAGCTGTTCGCAAATTGCAACCTTTTCTCCCGCCTCGATTAGCTTGGCAATGTAATTGTCCACGGCGTGATAAGGTATACCGCACATGGGCGCCTTGCATTTTTGTCCGCAGACCTTGCTTGTAAGAACCAAATCAAGAATTTCGCTTGCTTTGATTGCGTCGTCGAAAAACATTTCGTAAAAATCGCCCAGCCTGTAAAGCAATATGCTGTCCTTGTATTCGTCTTTTGTTTGCAGATATTGCTGCATCATAGGTGAGTAAATCATTTTTCCTCCGTAATCAAATCCCCCCATAGAGTGGCAGACCTCGACGTCTTAATTTTTACATTGACGAATTGCCCGACGATGTCTGTCGGGCTTTTGAAGTTCACCAGTCTGCCTCCGTCGGTACGTCCGCAATATGTGTTTTCGAATTTTTCGTTTTTGTCCTCGACGAGAATTTCAAAAACCTTCCCCTCGTGCTCTTTGCTTATTTCCTTTGTAATGCGGTTTTGAAGAGCAATGAGCTTTTTTATTCTTTCAGTCTTGACTTCACGAGGCACCTGATTTTCCATAGAATAACCCGGAGTTCCCTTTCGTCTGCTGTAAACAAAGCAGAATGCGCTTGAAAAGCGCACCTCCTCCATCAAAGAGAGCGTATCGTTGAAATCCTCCTCCGTTTCTCCCGCAAAACCGACCATAACGTCAGTTGTCAGTCCGACGTCGGGAAGGTGCGTTCGGATTGTACGCACAAGCTCCAGATATTGCTCTCTTGTGTAGCGTCTGTTCATTCTTTTCAACACCGAATTGCTGCCGCTTTGCACGGGCAAATGAATGTTATGACACAGCGAAGGATATTTTTCGATAACCTCCGCCACGCTTTGATTTAAATCCTTGGGATGCGAGGTCATAAAACGAATCCTGTGCTTGCCGCCTATTTTTCCTAGCTCTCCGAGAAGAGACGCAAAATTCGAACCGTCTTTAAGGTCGTTTCCGTAGCTGTCCACATTTTGCCCCAACAAAGTGATTTCCTTATATCCCTCGTCAAGCAATGCATTAACCTCGGAAATTATATCTTTTGCGGGGCGGCTGCGTTCCCGCCCTCTCACATACGGAACTATGCAATAAGTGCAGAAATTGTTGCAGCCGTAAATTATGTTTACCCATGCGTTGGTGCCGCTTGTCCTGAAAACAGGGCGGTTGTCGTTGTCTCCGAGAAAATCACGGTTGAAAAATCTGTTTTTGGAAGTATTGTCCGCTTTGGCGACAACTTCCTTTAACAAATGCAGATTGGCTGTTCCGAGAACCGCGTCCACGAACGGAAATTTATCTAATATGAGCTGCGCCGCTCCCTCCTGCTGCGACATGCAACCGCACACCGCAACCTTTAATTCGGGACGCGCTTTTTTGATTTTTTTAATCTGACCTATGTGCCCCATGATTTTGGCTTCGGCGGTTTCGCGTATACAGCAGGTGTTGAATACGATTATATCGGCGTCGGTTTCCCGCGCAGTCGCTTCAAAACCCTCGTCCATCAATATGCCGGCGATTTTTTCCGATTCGTGCACGTTCATCTGACAACCGTAGGTGTGTATCAGATATTTTTTCAAGTAAAATTCCTCGTTGAAATATTATACATTTTTGTCTGTGAAATTTCAAGCTAAATAATAAAATTCCCTCAATTACAAATAATAAAAGCGTGAAAAGGCAAAAGACTGCCGCATGGCGAATCGTTATTGTCATATTTGCAGGTTTGATTGCTCTGTGCGTACTTGCATCGGGCATTTTTATGATTGCATGCGTTACCGACAAGGATTTTGTCAAATTTGACGCAGCAAAAATGAATGAAAACAGAAAAAAAGCGGTTTTCAAAGATTCACAGGGACAAAGTATGGAATTGGACGCAGGCAAACAGGGAAAGTACGTGTCGGTGTCCGAGCTTAACGATTATACGCTGAACGCTTTCGTCTCCACGGAAGACAAGCGTTTTTACAGACATCACGGTCTCGACCTCAAAAGGATAGGCTCCGCGCTTATAAAAAATATTTTTTCGGGAAGCTACAAGGAAGGCGCCTCCACCATCACGCAGCAGCTTGTCAAAAATACCTTTCTGACAAATAAAAAAACTTTGAAGCGAAAGGTCAACGAAATGTTTCTTACGCTTAAAGTGGAGCAGGAATACAGCAAAAAAGAAATTCTTGAAATGTATCTGAATACGATATATTTCGGCGCCAACGCATACGGAATCGAAACCGCAAGCAAAACTTATTTCGGCAAGTCTGCGTCCAAGCTTACTCTTGCCGAAAGCGCGGGGCTTGCGGGTATGCTGAAAGCGCCGAACAATTATTCCCCCGTCTACAATCCGGACAAATATATTTCCCGCAGAAATTTAGTGCTGAATCTCATGAGAGAAAACGGTTTTATTGACGACAATCTATGCGAGGCGGCAAAGGAAGAAAAGATTGATTTGAGCGCTGTCGACACAAGAGCGGCTACGGAAAAAAGCTATCTGGACGCGGCGCTAATCGAAGCGTGCCTGATTCTTAATTCAAAACAAGAACAAATGTTAAACAAGCCTTATATAGTCAAAACCTTTTACGACGGCGGCTTGCAGGCTGCGCTTAAATCAAGCATGAATACGGAGGTAAAAACTTTAAGCGGCGACTCCGCATCGCGTTGCGCTTACGTTGTAAATAATATTACAGGTGGAGTATCTTCATATATAGGATATTCCAAATATAATATTTACAACATAAAACGTCAAGTAGGCTCTGCAATCAAACCGTTGGCTGTTTACTGTCCCGCATTGGACCTAAAAGCAATCACTCCCGCCACTCCCGTTCTTGACGAAAAAACCGATTTTGACGGTTATTCCCCCAACAACTTCAATGATAAATATTACGGTTGGACAACGATGAGGCGAGCCGTTGCGGACAGCATGAATACTGCCGCAGTGAAAGTGCTCAACTCCATCGGGGTAAGCGCCTCTATCGGCTATCTAAACAAAAACGGAATAAAAACCTCCGAGCAAGACAGAAATTTATCTATTGCGCTTGGCAGCTTTTACAACGGCGTAAGCTTGCAGGAGCTTCTTGCGGGCTAATTGACATTGGCCAATTCGGGGGTTTATAAAAGCGTAGGCTTTGTTGACGAGATTTCTCTTAACGGAAAGGTGCTGTACAAAAAAAATACCGAGAACGGAGCACGCGTCTTTCGCGCGGAAAGCGCTTATCTTATGACGGATATGCTTAAAACCGTTGCCGATTCTGGCACCGCAAAGGTTTTATCCGATATAGGCTTCGACGTTGCGGGCAAAACGGGCACTGCGGGAGTAAAAAGCGGAAATACCGACGCTTTGTTTTGCGGCTACGATACCCGGAATACTTATTTATTTTGGCTCGGCGCAGAAAGCTCGGACCCTCTCGGTTCCGAAATTACGGGAAACGCCTCCGCCCGTATGGCAAAAAGCTTTTTGGAGAGCGCGTATACGACGCTCCCCTCAAATTTTGCACGCCCTGCCGACATCGTAGAAAAGAAGCTTGATAAAAAAACATTTTCGGAAAAACACGCGCTTGCAGTAGCCGGAGTCGATTGCAAGCAAAACGAAGCGTTTACCGAATTGTTTGAAATAGACAATTGCCCCGCTGTCGTTGCGGAAACACCCGAAAACGACTTGCCTCCCGAAATAAAAATTGTCTGCGAAAACGGCATTCCCGTCATTTTTGCGGACAACCTGAAAGACAATCAAAGGTTGTTCAGGGAGTTTGAGGGAAAGGAAACAAAACTAAAAACAGAAGAAATCGACGGAGTGGTTTTTGCTACGGACAAAAAGGCTGCGGAAAACGGAATTTATGCTTATTATGTCAAGCAGGACGGCAAAATAGTAAGCAACGTAGAATTTTATTATAAAAAAGTCCGTATAAAGGAAAAGGAAAATCGCAAGTGGTTTGAAAATTGGTTTTGGTAAAAAATCCGACGAAGTTTTCGTCGGATTTTTTATTGATTAATTCTTAAATATTTTTATTTCCGAGGTACTTAATGCTCTGTCCGTCAAGGCCTCTATGTCTAGCAGCTTTTCAGCCGCCTCAACTTTTTCAAGTTTGGGTTTCGTTGCGGGATTCTTTGGCAAAAAAACAGTACAGCAGTCTTCATAAGGCAATATGGATGTTTCGTAAGTGCCTATTTTGCGCGCCGTTTCTATTATTTCATCCTTGTCGAAGCCTATAAGCGGTCTGAAAACCGGCTTGTCGGCAACGGCATTGGTAACGTTTATGCTTTCAAGCGTCTGACTTGCCACCTGCCCCAAGCTTTCTCCCGTAATAATGGCTCCGCACCCTTCCCGTTTAGCTATTTTGCACGCTATTCGCATCATAAACCTTCGCAGCAGCGTAATCATAAGCTCCTCGGGGCATTTTTCATGTATCTGGGTCTGAATTTCGGTTACGGATATTGTTTCGACAGAAAACTCGCCCGTGTAATCGGCGATTTTTTCAGCCAATTCCATAACCTTTTCCTTTGCGCGCAGTCCCGTGTAAGGATAGCTGTGAAAATGCAGTCCCCTTACGGACATCCCTCTTTTCGCCATCATGTAGCCTGCGACAGGACTGTCTATTCCTCCGGAAAGCAAAAGCAGTCCTTTGCCGCTCGTCCCTACGGGCATTCCGTTTACGCCTCTGATATTTTCGGCATATACCAAGGTTTTTCCGTTTTCTCTTATATCGATATTGACGCACCAATCGGGCTTGTGTAAATCGACTTTGAGGGCGGGATTGAATTGGAGCAGTCGACCTCCCATTTCCGCAGACATTTCCATGGATTTTAGGCGAAAGGCTTTATCCGCCCTGTTGGTGTTGATTCTGAATCTTCCCCTTGTTTGAGCCAAAGCTTTTACGCATTCAAAAATTTTGTCTGTATCCGAATCGGTTTCCATGGCGGGACTTATAGAGTGAATGCCGAATACCTTTTTCAATCTGTCGATAATAGCACATTCGTCGCATTCGTCAAAATCAACAATAAGATATCTGCCCTGTTGCCTCAAAAGCTCGCATTTTAAATCCGAAAGGCTTTTTTTAATATTAGTCAGCAGAGCATTTTCAAAAAATCCCCTGTTGTTGCCTTTCAGATGAATTTCTGAATAACGAATTATTATTACTTTTTTCACTTTGCGCCTCTCAAAAAAAGAATGTTTCTGACTATCGCCTTGCCCAGCTTTTCCGATTCTTCCGGTGTGTTGTATTTTCCGAAAGATATTCTGATACCGCCCTCCGCAAAGCTTTTGCTCACTCCCAAAGCGTCGGCAATTCTCGAAGTTTTGTTTTTGGAGCTGCATGCCGAACCGTTGCCGACAAT
>ERZ1673738.4112-NODE-4112-length-15049-cov-7.703215_pt1 | contig 15049 bp, 9 predicted proteins | sample MGYA00580198_ERZ1673738 | MGnify/ENA primary metagenome ERZ1673738 (study PRJEB41218, sample SAMN15661784) | gut metagenome | host: Homo sapiens | place: Canada: London | collected 2015-08-20/2019-03-30 | study: EMG produced TPA metagenomics assembly of... | reverse complement strand
CCTTCCACATGATCGATCTTTACTTCTGTTCCAGGATAGTATTCATCAATACATGCCTTGATCGCTCCAGCTACTCCACTTGCAACTGCATATCCACGTCCGGCTCCAAAGGCATCATTTAACTCTTCTTCTTTTTCATATGTGTTAAAATCAATTTCTTTCGCATCAAACATTCCAGCCAATTCTTCAAATGTGATCACAAAATCGACCTCACTTCGCACTGTCCGTCTGGATGCTTCTAACTTTTTGGCAACACATGGCCCTACAAAAACAATTTTTGCATTTGGAGATGCAATCCTTGCCGCTCTTGCCGTTGCTACCATTGGTGTTAGTGCATTAGAAATTTCATCAATCACCTCTGGAAAATATTTCTTTCCAAGCATAGACCATGATGGGCAGCATGATGTCAGCAAGAATGGCAGTTTCCCTGTAGCCACACTTTGAACATAATGCTTTGCCTCTTCTAAGGCCCCTGCATCTGCTCCAACTGCAACTTCCCACACATCTGCAAACCCAATATCAAGAAGTGCAGCTTTTATCTTATTTGGCGTTGCTTTTGGTCCAAATTGTCCGACAAATGCAGGTGCTAAGATCGCGATCACTTCCGCACCTTCATTCATTGCCTTGATCAACTGGTAAATCTGAGATTTATCTGCAATTGCTCCAAACGGACAATTTACCATACACATACCACAAGAAACACATTTATCTGGATTGATCTTAGCTCTTCCTGCATAATCTGTTTCGATTGCTCCAACCCCACAGGCATTTGCACAAGGACGTTTTCTTTCATAAATCGCACCATATGGACAGACCTTTTTACATTGTCCACATTTGATACATTTTTCCTGGTCGATATAAGAATATCCATCCTTAAAACTAATTGCCTTCTTCGGACAAACTTCCATACACGGATGGGCCATACATCCCTGGCACTGCTCTCCTACAATAAATGCCTTCTCCTTACATTCATTGCATGCAGATGGAATCACCTGAAGAAGTGGCGGCTCATAATACTTCTCTGAAATATTGCTCTCATCAATTCCTTTCGTAATTCTTGTTGGTTTATCCGCTGGATTTAATGACATTCCCATGGCAAGCCTCAGTCTCTCACCTACGATCGCTCGTTCTCTGTAAATGCTATCTCGATATTTTGCAACTTCTCCAGGTACGATCTCATATGGAAGATCTTCAAGATCCTGTAAGTTTCTTTGTTCGTAACCAAACTTTGCGATCTCTTTGAAAATTCTTCTTCTCACATTCCGAACTGGTGTCTGTATTCCTCTCATGATATTCCCTCCTCTAATGATGCCTTAAGATAGTTTGTGTTTTTTTTAACATATTTGTTATTCTTATCATATACCAAAACAGGAATATTATAAAGGTATTATCTGTTTTTTATTCAAGTTTTCTATTTATTTTCAGACTGATTAATTATTTCAATCAATCTGTCTGTTGCTTCTTTTATTCCACCCATCTCATCAATCAATCCTTCTTTTACTGCCTCCTCCCCTGAAAGGATCATACCAACATCTTTTACCTGCTGTCCAATATGAAGCATCAATTCTTCAACTCTTTCCTTTTTCATTTTACAATGATCACTAATAAATGTCGTAATCCGATCTTGAATCTTTTCAATATTACGATAACTTTGAATAACTCCGATAAATGTTCCAGAACTTCTCACTGGATGAATCATCATTGTTGCGCTTTTCACAATAAAAGAATGATCTGCTGCCACAGCAAGCGGTACTCCGATCGAATGACTTCCTCCAAGAACAAGCGATACGGTTGGTTTGCTTAGAGATGCGATAAGCTCTGCGATCGCAAGTCCACATTCTACATCTCCACCGATCGTATTGATCAAAATTAAGATTCCTTTTATACTTTCATCCTGCTCAACCTTTGCTAAAGCCGGTATCATATGTTCATATTTTGTTGTCTTTGCATTTTGTGCAGATAACTGATGCCCTTCGATCTCACCAATGATAGTCATCGTAAAAATCCCATTTTCCTGCAACTGTCCAAATTTTTCTATTTCTTGTCTCTCATTATCTTTCATACCAAAATCTTACCTTCCTGTATCATATTTTTTATCTTTATTATTTAGAACGATGCTCTGCAATTTGCACTAAAAAAAGAAGGAAGCATCTTCTTACTTCCTTCTTTAGTATGAAATCTAATTCAATTTCTATTCATCAATTTCAAAAGAGATTAACAGATCTTCCTGATTTACCTGTTCTCCTTCTTTGACATAGATCTTATCAACCTTACCATTAACCGTAGAAACAACAGTTGTCTCCATCTTCATAGCTTCAACTGTCATCAGCGGCATATTCACTGTGACCTCATCACCTTCATTGACAAGAACTTTACCAACTGTTCCTGGAATTGTGGATCCAAGATGTGCAGGATTAGATTTATCTGCTTTAACTCTTCGGTCTGTCTTAACCTCTAAATTCTTATCAAGAACTTTGATCTCACGGATAGATCCATTTACTTCAAAGTCTAACAGTCGGTATCCATCTTCATCAGGCTCTGTCATATCGATAAATTTGATGATCAGATATTTACCTTCATCTAATTTCAGTGTTGTCTCTTCACCTTTTCTTAATCCATAGAAATATACGTGACTTTCAAGTCCTGTTACATCATTGTAAGCCTCAAAATGTCTACAGTAATCTTCATATACTTTTGGATATAACGCATAGCTTAATGTCTTCTGGCTTAAGATATCTGGATCTTCCATATTCTCTGTATAGAAGTTTTCTTTTAATCCCTTTGCAATATAATCAAAATCTTCATCTGGTAATAAACTTCCTGGACGCACATCGATCGGTTTCTTATCTTTTAATACGATCTTCTGTAATTCTTCTGGGAATCCACCTTCTGGCTGTCCGATCATACCTTCAAAATATTCTACAACAGAATCTGGATAAGATAAATCTTTACCAACTTCTAAGATATTCTCTTTTGTTAATCCATTCTTGAACATAAAGATCGCAAAGTCTCCAACAACTTTAGATGATGGTGTTACTTTAACGATATTTCCAAGCAGCTGGTTCGCATCTTTATATAAACCTTTGATCTCTTCAAAGTCTTCCGCTGCACCCATTTCTTTTACCTGTGCTAACAGATTAGAGTACTGTCCACCTGGAATCTCATATTTGTAAATCTCTGTATTTGGTGCATCCATTCCGCTCTCAAACTGTTTGTAGATTGGGCGGATTCTTGCATAGTACTGACTTAATTCTGTTAATTCATCTGGATTAAGTCCTGTATCTCGCTCTGTTCCTTTTAATGCTTCTACTAATGAATTCATACATGGGTTACTTGTCATAGAACTCATAGAACCGATCGCACAGTCAGCAATATCTAGTCCTGCTTCAGATGCCATTAATAATGTGCTGACACCATTTCCAGTAGAATCATGTGTATGAAGATTAACTGGAATATTTAATTCTTCTTTTAATGCACTAATAAGTTTCTTCGCTGCATATGGTTTTACAAGACCTGCCATATCTTTGATCGTAAAGATATGAACACCTAAGCTTTCTAATTCTTTGGCTTTCTTTACATAGTAATCTAATGTATATTTTGTCTCGTTTGGATCTGTGATATCTCCTGTGTAGCAGATCGTTCCTTCTACGATCTTACCTGTCTTTAATGCTGTCTCGATCGGCATCTTCATATTCTCAACCCAGTTTAAGCTGTCAAAAATACGGAACACATCTACACCTTTTTGTGATGCTTCTTCGATGAATTTCTTAACAACATTATCTGGATAGTTGCTGTATCCTACAGCATTGGATGCTCGAAGTAACATCTGGATCAATGTATTTGGCATATGTTGTCTTAATAATTTTAATCTCTTCCATGGAGACTCTTTTAAGAAACGATAAGCTGTATCATAAGTAGCCCCACCCCATGCCTCTACAGAGAATGCATTCTCCATAAATGCGTTTGTCGCATCAGATGCTCCGATCAGATCTTTTGTTCTCATACGTGTTGCCATTAAAGACTGCTGTGCATCACGCATTGTTGTATCTGTAATCAGTAATCTCTTCTCATTTAACAGGCTCTGTGTGAAGTCTTTAGCTCCCATCTCTAAGAACTTGTCTCTGGAACCATAAATCTTCTTCTCTGTATCATACTTTGGAAGAGTTCTTGCTTCAAAATCTGGTTTGTCAAGAACGGCTTTCTGCACATTCACCATCTTATTTCCTAAAAATTCAAGGATCTTTGTTGCTCTGTCCTGACTTTCTGGAAGTAAGAATAATTCTGGCGTTTCTTCAATAAATGTTGTATAGCATCTTCCCTCACGGAATGTCTCATTATTTAATACATTGATCAAGAATGGGATATTTGTCTTAACTCCACGAATACGAATCTCTTTTAATACACGGATAGATTTGTCAACCGCTCTTCCAAATGTACGATCATGAGAGATCGCTTTTACCAATAAGCTGTCATAGTATGGTGTAATCTCTGCTCCTGCATATGCGTTACCACCATCTAATCGAATACCGTTACCAGCTCCAGAACGATATACCGTGATCTTACCTGTGTCTGGCAGGAAGTTATTCATTGGATCTTCTGTTGTGATACGTGTCTGAATAGAGTATCCATTACATGTCACTTCCTCCTGAGATCCAATACCGATCTCTTCAGAATCTAAAGAATATCCTTCTGCTACAAGAACCTGTGTCTGTACGATATCGATTCCTGTTACCATCTCTGTGATCGTATGTTCTACCTGTACACGAGGGTTCATCTCAATAAAGTATGCATTATTATCTGCATCTACCAGGAACTCTAATGTTCCAGCATTCTTATATCCTACATGTTTTGCAAGACGGATAGATGCTTCAAAAATCTGCTGTCTTACTTCTTCTGGCACGCTGAATGCTGGTGCATATTCTACAACCTTCTGATGTCTTCTCTGTACAGAGCAGTCACGGTCATATAAATGAACAACATGTCCATACTGATCACCAATGATCTGAACCTCGATATGTTTTGGACTCTTTAAGTATTTTTCAACGAAAATCTGATCGTCTCCAAATGCTTTCTTGGATTCATCTCTTGCTTCTGCATATTCTTTTGGCATCTCTTCGGCTGAATGAACGATACGCATTCCACGTCCTCCACCACCATTGGAAGCCTTTAACATTACAGGATATCCAACTTGGTTCGCAATCTTAGTCACTTCTTCCAGTCCGTGAACCGCATGGTCTACACCAGGAATGATTGGAACATCAGCTTCAATTGCCATCTGTTTGGAAGAAATCTTATCTCCCATCTTGCGCATTAAGCTTGAGGATGGTCCGATAAATGTGATTCCATTCTTCTCACAGGCATCTACAAAGTCAGGATTCTCTGATAAAAATCCATAACCTGGATGAATTGCATCTACGTTCTTCTCTTTTGCAATACGAATGATCGTATTGATGTCAAGATAGGCATCGATTGGTCCTTTGTCCGGATTCAACTGATAAGATTCATCAGCTTTAGAACGGAATAAGGCATAACGGTCTTCTTTTGAAAAGACACCAACCGTTGTAATTCCAAGTTCATTTAAAGCTCGGAAAACTCGGATCGCAATCTCACCACGGTTTGCAACCAATACTTTTTTAAACTTCTTTAATTCCATGGTCATAACTCCTTTTCGAGGTTTATCATTTTAAAAAAATGTATTTTTAAAACTGATTATATCGCAAAACTTGTTTTTTTACAATACTTGTACGAAAAAAGAACCCTGATTTATAAAAATCAGGATTCTTTGATAAAGATCTTATTCTTCTGTTTTTTCTTCTTCGTTAGCTAATGCTTTCATACTTAAGCTGATCTTCTTGTCGTCTTTCTTGAAGTCAACTACTTTAGCTTCGATTTCCTGTCCAACGCTTAATACGTCAGATGGTTTGTCGATATGTTCTTTTGCGATCTGAGAAACGTGAAGAAGTGCATCGATTCCTGATTCTAACTCAACGAATGCTCCGAAATCTGTCATACGTGCAACTTTACCTGTTACAACACTTCCTACTTTGTATTTCTCTTCTGCTTTTAACCATGGATTCTCTTCTGGGAATTTTAAGCTTAATGCAATCTTTTCTCCCTGAATATCCTTGATCAGAACTGTTACTTTATCTCCAATATTGAAGACCTTCTTAGGGTTTTCAACACGTCCCCAAGACATTTCAGAAATGTGAAGAAGTCCGTCTGCTCCACCTAAATCGATGAATGCACCGAAGTCTGTTACATTCTTAACAACTCCTTCTACTTTCATTCCTGCTTCGATCTTCTCGAATAATTCTTTCTGTTTTTCTTTCTTAGCAGCTACTAATAACTGTTTGCGGTCTCCGATGACTCTTCTCTTACGAGGGTTGAACTCGCTGATAACGAATTCGATTTCCTGTCCTTCGTATTTCTTTAAGTCTCTTTCATAAGAATCAGAAACTAAGCTTGCAGGGATGAATACACGTGCTTCTTCGATCAATACGCTTAATCCACCATCTAAAACCTGAGCTACAGGTGCTTTTAAGACTTCTTTATTCTCGAAAGCTTCTTCTAAACGTTTGTTTCCTTTTTCAGCTGCTAATCTCTTATAAGTAAGAAGAACCTGTCCTTCTCCATCATTCACTTTTAATACCTTAGTCTCCATAGTATCACCAACTTTAGCAACAGTTGTTAAATCTACGTTGGCTGAATCATTAGAGTATTCACTTCTTGTTAAGATACCATCTGCTTTGTATCCGATGTTTAAGATGATCTCATCTGGTTTCACATCGATAACTGTACCTTTCACTACCTCTCCGTTGTGAATTGTCACAAAACTTTCCTCTAATAATTCTTCAAAACTCTTTTCTGTCATGCTAGCATGAACCTCCTTGATAATTTTCTGTGGGGTTGAGGCCCCCGCTGTAATACCTACCTTACCAGTCGATTCAAAAAGTTTCAAATCCAGGTCTCTAAGTGTCTGCACAAAAAAGGTGTTCTCACACTCTTTCTTACTAATCTCATATAACTTCTGGCTGTTGGAGCTTTGCTTATCTCCGATCACAACCATTGCATCTACACCCTTAGCGATAGACTTTGCTTCCAGTTGACGCTCTTCCGTGGCATTACATATTGTATTACATACTCCTATATCATAACCCTTTTTATTCAGAATTTCAACTAAATCTTGAAATTTCTTGTAATTAAATGTCGTTTGTGATACAAGAGTCGTCGGCTTGTTAAGATCGATCCCTTCAAACTGCTCTGCATCTGAGATAATATGCACTTCTCCAGTACACCATCCTTTGATTCCCTGAACTTCTGGGTGCTGCTCACTTCCAACGATGATCACCTGATCACCATCGTTGCCCGCTTTCTCTACGATCTTGTGGATCTTTCTGACAAATGGACATGTTGCATCAACTAATTCCAATCCTTTTTCATGGATCAGATCATAAATTTCTCTCGCAACTCCATGGGAACGTATGATAACCGTTCCTTCTTCCAAAGCTTCTAATTCTTCTCTGGAATTGATCACTTTCACGCCCTTTTTCTTCAGATCATTAACAACCTCTGAATTGTGAATGATCGGCCCGTATGTGTATACATTTTTCTTTCCTGCTTCTTTATATACAGTGTCAACAGCACGCTTCACGCCAAAACAAAACCCTGCTGTTTTTGCTAAAATAACTTCCATCTTTATCCTCACTGCTTGCAAATAAACTTTTTATTATTTTACTTTTTCAAATTCTGCAACGATCGCATCAACAACTTCTTCGATAGTCATATCAGAAGAATCAACCAGCACTGCATCTTCTGCCTGTTTTAGCGGTGCGATCTCACGTTCCATATCCTGACGGTCACGGATAATGATATCTTCCTCAATCTTATCGAAATCAGCCTCTACACCTTTTTCTACCAATTCTTTGTAGCGGCGCTCGGCTCTTACTTTAGATGATGCAGTTAAATAAATCTTTAAATCGGCATTTGGCAGTACGTTTGTTCCGATATCTCTTCCATCCATTAAGATATTAGCCGTCTTGGCAAGATCTCTCTGAAGATCTAATAGTGTTGCTCTTACCATTTTATATGCAGATGTCTTCGAAGCCATATTTCCAACTTCCTCGGTACGGATCAGTCCATTTACATTTTCCCCGTTTAATAACACCTGCTGCACTCCATCTTCATAGTTGATACTTACATGAATATCTGAACATGCTTTGTTGATCGCCTCTTCATCCTTTGGATCGATCTCATGTCTGATGAAATAAAGAGCCATCGCACGGTACATTGCTCCTGTATCCACATAAATAAATTCTAATTTCTTTGCAATTGTTTTTGCAATCGTGCTTTTTCCTGCTCCTGCTGGTCCATCAATCGCAATACTATACATTATCTTTTCCTCCTGATCTGCTTCCTAATATATTAATTCATTCCTGCAAGATATCCTGTTGACCATGCGATCTGAAGGTTAAACCCACCTGTGACCGCATCAAGATCTAATACTTCCCCTGCAAAATATAATCCTTTGATCTTCTTTGATTCCATCGTCCTCGGATCGATCTCTTTGACGTTAACTCCGCCTTGTGTAATAATCGCTTCTTTAAATCCACGCACTCCTGTAATTGTAAGTTCTAAATGCTTTAATAAAGAAACAAATCGTTCTCTTTCCTTCTTTGTGATCTCGTTAACCTTCTTATGCTCTGGAATTCCTGATAACTCTATCATAACAGGAATCAGCTTCTTCGGCAAAAGATGATCTAAGGAATTTACAAAATCTTTGTTTAATGTCTTATTAAAATCCTTTAATACTCTGTGATCTAACTGTTCTTTGTTAAGTGCTGGTTTCAGATCAATGATAAATTTTAATTCTTTGCCCTGATATTTTCCAATATAACTACTTGCACTTAAAACGACTGGTCCACTGATTCCAAAGTGTGTAAAGAGCATTTCTCCAAAATCATCGTAAATCTTCTTGCCATCTGCAGTCATTGTCACTGCGACATTTCTTAAAGATAATCCCATCAACTGTTTACAATAATCTTCTTTGATCTCAAACGGAACAAGTGCAGGCGTAAGTTTTGTCACTTTATGTCCTGCTTTTCTTGCAAAATCATATCCATCTCCAGTCGATCCGGTTGCCTGATAGGACATACCTCCTGTTGCAACAACGACTTTATCTGCCTTCACTGTGTCTCCAGATGCCAGTCTTACTCCTGTTACAATTCCATCTTCGATCAGAATCTTTTTGACAGTTGTATTGAAATATATGTCAACATTCTCTTTTCTAAGACCTCTTTGTAATGCTGCGATAACATCTGAAGAATGATCAGATACAGGGAATACTCGATTTCCTCGTTCCACTTTCAGAGGGCATCCAAGTTCTTCCAAGAATTCCATCATTGCATCATTGGTAAAAGAATAGAAACCACTGTATAAAAATTCCTTGTTGGTCACAACATGATCTAACAGCTCTTCGATCTCACAGGCATTTGTCACATTACAGCGTCCTTTTCCTGTGATAAAAATCTTCTTTCCTAATTTTTCATTTTTTTCATATAAGGAAACATCGTTTCCACATTTTGCTGCCTGATATGCAGCCATCATGCCGGCAGCTCCGCCACCGATAATGATCACTTTCATAGATTACTTCCTTCTATTTAATTCTAAAATTCAATTCCAGCTTTCTTTCGTGCTGTCTCAAGTACTTTCACAACCGCAACTGTCTCATCCAAAAATTCTTTTGCCGTCTCATAATCTTTTTCATCAATGACTCTTGCAAAATCTGTAAATTCCTGTGTCATGCGGTGGTGATGCTCTGGAGCCTTATAATCTTCTGTGATCGTTGCACGAACCATCGCTCCTGCTGCATCTTTTACTTTTTCTTTGATATTTTCATCTGCATAAACCGTCTTTAATTCAGAAGCAATGTTTGGTTTAGAATCTACTTTCATAAAACCTTTTTCACCCTGAACACAGACGTATCCTGGACTGTCTGAATCTTTACTTCCTGTACAAACCGCACTAAATCCATCATATTCCATCACAAGTGTTCCTGATGTATCAATTCCATTTGGTCCGATATTTGGATAATATGTCGCATCTTTTGGCTCTCCAAATAATCCTACACAATAATGAATATTATAGACGTTGATATCATATAATGAACCTCCATAATATGCAGGATCAAAAGAATGTGTGATATCTCCTTCTAAATATGCATCGTAACGGCTGGAGTACTGAGAATAATTACAAAGTGCCATACGGATATTCCCCAGTTTATTCAGGTTCTTTTTCATCTCATAAAACACTTCGTTGTGAAGTACTGTGATCGCTTCAAAAATAAATAATTTCTTGTCATTTGCAATCTTCTCTAAATCCTTTGTTTCTTCATAAAATCCAGTAAATGGCTTCTCAAGGATGACATTCTTTCCTGCCAATAATGCCTGTTTTGCATATGGATAATGAGCACTGTTGATCAGTCCTATGTAAACAGTATCTGCTTCTGTCTTTTCAAGTAATTCTTCATAGTCTGTGTAAACTTCTTTGATCGCATACTGTTTTGCAAATTTTTCTGCCTTATCCCTGCTATGTGGTCTTGCAAAAATCGCTGTTCTCTCAATTGTTTCTACTGGTTCCATTGCAAACAATGCATCTTCAATAATCTTTCCTGTTCCAATAAGTGCAAGTTTCATAAGCTTTCCTCCATTTCATATCTTATAATAATGTTTCTATATCTTTTTCCTATTTCGATCAAATTTACCATTGTGACTCCTTTCTAAGATATCCTTTTATAGTAAATTCTTCTTATGGATGAATGAACATCGCATCCCCGAAAGAAAAGAATCTGTATCTTTCTTTTACTGCGATATTATAAGCATTTAAAATATGTTCTCTTCCTGCGAGTGCAGAAACTAACATTAATAATGTAGATTCTGGCAGATGGAAGTTTGTGATCAGTCCATCGATCACTTTAAATTTGTATCCTGGATAAATGAAGATGTCTGTCCATCCGCTCTTTGCATGCAGAGTTCCATCTTCTTCTGCAACAGATTCCAAAGTTCTTGTACTTGTTGTTCCAACAGAAATAACTCTTCCACCGTTTTTCTTTGTCTCATTGATAAGTTCTGCATCTTCCTCTTCAATTCTATAAAATTCAGAATGCATATGATGCTCTAAAACATCATCAACTTTTACTGGACGGAATGTTCCAAGTCCAACATGAAGTGTTACATATGCGATATTAACTCCCATGTCTTTGATCTGTTGTAATAATTCCTTTGTAAAATGAAGTCCAGCAGTTGGTGCTGCAGCTGAACCATCATATTTGGCGTAAACTGTCTGATAACGATTCTTGTCTTTTAATTGATGTGTGATATATGGTGGTAATGGCATCTGTCCAAGTTCGTCTAACACTTCCTCAAAAATGCCTTCATATTCAAACTTCACCAAACGATTTCCTTCATCAACAACATCTATGACTTCTCCAACTAATTTTCCATCTCCAAAAGAAATCCTTGCTCCCGGACGTGCTTTTTTCCCTGGCTTTACAAGAGTTTCCCATACATTGTCCTGTTTTCTCTTGAGAAGTAAAACTTCAACTTTACCGCCAGTTTCTTCTTTGGCTCCGATCAGTCTTGCAGGAATTACTTTTGTGTTATTCAACACAAGACAGTCTCCCGGTTTTAAATAATTTACAATATTATGGAAGACATCATGTCCGATCTCTCCTGTATTTTTATCTAATGTTAATAATCTTGAACTTGATCTGTCCTCAAGTGGATCCTGAGCGATCAATTCTTCTGGTAAATCAAATGTAAAATCTGATACTTTCATTTTATTTGTATCCCTTCTATATTATTTCTTGATCATTCAAATACATTTCAGTATAACACGAACCGTCATCATCCGCAACGAACATCAGATCACCTGATGAGCAAGCCATTTTCTATTTTTAAATCGTATTGTATAAATAATTCCACGGATCGTCCAGTCTGTAAACATTCCGATCCACACTGCGATCGGTCCCATATGAAAAACTCTCGCAAGTACCATGGCAAGCACGACTCTGCAAAACCACATACACAGCATGGAGGTCGTCATTGTAAATCTAACATCCCCTGCTGCCCTGAATCCATATGGTGGAATAAATGCCATGATCCACACGATTGGTTTTACGATTGTGATACATGTTACCATGAATATACAAAGTTTTGCACTCTCTGGTTCCATGCCTCCAAAATATGTGATCGGATAAGTAAGCCCAAACATCAAAAGACATGTAGCGATCAATACAACTTCTGCTGCAATGGAAATCTTCTTTATATAATAGACTGCTTCTTCTTTTTCTCCTGCTCCAAGACATTCTCCAACGACTGTCATCAATCCGATCCCCATTCCGATCGACATGATCCCATTCAAGTTCTCGATGATATTGGTCATTCCCTGTGCTGCGATCGCCGCCGTTCCCATCAAAGATACCGTTGACTGGATCGCAAGCTTTCCAAACTGGAACATTCCATTTTCAATTCCTGAGGGTACTCCGATATATAAGATTCTTTTGATCTCTTCCCATTCTGGACGAATCGAAGAATAATCTCTAAGCTGTATCTTCATCTTCGGATTTCTCAATTTATAAAGCACCGCAACCATTGCAAATGCTCTGGCGATCATCGTCGCTGCAGAAGAACCTGCTACACCCAAATGCAATACCCATACAAATATCAGATTCAATGCAACATTAATGCCATTTGCAACAAAAGAAATCTGCATCGGAAGTTTGCTGTTCTCCTGTGCTCTTAAAATGCAGGCTCCGTCATCGTACAATGCGATAAATGGATAAGACATGGCCGAAAAGAAGAAGTACTTCTTCGCATTGTCCATAACCGCTGGTTCCACCTGTCCAAAGATCACTCCAAGAAGCTGGTTGCTGAATAAATGACACGCGATTGCAATGACCAATGACATTGCGAATGTAATAAACACTAACTGCCTGGCTGCATTCGTTGCTCTCTCTTTCTTCTCACATCCAAGATAATGAGAGCAAACAACCGTACCACCTGAAGCCAGTGCAAAAAATGCCTGTACTACCAGAATATTAATGGAATCTACCAGACTGACAGCAGAAATCGCTGCTGATCCTAAATTGCTGACTACAAGGGTATCTACCGTACCCATAAACGAATTTAAAAGCTGATCAACTGCCAGTGGTAACATGAGGGCGATCAGCTTTTTGTTTGTAAATCGTCTTTGTTTCATCTTTTTCTTTTTACATCTCTTTTCTATCTTTATTTTCCTAACCAAAATATACCTTTTTACATTCTATAAACATGATGTTCTTCTGTCAATATAGGAAATATAATTTTTTATTTTCATGTCTGGTATATCAAAAAAGGAAGAGCGCACAAGAATGATTCTGCATGAATCTTCCTTTTACGCTCTTCCTATATAAATACTGTATTGGTAATTTTTCTAGCTATCCTATGATACGTCTTGCACAGATTGGTGTTCTATAATTTACGTTTGAAATCTTAATTCCTCCTCGCGGATATGGTGCGGAATTACTTGCATGTACTACCTGACCACCGCCGATATAAAGTGCCACATGATCAATGCTTCCACCATCTCCATAGAATACCAGATCACCGGCTCTTAAATTGCTCGTAGATACTGCTCTTCCATCACCAGACTGGGAACTGCTCGTACGACTGATACTGTATCCAAACTTCGCCATAATCTGCTGCGTAAATCCAGAACAATCAATTCCGTTGGTTAAGCTGTTTCCACCATATCGGTATGGATTTCCAACAAACTGCTGCGCATAACTTGCGATCCTGCTTCCTGTTGCTGATGAGCCACTAGATGATACGGATACGGAAGCTTTCTTTGTTGTCTGTGTGGAACCTGTTGTACTTCCAGATGTTGTTCCATCATCAGAAGTATGACCGCTTGATGTTGTGGATACTGATTCATTTTCAGACTTACTTCTGGCTACTTCTTCTGCTCTTTTCTTCGCCTCTTTCGCTTCTTGCTCTGCCTGAATCTGCTTCATGGATTTCGCTTTTCCAAAAGAGTATGTTACTTTTGCATAATCTTTTGACACATATCCTGTCTGGCCATCAACCTTGACTTTTGCCCAGTCATTGGTCTGTTTCTTCACTTTTAATTTATCATCTTCAGATACCAATGTAACAATCTTTGAATCCGTAGATGCTTTCTTACGAACTCTTAATGTTTCCGTCTGAACTTTCGCCACCTTTTTCACATTTTGTTTCGCAAAGTTTTCAATCTCATCGCCAAATACAAGATACTGATTTTTTACATATCCTGTAACATTTCCTGATCTTACTTTTGACCATTCAGATCCTTTCTTCAGCACAGTTGCAATATTACCTTTTTTCATTTTTCCTACGATCTTTGCATTTATACTACCCTTTTTTCGGATATTTAATGTTGTTGTAGAATAAATATCTGCAACTGCTTTATTCGCATATTTACTTTCCGTTGCTGTATTTGTTTCATTTGTTGTATCTTTCTCATCTGCTTTTATATTTCCTGTCGTCAACACACTCGCGGCAATCGTAAGCATCGCCATCGACAGTCTCATTTTCCTCGTTATCATAATGTCCCTCCTGTAAATGTTACAATTTTGTTAACTCGAGTATGTGTGTATTATAGCACTTATATGTAGTATGTCAATACTTTCGATTATTATTTTGTAATATTTTTGTAATATTTAGTCTATTTTTGTAATATTATGTCGAGGATTGTTTTTTCTTGATACTTATACTCCGACAGAACCGATAACATTCAACATACACACTCACTTAAATTGTCCAATCTTGTAATTGTCCACACTCTAGACTTCAGGTATATGATAAAAATTAAATAAGCAACCGAAAACGCAGCATTGGAATTTTGCCATATTTTGAACAAATTCGCAGCCCAATTGGACGAATGTCTGAGCGTCAAAGACTACTGGGTTCAGTAACTTTCAACGCGAGTTTTCGTAGGAAATTGGGCGAATCAGCGATTTGTTCAAAATGTGAGCAAA
>ERZ1673738.4093-NODE-4093-length-15117-cov-9.793188_pt1 | contig 15117 bp, 17 predicted proteins | sample MGYA00580198_ERZ1673738 | MGnify/ENA primary metagenome ERZ1673738 (study PRJEB41218, sample SAMN15661784) | gut metagenome | host: Homo sapiens | place: Canada: London | collected 2015-08-20/2019-03-30 | study: EMG produced TPA metagenomics assembly of... | reverse complement strand
CCTTGTACGTCTTCGCCACGGCATGGTGGGCCTCGTCGATCACCAGCAGGCCCGGTCTCTCCGCCAGTTCCCCCTCGTGCCGAGACAACCACTGGATGGAAAAGACCCGTACCCGGTCGCCCACGAGATCCTCCTCCTGCAGCGTCCCGACGATCTGTTCCACCAGTTCCCTGCGGTGGACGACGACCCATACCGTCCCCTCGTTCTGCGACAACCACGCACGCACACACGCCACCAGCACGCACGTCTTTCCCGTACCCGTCGGCATCTGCACCATCACGGACCGGTGCGACCCAAAGGCCTCACCCACCCGCCGTTTCATATCAAGCTGATAATCGTAAAGCTGCCTCTCCTTCATACCATTCTGCTTTAGCACAAACATCCCCTACGATTTATTTCTTTGGAAAATTGCGATTTCCAGCCAATTATTTCTTTGGAAAATTGCGATTTTCAGCGAATTATTTGTTGGGAAAATTTCTTTTTGCTACCATCCCACCTTCAGATCCTACCTATCGAAGTCAAGGCAGGAAGCCAAGGCGGCATGAAAAGCCTATGGTCGTTCATGCGCGAAAAGCACCTCACGGAAGCCATTCGCTGCTCATTAGAAAATTTCGGATCGTTCAGCCACTCCGACAAAGAAGACGGAGATACCGCCCGCCATGTCAGCGTCATCCCCCTCTATGCCGTTTCGCAAATAATAAAAATCACGACCTCAGATCGAGTGTAAACCAACCCGCCCATGGATTTTATGCTGTACAATTATCCTTCAGCATAAAATCCATGTACTCACGTCAATCCAAGTCTAAGCCTCGAAATCAAAAGAAGATCACCTTAAAGCGTGACAAGCATAAACCCCACCATCCACCATGCTGGCGGATCGCACAGGAGCCTATACCCATTTCTCCAGATAACAATTAAACTCTTCTATGCCTAACACTTCCACTTTCGGAAAAGAAATGTTTTTCAAAACCCTGAAATGCTTATCCTCAGAAACAATACACTTTGCATTTGCAACTATGGCACAATCTACAAACTTATTGTCATCTTTATCAGCCTCAATCAACCCAAAAGAGAAATGAGGATCTTTACGAATCACATTGGGCCTACTCAATATAGCATAAACAATAGCCTCAGAAACCTGAGGGGAAATGTTGCGGGATAAAACTTCAGAATACTCCTCTATAATTTCATTGGATACACAAAGATTATAATCGCCTCTAAGAAAAGCATCCCACACCTTGCGGTAAGGACTTTTGGGGGCAATTGAAATGATCAAACAATTTGTATCCAGCACAATATTCATAACCTAAAGATTACAAAGTTGGCTTATTGTATGGAGTACGCTCATGGAGATGACGAAAACTCTCGATCCGTTCTTCATTCAAGGTTCCCTCATTCCACATTCTATCTAATTCAGCATCAGCCTTCTGAACAAAATAATCAGAGATCACCTTGTTCAAATCTTGCAAAGCCTCAGGCGTCTTGATAAACGACAACATATCGAGTATTTGCAATTGTGCTTGATTCATTGTTGCTAACTGGTCCATAACAATCCTGCTTAATAGTTATCTTATGCAAAGATAGTGCAAAAGATTCTATTCTCACAAATATTTGAGCAAGAAAGTTACTCAATTTAACCTTCCACAACAATTCATCAACTCACGCCTTTCACACGATCGCCTCTTTGATGCTATCCACGATATAGCGGACGTCATCGTCCGTCACACAGGGGCCCGCAGGCAGACAGAAACCCACCTTGAAGAGACGTTCCTCGATACCGTTGGTATAGACCGGCGCACCCGCATAGACCGGCTGCTTGTGCATCGGCTTCCACAGCGGACGACACTCCACCCGCTTCGAGAGCATAAACACGCGCAGCGCCTCGATATTCTCATTGGGCTGGCAGTCCGTCACGGCCGTGTCCACCGCATGGATCACACCCGCGGCACCACCCACGGCCGTCTTCACCACCTCCTTGTAAGCATTTTCCTGCCCCTGGATCCTCACGTCCTCGTCCAGCGTCGCAGCACAAAGCCAGAAGTTGGCGTCATAGCGAGGATCCGCCGGCTGCCGATGGATATGCACGCCCGGCACCTCCGCCAGCAACTCCTCGTAGAGTCCCTGCACATGCTTGTGGTGGGCAATGTGGTCGTCCAGCACCGTCATCTGTCCACGGCCAATTCCCGCACAGACGTTCGACATGCGATAGTTGTAGCCGATCGCCGTATGCTGGTAGTAAGGATAAGCATCCCGCGCCTGCGTGGCATACCACATCACCTCGTTGGCCTCCTCCGCATTGCGACAGACCAGCGCACCGCCACCCGAGGTAGTAATCATCTTGTTGCCGTTGAACGAGAGCACACCATAGCGGCCAAACGTGCCCAGCACCCGGCCGTCGAAGCGCGATCCCATACCCTCGGCAGCATCCTCCACCACGGGAATGCCATACTTCTCCGCTATCGCCATGATCTCGTCGATACGGTAAGGCATGCCATAGAGCGCCACGGGCACAATCGCCTTCGGCAGGCGGCCCGTCTTCTCCTTGCGGTCAAGGATCGCCTGCTCCAGCAAGGCCGGATCCATGTTCCACGTCTCCTGCTCCGAACCCACAAAGACCGGCTTGGCCCCGAGATACGTGATCGGGTGAGAAGAGGCACAGAACGTGAAACTCTGCACCAGCACCTCGTCGCCAGCCTTCACGCCACAGCCTATCAACGCCAGGTGGACGGCAGCCGTGCCAGCCGAGAGACACACCACCTTTCTGTCCAGATCCGCGGCGCCATCCTTCCCGCTGTTGACAAACGCCTCCAGGTCCGCCTCGAAAGCATTCACGTTCGGGCCCATCGGCACCACCCAGTTGGTGTCAAACGCCTCCTTCACATATTTCTGTTCCAAACCCGCCTCACTCATGTGGGCAAGACAAAGATAAATCGTTTTTCTTTCCATAGTTGAAATATTTTTTTAGTACAAATGATGATTCAATACCATGCGTCCTCAGCCCCATACCATCACGCCACCATAGCCACCCCCGCATGCTGCAAGGATGACATACCGACTTGGCAGAAAGCACCAAGGATCAAAAAAATAAAAAAAGAATTGAATAGTTCCCCATCGCAGTATCGCTCTGCGCTACGCCGCCACTCGGATGGGGATAAAGATCATTGAGGTCAAAGCGCGCAACTCATCCTTCCGCGCCTCCCGTTTCGTTCATATTTTAATAGCCTCAACAGCAGGTCCTGTTTTAAACTCCAGCCTGCAATTATACCTTGCTATGAACTTTTTCTTTGCTCGTTCCGTAATAGAATTACCCGTATTGCTTGGTATCTTGCGACCAATGATTCTCGCCTGTCTTTCTTTGACGGCAGGATCCTTAAACAAGGGATTAGTCAACGTTGCCTCTACTTGCTCTATCGCATGTTGAATATTACCACCTTTCAACTCTACAAACAATTCAAACAGTGCCAGATTGTCCAAATCAACCAAGATCAACTTATCACACTTCAGGACACGAAGTTCCTTGATGACGGCGCCATCTATCCCATACACTGCAGACATACACTCTTTCGATAACACGACTCTATACGTCTGCCCACGCTCACCTACGGATAGACTTTTTCTCTTGTTCCACCTTTGTTCAGGTTGTCCCTCGGCGCTATTCAACCTATCCTTCAGAGTCTCCATAGACGATTGAGTTTAATTCAAAAGTATAACTATCTACCATTTCCGAGACAGAGTCCAAGAAATCACCCTTTATAAAATCATACTCCTCATCGACAATGCTCTCAAAACGACCGTCCTTAATGCAATATGCCGAGTAAGAGCCATAGGGAAGAACATATTCCTCAAGCCCCAACTCCCTGACCCTCTCAGGAGATTTGCCATAAGCCACCGAAGCCAACATCATAACATTCAAAGCCGTCAAGACGTACGGACTGTGCGTTGTCAAAAACACAGTACTCTTATATCCCGTAGGTTTCTTTTCCATCTGCTTTAAGAGGCCCACCAACAGCTTGACAAGCTCAAACTGAGCCTTTGGAAACAAGTTCTGCTCCAACTCTTCAACAAACATGTGAAACGACTGGTAAGATGACCGATTCTGGAAATTATTCCATTCCGTGAGCAGAGCCTTTACATTTTCAGGATCCAAATTGTCAAGTTGCTTCAAATACTCTGCAGGACTCTTTTTGGCCACAGTTCCCACCTCAGCCGCAAGATAAGTAGCCAGCACCTGTATAGGCAAAGCCGACTGCACACCACTCGAAGCATAATACGGCTTGATTTTTGAGCGGCCATCGGCAAGAGTCAAAACATCACCGTTCTTGGCATCAAAGTGATACTTCATTCTGTCAACAAAAACCAAGTTGAGCGGATGCGCAGCATCAAACTGCGCCCGTGCCTCCCCCCATTCCAAAATATAATTGAACAACACATCAACCTCCTTTGACCTGTACAAATTCTCGATATTCTGGATAGACGACAACAAATTGCGTTCCGAAGGCAAGAAACTGATTTTTAGATTGTGCTTGTTTTCCGCAAAGTTGGCCTTTCTTACTATCTTCGCATTCCGCTTCTTTCCGTCCATCTCTATCTGGATAGCAGGCCCGTCATATTTTATATAACTGCCATCCGACAGAAAGTCATCATTGAGATGATGAAATTTCTTCAGTTCATTCCAAAAGCGATAATAATGCGTGTACTTAGAAACGATTCCCTCCCCACCTATCATCACCTGCTTTTCGAGCCAGCAGCAAAAACACAGAATCTTCATGAAAGTACTCTTTCCAGTGCTCTGCTCGCCGATCAACAACATAACTTGAGAAACTGGAACATTTCCCGTTTCCACCAAAGGTCCAATATTTCGTATTTCTATTGTCTGCATGACGTCTAAGTTTTATGCAAAGATACAAATAAAATCAGAGAAAAAACTCCTTTAGAAGAATTATTTGAAATTTGGCGCATAATCCCTAATAATTCGAGAAACAATCTCCTTGGTAACAGGATCCTCGCCAACAACATAAACCTCTTTCATAGTCTATGCCAGTTTAAAGTTCCACATTACCCAGGTCGTCAACATTCGCAACTTTTGTTTCTGCCATAGCCGCATCGGCTGCACTAAGGCCAGCGTCGAGCATGGCCGTGACAACCCTGTCCTCGCATCCGTTTTCCACGACAGTACCCTCGGCAGAAGGTCTTAGCGTTACGAGTTCTTCAGCCCTAATACCCGGATTGGACAATATCTCATAACTGTGCGTAGTTATGATCACCTGTCTTTTTTTGTTGCGCTGAATCTTGGCCACAAATTCTGGTATAGCAGAAACGATCGCTGCATGCAGATTAGTTTCCGGCTCTTCCAAAAGAATGATACCAGTACCATCAAGCATTGCGAACAAAAAGCCAATGAGGCGGATTGTACCGTCAGAGAACATTTGCTCGTTTTGCTTACTTCCTTTTGCCCGCCAATGCTGATACTTAGCCTCAATATGAGGCACACCCTTTTCATCCTTTACGAACGACAAGTTCTCCAGCTGCGGAACAGCAATAAGCAGCACCTCGTTGATAATTTTAAAATACTTATCACGAGTTTTACCATTCAGCAAAGCCAAACGCCTCATGAAGTTACGTCCGTAATAATCCTCCTTTCCCGTAGTCAACATAAACGAGTCTGCGTCCCTGACAAACTGAGGAATCACATTCAAGTATTCTGTTGTTTGAAAGACCTCCTTGACCTCCCTAAACTTTGCATTGACCGTAGGTTGCTCCAGATGAGTATATTTCTTTGTTTCCGAATCATCACCTTGGTATGAACTGTCTCGCAACAAGACCATATCCTTGGATTCATAGTTGTACACCTCCTCACGGTTCACCAAAGCCGCCAAAGTCTGGATGCCACCACCCGTATTGACCATCTCCAATGAATATCTCCACTTAGGTTCCTTCTTGCCATTCTCAGAAATATCCACCTCGATGCATACCTCCGTTTTCTGTCTCGCAGCCAAACATCTTATTTTCTTCAATCCGCCACGAACATTCACGGCTGCCTGAAGTCCTCCCCCCTCCTTTACGATATCACGCAAGAAACGGAAAACATCCAAGAAGTTCGATTTACCCGTTGCATTCGCCCCGACAACGAAGCAACGCTCGGAAAGCCGAACATCACACTCCCGAAAATTCTTCCAGTTATATAGCTTTACTCTTGATATATACATCTTTACACCTATCTTCCACAACACCACAACATAGCGATTCTCCCTGCAGCCGAGCACCAAGATCATGTCCGCTCCATGTCAGAAATCTCACCTATCCAAGCGTTGCCATTAGAAAACATATTAAAAACTTGACGATTGCAAAGATACAAATAAAATCAGAGAAAAAACTCCTTTAGAAGAATTATTTGAAATTCGGCACAAAGACGCAAGCTTTTTTCTGTCGAGCCAAACGGCTTTCACCGAATTCTTACTTCTGTTCCACACCCGCCTCACTCATGTGGGCAAGGCACAAGTAAATAGTTTTTCTTTCTTCCAACATAAAAATTATCGTCAAATAATTTTGTACTTACACCATCATATAGTAAATTTGCACCATAATCACAGTAATATTTCACCAAATTATCCGAATAATATGGCACAGACATCTATGACAGTCCGTTTGGACAACAAGCAGAAAGCAATATTCGACGAACTCTGCGCCCAGTTTGGCATGAGCGCAAACACGGCTATCAACATCTTTGTAAAGGCTGTGATTCGCAGTAAGAGCATTCCATTCCCCATTCAAGCAAAGAATGAAGAAGAAGATGAAGTGACTGCAAAAGCAAAGGCTGCGTTCCAATACATGCGTGACACAGCAAGAGAGAATAACATTGATATGTCACTTGATGAGATCAATGAAGAAATCAGAGAAGTCAGACGATTAAGAAAGGAGCGCAACAATGGTATATGCGGTGATTGACACTAATATGTTTGTATCTGCAAGAATAAGCAAGAATGTGTCACACAAGGCACACTCTTTTTCTTTATACTTGTTTCACTATATTTTTTTCAAACTTCTCCAGATACATCTGTCCCCCAAAAGTCATTTAAAGCCTTATACGGATTATCATTACTCACCCATCTACCACTCCACACATTCCACTAAAAGACACAAGGAGTTGCTTTCTCACAAATGCCTGCAAATACACCCGACATATACCACGGGCTCGTTTTCCAACGGCTTTTTGAAGTAAATCCTACAATGCTGTCCCTTGTTACCAGAATCATCCTTGTACATTTTCAGATGCGGTTCACAATAAGCTTCCGTTCCGTCTGGGAAAAGAAAAATGAATTTTTCGTCCTTAGTTCCTTGAAAAGACGCATCGTCTAATTGATGATCACCTGCGAATTTACCAAGAAAGGAAACGAAATCACTGGCATGGTACGCCTTGAATTCCGCTATCAGACAATCGTTCAAAACAGATAGATACCCAACAATCCGCTTGTGATGTGACGCCAGCACATCTCCCAGTGTCCCCTTGGTACCATCATTTATCCTCAAATTTGGAAAATACTTCTTTGACTCGGATAAGAAAAAATCTTCATTTCCCGGATATTTGGCCAAATAATACCGTCTGAATTTCAACCACCCCCTAACAGTTGACAAGACCTGTACGTGGTTTTCGTACCCGTCCAATGGATTCAAAACAAGTATTGCACTACAACAACTCTCATCGTCCAACTCTTAGTAGTCCTTCATATCATCAAGAGTTGCCTGAGAATTCTTGCAATGCTTGAAGATACCCATAAACAAAGTCAACACGTCCTTACCATACGCACTTACCGACGATTCGTAATCAGAGATGATATCATTGATTGTTTTCTTGTCATCAAAGACGATAGTCTTTCCAAAATTATCCTTTACGAGATACAGGAAGTTCTCTTCCTTGTATTGTCGAACTTTGTCAAGCATTATCAGGAAATCCGACAATTTTTTCTTGACATCCGCAACGCTATCAGAGCCGTTGTAAACGAAAGTGTCCTCACATATATAAAGATCCGCCTTCATTTCATCAAACCCAACTGAATAATCCTTGCCGCATCCCTTTCTGCCTGATCAAAAAAGCCTAACGGCCACTCCGACACCTGCCCATCATCTCCCAACTGCAACGATTTGACGGTCATATCCTTATCAAAGAAATACATTGCCAAATCAGCATACGCAAAGTCAGCATATTCCTTCTCCAAAGAACACAACCTTAGCGCATTGATTACATGCTCGCTATGCGTTTCGATAAAAAGTTGTATTCTGTTCCGTCCACACATCGAGACCAAAGTCTTTATCAATTGCGACTGTGCACAAGGGTGCAAATGAGCCTCAGGATTCTCGACAAACAAACATCCACCATTCATACTGACTGCCGCAAGGAGAATAGGGATAATATAACTGTAACCAAAGCCACAGTTTATCGCTTTTACAGGAGTTCCGTCCATTAATGACGAGAAATACAAATTCAAGACATCGTTTGACTTCTCATTGTCAGAATCCCCTTTCACGGACATCACGCCTCCATCCATAATTTTGGAAATGGCTTCGGCCACCTCGTCTTTAGCTTCTCTATGCTCTGCAAGAACATTCAGCCTAAACTCACCCGAATTACCAATAGGGTTGTTTTCATAAAGATCACGCTTCACCTCAAAAGGAGTCGGTCCCAAACGGTCAGCAGACACGAAACAGATATTATCAAAGACTGAATGAATATCCTCTGGATAACTTTGAAGTGACTTTTCCGTTGACTGCATTTCACCCCCAAGCTGCGCTGCTGTTTCCAAAAAGCCCTTGCCATCTACAACAAGATTGGCCAACGTGCCTTTTCGATCGCTCAACTCCTTATATGTAAAGAGTAGTTCTTTGTTTTTTTCTCCGTCTGTTGTAAAACAGAAAGTTATATCCGAGGCATCGCTGCTATGATTGACCAAGTCTTCAAATAATCCTAAATTGCAAAACATACCGTTCACCAACAAATCCTTTAAAGACTTATTGTCATACACCGATTGCGCCATGAGGAGGAAAGACTGAAACACAGTCGACTTGCCTCTACCATTATAACCTGTAAAGACATTGACCTTATTCAATTTGAATTTCTGCTCAGAAGCAAAACACTTGAAGTTTTCCAAAGTAATACTCGTAAACATACCCTCTCAGATAAAACGTTTATATTATTTTTGATTGCTCAGCCACGTCACAGTACTAGTTGCAAGCCATCCGTTCATATCCGCCACTTTCACGGGAGCAAGAACGAACAAATCCTCATCTTTCAAAACAGATTTCAGCTTATTGTAAATACTTATTCCCGAAACGCTTTCGTTCGTCTTCAAGAAATAGCATCTGGGCATAAACAACAACGTCTCACCAACTTCGTTGAGCTGCTGAGCAAACTGTTCCACCCTTGCAGAATCCTTTATGTCAAAATTCACAATATAGAGCATATCAAACTTACGCAAAGTTTATCTCTGCAAATTTAGCACTTTTTCCCAAGCCTTACAAATTTCCTCGTAAAAACTTGCCTTTCCATACACAAAACGACATATTTAGACAAGGAACTCGAAGACATCATCATCTTATTCTCTCCCATACGACACCACCCCAACCAATCACACATATTGTTGTATGTTTTCTTGCCTTGTACCATAATTTGAACATTTTAAAATCACGGTGCAAAGGTGCGAAACTTTTCTATGCACATAATACGGCTTTCACCGTATACTTATGGTTTCGGAAAATTCATCATATATTCATTCATCTGCTCTTTTGTAACCGAGCCATTTAACATACCATCAAGAACGATTCCAGAAGTTCTATCAAACTCAGAGTTATTAAATGCAGACTGTTTTGCTGCTATAATATAATTATATGGAGTTAATGAACGTATTCTACATTCGTAACGCTTCTTTAATTTTACTGTCTTCCCAAGAATCCTTGTATAACCATCATCTTCTTCTTGTTTTGTAATTCTCTTACTAAAAAAGCAGCATGGTTTAAACACTGCATACTCTTCTGTTACTTGAGGAAAGTTTTTTTGTAAATCTTTGATTTTTTCAGGAGTGTAATATTCTCTTGACAAATTTGTGGGTCTATCACCGTCAAATTCAATATATACATAATTACTATAATAGCGTCCACTATCTACATAAGCTATTAACCTGCGTATCCTCAGTTCATCCCAAGCTAACAAATACCTTCCATTCCCTAAATATTCGTACTTATCGATACCCATAGCACTTCCCCCTCTGAACCACCATATTGGATCAGTTAAACTATCACGTCCAATGGCTTTATTAAATTTGAGAGGAGCTTTAAACAACTTTGAAAGTGCTTTTCTTATTTGTTTTTGGTCAGTATATTCGATTAGTCCTCTTTCACCTGGAAATGCCGCACACAGTCTTCTCTTGAAAAAAACAGTAGAATGTTCAGTTATTGCACCCTTATATGGATTATACGGTTTCGTAAAAACACGTTCTCTTACTTTTGCGAAAATTAAAGATAATGTATGAAGCCAAAATGGTTTATCCAAATGTCTATGAGAGCCATTCTTTATTATATGCTTAATAACGTCATGTATAGAAGCAGTCAAATTACATTCATCCTTTTTAAAACGATATACAGAATGATGATTAATATCAAAAGGCATTTCTGCAGGCAACCATGTTCCTCGGTGAGCTACTGGTACAATATAATCCACTCCGACTGCACTCATCGCATATCCCAATTCAAGAAGAACATTGGGGTTAGGTACTTGTTTTATTATGGTTTTTCCTTCCCCCTCTTTCTTGTCATAGTTTACAACGGGAGTAAGATCACAAAGGAAAATATCACAATTATCTATCTTACGAAGGATTGTTTGATCTATAGACGGCATACCACTCTTTCCTAAAGTTGAATGATCAATCTCTATAGAGATGCCTTCATATTCTCTCAACTCCTGCTTAGCATTGGACAAAGCCTTTTCAATAATCTTCCTACTTCCATCTTTTGTATCAGATTGCCAGGAATAAAAAACAGTATAAGTTTTAGACATATAATATATAATATATAAGAGATCCACATTTTCATTAATAACTCAAATGTTTACAAAGTCTGTAACAGGTAGTGGTTTCGCTCCACAGGCATATGCCTATTCAATCATACCTGCTCTTTACCTTAAATTCTATGATATATATATTCAGGTACTAATCCAGAATCCTTACCTTTTACAAATTCATATCTTGTTTCAAAGTATTGATATTTATCCTGCCAATATGAAGAATCGGCATGTTCAATCAAGATTATTTGGAAAGGATGTTTATATATAAATCTTATTATGCGTTCCATAAATATATTAATCAAATGAAAAGCAAATCCAAGACGCTTCTTGTCATCATTATCTTTAATATCCCCATCAGAATTATCAGCATAGAATGGTATACTAGGTTGGTCAATAAACATAAAACTTGGAATATAATCAATACGTTCTTTTATTACATGTTCATGTATTCCCAAGAAAGTACACAGATGCATAAACATATAATTACACTTACTTCCAACATTAGTTATAACAAATTCTTCGCCTTCCCTTTTGAGATACAATGCCTGATGTTCGATATCGAAACGAGGCTGACAAGAATTATATGCATCAGACAGACCATGTGCAACGCTGAAATAATCTTTTATTGTATTATTAAGCGCACTCAATCTCTCATATTTATTTGTAACTAATTTCTCCAACTTCTGCCGAACATTATTAAATTCTTGTTCCAAATTTAAATATTCAGCATCCGACATAATTGCTCTTTGCGGTTTAGACATTGTTTCATACGTATGCTTTAACTGTATAACTTTTATGAGCCAATCAACATCCATGGATTTACGCAGCAAGACATTTAGTTTTTTAAATTCGTTATTAATCTGTTGATACTCCAATTGATGTCTTTCTATCTGAGCCACCAAGTCTTCAGGAACTGCCTTTTTATGCCTACCATTTTTTCTTACATTTTCCAGAGTAGCCTTAAGATTTTCAATCAGACGTCTTGTATCCTCATAATAAACTACATCATCTAAATGTTTTGTTATAAAGTCTATAGGCAATAAACTATCTTCTACTTGATCAATATATTCATTATAATGAACAATATCATCTCGTAGACTGTTACACTTTTCAAGATTTCTTCTTATGATAGTTCTCTTTCTTCTTAGTTCATTAATCTGCTTGAATTGTTCTTTACTATTATATACTTTATCATAAAAATCAAGAGCTTTAGATATTTCACATTGAATACCTTCAATATTACAAGCATCATCTGTTCGCTCGCAAATACCAAGATCTACAGCCTGAGAAAAAAGAACTTTCAACTTATCTTCGTATTCAGAAACTTTACTTTCAACACGTGTTCTTCTGTTATTTTCATCATCAAGTTTTTTTCTTAATTCAAGCAATTTAGTCTCTAACTCATGCTTTTGTTGCTCATCAATACCTATAGAAATCTTTGTTATTTCTGAAATAATGGCATCAACATCAGGATCCTTAAAAAACTTAGTATCAAAATAAGTATTCTGAGTAGCTATGGCATCTTCTGTTAAATAATTGACAGACAAGAAACTCCGAAAAGTCGTAGATATTTGTCTATCTATAACATTATAAGTTCTACGTGGAGAGCCAAAGAGCTCATTAAGCTTCATTATTAATTGTCCCCGATCAGAATTCGGTTCAAAGATTAAAGGAAAATTATCTGTCTGTTCAAAGAATATCTGATTGGCCCCTCCATCCTTAGGATTCTTTCTTATTATCACATAGTCAATATCTCTAAGGCTAAATGACAATCCATACCATTTTATATTTTCATTAATCACATCCTCCACGATGTTAGACACACCCGATAGCAAACAATAATCAATAATGCTCAGTATAGAAGATTTTCCCGTAGAAGAATCACCAGTTATTACATTCACCTTATTTTTGTGAAATTCATATTCCACTGCAGTGTCATTATGCTTAAACCATAATTTAATTGTTTTTATATAGAAATTCATACAGATAGTTTTAAAGCATTAAATAAATCGACAGCAGAGTAGTTCTCTGTAAGTTGAATAATGAAAGGAACATCCTTTTTGATATTTTCCAATCTTCGGCTTCCTATAAAAGAGACATCCTCTACTAATGCCTTTCCTTTCTCTGTCAGTTTCAAAATATTATTATCAGTTTCAACGAAATCGTTTTGAATAAGAAGAACCATACTATTAAGACATACCGGAAGCATTTCAAGATATATTCGTTCCAAAAACTCAGGTCTTTCATTTCTGAATATTGAGTCTTCTAAAAACAAACTATCTTGATGCATAATATATGTTCTTATTTGATCGTCCATCAAAAGTGACAGTAATATTGACAACTTTGAGAAATCGCAAGGTCTTTCTTTTAGAATCTGATATGCAACACAAGATACCAAAGCTTCATTATTCAATAAATTATCCATTGTTATTTCCGTTAAATAATTTTTTCCAATTAGGATGCCAACCTATAGCTTGTCCATCCTTTTGCATTGAGGTATCAGACATTTTATAAAACAATCCATTACTCAAATAATCTTCAAGAAAAGTATCTCCCACCTTCAAATCCGTCTTAGAACGAACACTGTCAAGAAGATTAGCAGCTGCTTGAAAAACCTCCTTATCAGAATCTTTATCTATACATTTATAACATTTTCTGAATTTGTTATTCCAAAACGTATAGGCATTCCTGTATAGTGCCTTAATATTATCCAGAGATATAGTATTGTTTGACATCGATTCTCGTTCGCTCTCTATATAATCAACTGTTTGTTGCGTTATATATACAATTTCATCTTCCTCATTTTCTTCTATATCCTTTACAGCTAACAATTGTTTTATAAATATTTGTTCTGATAGATTTTTAGATAGGTCTATTGGACATTGATATTTTGGAAAAAAATGTCCTCCTCTAAATTGCGCCAATTCCGGCAAAATCATTTTGTCAAAATCATCTATTGATATTGACAGCTTCTCACCATTTTGAACCCTTGGATACAGTTGTGTCTCTACACATCCAACAATCGCATTCAGCGCATTATCAATATGCTTTTTAGAGACAGCTCTATGACCTATCTGAAATTTCATCTCTTCAATAAGTTCTTCGTCACTGAGATATACAAACCTTAGATTCTTCAAAAGACATGGAAAGTACTCCGATTGGATAGCTTTATCCATATATTTTTTTATCCGATTTTCCTTGGGATCATCATTTTCTTTTAGTTCTGGATTCCTCAGCTTACTTTTTAATTCTGAAACAAATTTTGTAATCTCATCTATAGTAAAATCATCCTTCTTATATTTTTCTACAAGCTTACAGAAATCATTATCCTGTACCTTTTTATTGGTAACTAATGTAAATTCATATTTAGCAAAAATCTCATCTGCACTAACCCCACTCTCAACATATTTGGATATTATATCAATCCATACACTGATTGACTTCCATAAATCAGGATCACAAGTAGTTAAATTAGCCCAACCTTTCTTATTCTTCGAAATAGTATGTTTCAATTGATAAAAAGTCAAGCTTCCGTTTACGTCAGCTGCTACATCGTCACGTACTTCAAAATCAACAGCCTCACCCTTTTCGTTCATCTTAAACATTCTCAACATAAAATAAAACCATTGGTAATGGTAGCCAGCAAAAGCACCAATAGCTCCATGCCCTGTATTTATATTGACAGCTCCTAACGGTTGTACATCTTCATTTGCCATATAAAAGTTGCTTATTAAACCTTCTTTTATTTTTCTTTCATCGCATAAAGACAATCAACTATCAGTATATCACCAATACAACATCCCCGCTATTTTTCAAGCAGTTACGCATATATGTTTTTTTAAAAAAAAGAATTACTATCGTTTTTAGGGCAAAGGCGAACCTAAGCGCACCACATCACCTCACTTGTTTTCTCGACATAGAAACATGGAAGCTTAGCCCAATAGTCCTTATCCCCATCTTTCATGCGGGTAAGGATATCCTCTATGTACCTACCAAATTTCAAATTGTTCATCTGTAAACCACCAATACAGCGTCCCCACTATTTATCAGCGAGTTAGCCGTACCTG
>ERZ1673738.4092-NODE-4092-length-15121-cov-12.512877_pt1 | contig 15121 bp, 13 predicted proteins | sample MGYA00580198_ERZ1673738 | MGnify/ENA primary metagenome ERZ1673738 (study PRJEB41218, sample SAMN15661784) | gut metagenome | host: Homo sapiens | place: Canada: London | collected 2015-08-20/2019-03-30 | study: EMG produced TPA metagenomics assembly of... | reverse complement strand
GGCTTCCACATCCCAAATGTGGCGCCCTACCAACTGGGCTACACCCGGATATTCAATTTCTGTTATTATACCACAGCGGGGAAGAAAATCAAAATTTTTTCTGTCTGTGGTCATTTATGTGGTCAAAGCCGCTTTTATGCCACTTTCAGCAACCGGGTGAAATCCAGCAAACGCAGGCGTCGTAAGGCTTTGCGGCGTTTTACCATGACCTGACCCGGATACCGCCACGGCACTCCCAAAGCAGGCGCGCTACCAGCTGCGCTACACCCGGATATTCGGTAAAAGCTATTATACCCCATCCGCCTCCGCGGTGCAAGCGTTTATTAAAATTCCTTTAACAAATTGTTAAGAGTCGAATTTCGCGGAATATGGGCGAAAAATCCCCGTCCTTATAACTGAGGCGGCAAGCGGCCGGGCCGCAGCGCAAAAATACATGACTATTTCCACACATGTATCCGGCCGGAGGAAGAAAAGTTTTTTTAGGCCTGAACAGCTCCCCAAGGGGGAGCTGTTTTCATATCTCATTCGATTTGTGTATTCCCGTAACCGAGAACTCGACCCATTCGGCAACGTTCGTCGCGTGGTCTCCTATGCGCTCGAAGTACTTTGCGATCATGAGAAGATCGAGGGCGTACTCCGCGTCGCCGTGCCCGGTGCGGATCATGTCGATGAGCGCGGTCTTTACGCTCAAAAAGCAGTCGTCAACAACGTCGTCGTGCTCGATAACGCTTTTTGCAAGGGCAAGGTCGCGCTTATTGTACGCCTCAATGCTGTCCGTGACCATGCCGATGGCGGCCTCGGCCATGGGGCGCATCGCCTGACACTCGCTGCCCGTTCTGCCTTTAAGGTGCGGAATTATCTCCGCGATATCCGATGCCTGATCGCCGATGCGCTCAAGGTCGGTTATCATTTTAAGCGCCGCGGATATCTGACGCAGATCTCGCGCCACCGGCTGCTGCTGCAATAAAAGGCGCAGGCACAGCGTCTCGATATCTCGCTCGTACTGATCTATCTCAAGATCAAGCGGCGCAAGCTTTTTTGCAAGCTCGCTGTCGCCGGACAAAAGCGCCTTTGCCGAGTTTGCTATCGCCTCCTCGCACATTGCGCCCATGAGCGTGAGCTTTTCGCCGAGCTCCCTGAGCTGGGCGTCGAATTTGCTTCTCATCAGCCGAACCTCCCTGTTATATAGTCCTCGGTGCGCTTGTCAGACGGCACGGAGAACAGCCTTTCGGTATTGTCGTATTCAATCAGCTCACCGAGCAGGAAAAACGCGGTGCTGTCGGAAATGCGCAGCGCCTGCTGCATGTTGTGCGTCACGATGACGATAGTGTAGTTTTTCTTAAGCTCCGTGGCAAGCTCCTCTATCTTCGAGGTGGATATGGGGTCGAGCGCGCTGGTCGGCTCGTCCATGAGCAGCACGTCAGGCTCGACGGCAAGTGCACGGGCTATGCACAGTCGCTGCTGCTGGCCGCCCGAGAGACCGAGGGCGGACTTTTTCAGCCGGTCCTTTACCTCGTCCCAGATGGCCGCTCCCCGGAGCGAACGCTCGACTATCTCGTCAAGCTCTGCCTTTTTGCGCACTCCGTGCGTGCGCGGGCCGTAGGCGACGTTGTCGTAAATGCTCATGGGGAAGGGATTCGGCTTCTGGAACACCATGCCCACGCAGCGCCGCAGCTCGTTTACATCCGTGCCGGGCGCGTAGATATCCTGATCCTTGTACTTTACCTCGCCCGTTATCTTAACGCCGGGCACGAGGTCGTTCATGCGGTCGAGCGTTTTCAGAAACGTCGATTTGCCGCAGCCGGAGGGCCCGATGAGCGCCGTTATGCTCTTTTCGGGGATCTCCATATTTATATCTTTAAGCGCCTGCGTCTGCCCGTACCACAGGCACAGGTCGTTTACGCTTATAATGCTGCTCATATGCTTCTCCTCTTGTCGTAGTATTTACCTATCAATGTTGCGGCGAGGTTTATTATCACCGTCAGCGCCATGAGAATGGCGGCTATGGCGAAGGCTATGCCGAACTCGCCCTGCTCCTTGGCGTAGACGTAAAGCGCCACGGTGAGCGTCGCGCCCGCGCCGGACAGTCCGTCAACAAACAGATTGTAGATATTATGCGCAAAGCCCGCTGTGAACAGCAGCGCCGCCGATTCGCCGAGTATACGCCCCACAGCGAGGATGCAGCCTGTTATGATGCCGTCAACGCAGCCGGGGAAAACAACGGTTCGGATAACACGCCACTTGCCTGCTCCGAGACCGAACGCACCCTCGCGCAGACTCTGAGGAACAGTCTTGAGACTCTCCTGTGTAGTGCGCATAACAGTGGGCAGGTTCATTATCACGAGCGTCATCGCACCGGCCTTCAGCGAGGTCCGGAAGCCGAGAAGCTCGCAGAAAAACAGCATTCCGACAAGGCCGTAGATGATGCTCGGTATGCCCGATAGCGTCTCGGCGGCGTATTCGATGGCGGCGACGATGCGGTGGTTTTTCGCGTATTCGGTGAGGTAGATCGCCGCTCCAACGCCGAGGGGCAGCACCCACAGGAGCGTGTCGAGAACAATATAGAGCGTATTGAGTATATCCGGCAGTATGCCGACCGAGTTGTTTAGATAGCTCACCGATGTGGTCAGAAACTTCCACGATATATTCGGCACGCCCTTTATGAGGACGTACGCTATAAGAAACAGCACGAGAGCCGAGGTGAAAAGGGCGCAAAGCCCGGACAGGCCGCGCATCGTTATCTCATATGCCCTGCGCCTTGCTTTTACGTTTTTGTTATCCATTCGACTTATCCCTCTTCAAAAGGAAGTTGAGCGTCGCGTTAATGAGCATGATAAACAGGAACAGCACCAGCGCGATGGAGAAAAGCGCCTGACGCTGAAGACCCGCGGAGTAGCTCATCTCGCTTGCTACAGCGGTGGTCAGAAACCTTACGCTCTGGAAAAGCTCCGGCATGTTCGGCGCGTTGCCCGACACCATCATGACCGCCATCGCCTCGCCTATCGCTCTGCCGACGCCGAGGACGACCGCCGCGGCAATGCCGCTTTTCGCAGCCGGAACGGACACGCGGAAATACGTCTCCGTCGGCGTTGCGCCGAGAGCGAGGGATGCGTCCTCGTACTCCCTGGGAACGGCCTCGAGCGAGGTCATCGAGACCTTGATTATAGACGGCAGGATCATGATCGCAAGCACGATCATCGCGGCCAGAAGACTCGCTCCGTCGGGGACGTTGAAAACCTTGCGTATGCCCGGAACAAGCACCATCATACCCACAAGGCCGTACACGACCGAGGGGATACCGGCAAGCAGCGACACCGCCTCAACTACGACGGCACGCACACGCGGCTTTGCCATTTTTGCGAGATACACCGAGGCCATGAAGCCCACCGGCACACCGAGGCAGATAGCTCCCGCCGTGCCGTAAATGCTCGTGAGGATAAACGGCAGTATGCCGTAGCTCGGCGTTGCCGCGGTCGAGGCCCACTTCCTGCCGAGCAGGAAGTCGGACAGCCCGATCTCGCGTATGGCCGGTATTCCGGAGACGATGAGATATACCGTTATCAGCAAAACGGCGGCCACCGTCACGAGACCGAGAATGAGGAATACGGCGTGGACTGTATTCTCAATGAGATTTTTCGTTTTCGTCTTCATGAATTCCAATATGGCGGCTGTTTATCTTTGCCGCCCACTCCGAAAAGACAGTATTATGACCGGCGTAAGACGAACATCTGCGGAGGCATCGTCTTACGCCGGTCAGTAAATTACTTTGCTACGGGCACTGCGCCTGCTGCGGAGATGATGTCAGCCGCGTCCTTGCCGGTGGCGTAGTCGAAGAACAGCTGTGCCGCCTTGGACAGCTCAACGCCTTCCTTGGTGACGAGGATGAAGGGACGCTGTACCTCGTAGCTGCCGTCGGAAACGGTCGCCTCGCTGGGAGCTACGCCGTTAACGGAGATGGCCTTGACGGTATCCTTAATGGATGCCAGGGAAGCATAGCCGATGGCGTTGGGGTTGCCTGCAACGGTGGTGATAACGTCGCCGGTGCTGGTCAGCTCCTGACGGTACTTGCAGGAATCCTTGGTGCCGGTGATGCTTTCAAAGCCGTCGCGGGTGCCGGAGCCTGCCTCACGGCCGATGAGAACGATCTCGGCGGCGTCGCCGCCGACGTCCTTCCAGTTGGTGATCTCGCCGGTGTAGATCTTTGCGATCTGCTCAACGGTGAGGTCGGAGACCTTGTTTTCGGGGTTTACGATTATTGCGATGCCGTCGAGTGCGAGGACGGTCTCTTTGAGTCCTGCCGCCTTCTCGTCGTCCTTGAGTGCACGGGATGCAAGGCCGATATCGCAGCGGCCCTCGCTCACGGCGGTGATGCCTGAGCCCGAGCCGGTCGGGTTGTAGCCGACGGTGATGCCCTTGTTCTCCGCCTGGAACGATTCGCCCAGCGACATGATGACCTTTTCCATCGAGGTCGAGCCGTCGGTGCTGACGGTTCCGGTCACTTCGGCATTGTCGTCGTTATTGTCCTTGTTGTCGTCGTCAGTCTTTCCGCAGGCCGCGAACAGCGTGAGCGCCATCAGCGCCGCGAGGACTAAGCTTATAAGCTTTTTCATTTAAAAAGCTCCTTTCTTTTCTTTTGATTTCCGGGTACACCCTTAGATTATGCCCCGTTTATCAAATCCGAAAGCGGAGTTTTGTAAAAACAACTTAAAGGCTTTTCAGCGGCGCATTGAGGCACCTACGAATACGGTGATTGCGCTTGCCCGGTGTCGAAACTGCCGGCGAAACCGGAAAGCTGCCGCTTCCCAATAGTGCGGTACGAGCTTTGCCTGCACCCCTGTAGGGAATGGGCTTGTCCATTCCGTATGTTGAATTTTCCTCGGCACTGAAATCTATATCGTAGGGGCGGGCATTGCCCGCCCGCCTGCTGCGGTTTGGTCAGCAGGTGCATAAAAGAGAGTGCAGACTCAATGTTTGCACTCTCTTTGTTACACTCATATTTAATTTTACTTCCGACTATGCGGGCGGGCAATGCCCGCCCCTACGAGTTGGAATCATTTCCGACTAAACTTTCAAAAGCGGAATGGGCAAGCCCCTTCCCTGCAACGGTGCGGCGCAAAAACGGTTTCGCCGGCAGTTTCGATACCGGGCAACCGCAATCACCGTATTCGTAGGTGCCTCAATGCGCCACTGAAATCTCGCCGCTGTTGGAGATCGTCACGACGTGCAGGGGGAGCTTCTTTCCCGCGGCGGCGACGGCGCGGGTCAGCGCCGCTTGCAGTCCGCCGCAGCAGGGCACCTGCATACGCGTCAGGGTGACGGACTTTATGTCGTTTGCCGCAAGGATCTCGCCGAGCTTTTCGGCGTAATCGACGGGGTCGAGCTTCGGGCAGCCGACGAGCGTCACGCGGCCCTTGATGAAGTCGTTGTGGAAATTGCCGTAGGCATACGCGCTGCAATCGGCGGCGACGAGCAGGTCCGCGCCGTCAAAATACGCGGCCTTTACAGGCGCAAGGCGTATCTGCACAGGCCAGTTTGAAAGCTGCGCCGGAGCGTGGACGTCCTCGCCCCCGTGCGTCTCGATGCGCCTCGGGGCAGAGCCGGGGCAGCCGGAGAACGCCTGTTTCTTTGCTGCCTGCGCGGCCTTGACCGCAGCCTCGTCATATGCCGCCGCCTCGCGCTCTATGAAGCTTATCGCGCCCGTCGGGCAGTTGGGCAGGCAGTCGCCGAGCCCGTCGCAGTAATCGTCGCGCATGAGCCGCGCCTTGCCGCCGACAAGCCCGATCGCGCCCTCGTGACAGGCGTGAACGCACCTGCCGCAGCCGTTGCATTTATCCTCGTCTATCTGAATAACTCTGCGTATCATTTTATCTGCCTCCCTGTATTTTCATCATTATGCGAGATTATATTATACTAAAACGCAAAGCGTCGGTGTAGCAAACGCTACACCGACGTGCTTCTATTTGTTATAATCCTCAAGCCGGCGTATGCTGCCGGTGCGCGGAACGTAGGAGGCAAGCTGCTCCATTGCCTGATGCGGCGTATCGGCGACGGAATACAGCTCAAGGCAGCTTTCCGACATGAATCGACGACGGGCAAGCTCCTCAAGCATTTTTATCATCGCGTTGTGCGCGCCCAGCGTGTTCAGAAGCACGATGGCGCGGTCGTCACGGCCGAGCTGCTTGAGCGTGAGTATCTCAAAAAACTCCTCGAGCGTGCCGATGCCGCCGGGCAGGACGATGCAGGCGTCGGAATTTTCCTGCATCAGCTGCTTACGCTCGCGCATGGTCTCGGTGAATATCATGCGGCTGCACTTGTCGTACAGGATGCCGGGCTCGTCGAAAAACCGCGGCGCTATGCCGACGATTCCGCCGCCCGTGCGGTGCACGCCGTGCGCACATGCTCCCATGAGTCCCTCCGCTCCGCCGCCGAACACGATCGAGTCGCCTCTGCTGCCTATCAGCTCGCCGAGAGTCTCGGCCTCGGCGTAGTAGCGCTCATCCAGCTCACGGCCGGACGCTCCGAAAATGCATATCCTCATCAGTCGTCGAGATCCTCGAACGCGTCGAGTCCGCGCCTGGCCTCGGGCTTGTTGTCGCCGTGCTTTACGAAGATCATCGTCACAAAGCTGAGCGCGACGAACAGCGCGGCATACGGAAACAGCACCGTGTAGCTCACATGGCGCATCAGCGAGCCCGCAACGATCGGGGTCACGACCTGCGCGACCATAGAGAAGGTGTAGTAATAGCCGGTGAATCTGCCGATATCCGAGCCGCGGCACATCTCGACGACCATCGGCAGGGAGTTGACGTTTATCGCCGCCCACGCAAGACCGACAAGCGCAAAGACGATGAACATGATGAGGTTTATGCTGCTGTAGGCCGTGGTCAGGAAATAGCCCAGGCCGAAGCAGGCCGCCAGCAGGATTATGCCGGCCATGATGGTGCGCTTTCTGCCGACCCTGGAGGCGATGATTCCGATGGGTATGTAGCTGACGACGGCGCCGCCGGTCGCAATGAGCAGACAGGTCGACGCGCCGCCCAGCGCCTGACCCATGACCTGGCTGACATAAGTCGTGAACCATGTCTCCACGGCGTTATAGCCGATAAACCACAGGCAGATAGATGAGAGCAGAAAGATGAGGCTTTTCTTTACGGGCTTGGGCAGGGTCTCGTTGCCGCTGCCGTCGTCCTCGGCGAGGTTCCACTCGGGGTGCTGCCGTTCAAGCTCCTGCTGCTCGGCGACGAGCCTGGGTTCCTTGATCGTCAGAAACAGTACTGCAACAGCGATGAACATGATCGCGGAAACGACCATGAACAGAGGCTGATAGTTTACGTGCGCAAGACCGGCTACCTTGCTGTTGGGGTACATGACCGCCGCGACGCCGAGGTAGATAACGCCGCCGAGAGCGCCCATGAGGTTTATTATCGCGTTGCCCTTGCTGCGCAGGGGCTTGGGCGTGATGTCCGGCATCAGTGCGACCGCGGGCGAGCGGTAGGTGCCCATGGCGACCAGCAGCAGGCCGAGCACGACCACAAAGGATATGGTCTTGAAGCTGCCTGGCGCTGCGGCATAGCTGTTGTCTATCATCGGCAGCAGGTTCATCAGGATGATCGCAAGTCCCGTGCCGAACAGGATAAACGGCATGCGCTTTCCGATCTTCGTGCTCGTCCTGTCCGATATCGCGCCGAACAGCGGCAGCAGGAACAGCGCGAGCACGTTGTCGGCCGCCATTATCGCGCCGGAATACGTCTCGTTGAGATGGAATGTGTTTGTAAGTATAAGAGGTACGATGCTGTTATACATCTGCCAGAACGCGCAGATGGACAGGAACGCAAAGCCTGTCAGTATAGTGCGTTTGTTGTCAAGCTTCATTCTCCGCTTTTCCTCCGATCTCTTTGTGCCTCGATTATATCACGGTCATTTCCAAAATGATAGATTTTTTTAATGACGAGCAGACAGCTGATAGCGGACGCAGGCTGTGCCTGCGAAAAACAATCTAATATTGAATATTAGGTCTTGACAAGTCGTATACAATGTATTATAGTTCGATTACCTGCGCTGCCGGGCAAGTGCAATAAATGTATAGGAAAAACGCTGATGCGCTATTGAAAAAAGGAGAAGAGCTATGAAAGACGAAACGATCAAAAAACTGGTGTTTGCGGCGCTGTTTGCGGCGCTCAGCTGCGTTGCAACGATGGTCATCCGCATACCCACCCCCATCGGCGGCTACATCCACGCAGGTGACGCTGTCGTTCTGCTTTCGGCGTTCCTGCTCGGGCCGTGGTGGGGCGCGGCGGCGGCCGGACTCGGCTCGGCTCTTGCCGACCTTATAGCGGCCTACGGCCTGTACGTTCCGGGCACGTTCGTGATAAAATTCATCGTGGCTCTGCTGGCCGGGTTCCTGCTCAACTGCAGGATAGTCAGGTCCGCGCTCGCCCGTGCGGTCATCGCGGGCGTGATAGGCGAGACCTTCATGGTGCTCGGCTACCTCGCGTATGAGGCGCTCATCCTCGGCTACGGTGCAGCGGCGGTAGGCGGCGTGCCGATGAACTGCATTCAGGGCGCATTCGGCGTTGTCGCCGGCTCGGCTCTGTATGTTGCTCTGTCCAAAACGAAGCTTTTCAATACGCCTTGACGCAGCGGAGGACATATATTGCGGCAGCTCCAATGCGCCTTTAAAAGCGCAAATGTCAAGTATTTTGTGCGTTTTTCCGCGCACACCGTCGGTAAAAAAGCAAAAACCGAGCATTGAGGATTTTTGCACCCTCATGCTCGGAAAACTGCTCGATATAAGGACTTCTTCGACAGAAAAACAAAAAAGTACGGCAGCCCATTGTATCATGGACTGCCGTACTTCGTGGTGGACCCGAAGGGATTCGAACCCTCGACCTCTCGGATGCGAACCGAACGCGCTCCCAGCTGCGCTACGGGCCCAAGTGCTATCAGCTTTAGTATTATAACACACTTTTCAGAAAAGTAAAGAAAATATTTATTGATTATATCTCCGATTTGAGTTATAATATTTCCGCGGCTTTTGACAAGGCTGCACTAGTTGGGGAGCCAGCGGTGCCCTGTAACCTGCAATCCGCTACAGCAGGAATGAATTCCCAACATAGGATCTGTCATGTGTCGTCTGACTCCGGTAAGCAGCGTTGACGAGCCGGTCTCGCGCAACGGAAACCCGTGAACCATGTCAGGCGGGGAACCGAGCAGCATTAAGCGGTGCTTTTCGTGTGCCGCGAGGGTGCCGGTTCTGAGCCGGCTGCCGGCGTAACGGGCATATGTCAGTTTTCGAAGTTGGGTGTGCAGTCTTGTCAAGGGCCGCGCTATATTTATCCGCATTACATTTATCACGGGATCATGCTTATGTATCAGGCTTTATATCGAAAGTGGCGTCCGAAGACCTTCGACGAGGTCGTCGGGCAGAAGCACATAACGGAAACGCTTAAAAATCAGATATCCACGGGCCGCACCTCGCACGCGTACCTTTTCATCGGCACTCGCGGCACGGGCAAGACCACCTGCGCGAAGATCCTCGCCAAGGCGCTCAACTGCGAGCACCCGGAAAACGGCAACCCCTGCGGAAAATGCCCGGCCTGCCTCGGCATTGAGGACGGCAGCGTCATGGACATTGTCGAAATCGACGCCGCATCCAACAACGGCGTGGATAACGTCCGCCAGCTGCGCGAGGAGGCCGTGTTTTCCCCGGTTTCGGTCAGAAAGCGCGTGTACATCATCGATGAGGTGCACATGCTCTCGACTGCGGCGTTCAACGCCCTGCTGAAAATCCTTGAGGAGCCGCCGGAGCATCTGGTGTTCATCCTCGCAACGACGGAGCTCAACAAGGTTCCGGCGACAATACTTTCGCGCTGCCAGAGGCACAGCTTCAAGCGCCTCGATGCACAGCTTATAGCCGATCACCTCGAGCACGTCGCAAAGTGCGAGGGACTTAAGCTTGAGCGCAGCGCGGCCGAGCTCATCGCGGGACTTGCCGAGGGCGGTATGCGCGACGCGCTGTCGCTGCTCGACCAGTGCTCGGGCAAGAGTGATATCGACACCGACGCCGTGTACTCGGCGATGGGACTTACCGGCAACCGCCGCACGGCACAGCTTTTCGATTACGCCGTCAAGGGAAACACCGACGAGGCGCTCAGGCTGTTTGACGCGCTCTGGCGCGACGGTAAGGACCCCGCGACGCTGCTGTATGAAACGAACACGCTCCTGCGCGACTGCCTGATGCTCTCTGTCGCACCCAAGGCCGGAGCGGATCTCATATCAGGCCGCTTCAGCCGCGATATTTTAAATGTTTTCTGCAAAAAGCTTACAAGCGCCGAGCTCATAAGCCGTATAAATACGGTCTCGGACTATCTTCTGAAGCTCCGCGACTCGAAGAGCTCAAAGCTTACGGTCGAGCTGTGCATAATAGCTTTGTGCGATGCGCGTCTTACCGAGAGCATTGACGAGCTGCGCGCGAGAGTCTCGCGCATCGAGGAGGATATAAAGCACGCGCCTATCCGTCAGGCCCCGCCTACGGATGAGACCGGCGGCGAGGAAGAGGAGGCGCTTCACTCAACGCTCGACGAGCCGCCCTTTGACCTTGACGAACCGCCTGAGCCGCGGCCGCAATATGAGGAAGACCCCGCAGATGAGCTCGACCCGGCGGACTTTACCGAGTATCAGCCGGAGGACGATCTTCTGGACAAGGCATCGCCCGTTGACCTCAACCCCGACGCTCCGGCAAGCGCGGCCGATGCTCCTCAGGATAACGAGGCGCTGTGGACGGCGATAGTCGAAAAAGCGGAGGAGCAGCTTCCTCGCGGTGTTATCCCGATACTGACCAATTCCGCGCAGACGCGCTGCACGGTGAGCTACGATACGCTCGCGCTTGAGGTTATGCCGGGCTTTTTCTTTAACGCCGTGAACAATCAGGCAGTGCTCATGCGCCTGCGCGAGGCGGCAAACGCAATCACTGGACGCAGCCTGAAAATAACGATCACCGAGCTGATCGAGGATAACAGCAAGCCCAAAAGAGACATCGAGGAGCTGAGAAAATTCAAGGAAACTCGGTTTGTATAATATTCTGTATAACAATTTAGGAGGAATTATAATATGGCAAAAGGCGGATTTCGCGGCGGCATGGGCGGCGGAAATATGATGAAGCAGGCCCAGAAGATGCAGGAGGAGTTCATGAAGATGCAGAAGGAGCTTGAGAGCAGGGAGTTTACCTCCACTGTCGGCGGCGGCGCTGTCAAGGCCACTATGATCGGCACGCACGCTCTCAAGAGCATCGAGATAGACCCCTCGGCGGTCGATCCCGACGATGTTGAGATGCTTCAGGACCTGATCGTTGCCGCTGTCAACGAGGCGATCACGCAGAGCGAGAACGCCACCAACGAGGCAATGAGCAAGCTCACCCCCATGGGCTTTCCTTTTTAATGACAAACTGACGCAGAAAAAGCTCCGAAGCCGGACGGCTTCGGAGCTTTTACAGACTGTCAAAAAACTATGCTGCCGAGGAAAGATAACCGCGCAGCGGGGGAGTTTGAGGGGGCAAGGCCCGCCTCAAGTTGGATTATAGCCATCAAAAACGTCCGTCAGGACTTTTTGACGAGCAAAGCGAGATTTTTCGTGAAGCGTAAGCTTCACAAAAAATGTGGCGTTTTTGAAGCGCATCAAAAAAGCCATGCGCTTTTTTGACGCGCAGAAAAAGCTCCGAAGCCGGACGGCTTCGGAGCTTTTTAGCTCTTATATATCAGGTGAAGCTGGAGATCATGCTGACGGGCCAGGACAGGATATCGCCGACGAGGCGAAGCTTGCTCTGCACGAACAGACGGGTGTCTTCGTCAGTGACCTTGTCCTTGATCTTCTGAGCCACATCCTTGGGATTGATCTCAAGAAGCTTGCCAGCAACGCCGAGAATCTTGCCGGCGTCGAGGTACTTAACGGTCTCAACGAGGTTATCCTTAGCAGCCTCGTAGTCAAAATTGGCTATTGCCTTGATGCACATGTTGTTTTCCTCCCATATAATTCTTTGTTGTTCATATGCAGTAACTATACCACATTAAGCTACAATTTGTAAACACTATATCACCATACAGCGTAAGATATTTTACCACAAAGCATCCTATATGTCAAAAAGAAAAAGCTTCAAGAGCTCCTTTTGTGCAAAAGTGCACGAATAAGTGCGCGACAGCCGCCCTTTTCGCGGTTTGCGGCCATCAGCAGAGCGCGAACCTGCGCTTCGGTAACGGCGCCGGTAAAGCGCGCAAGGCCGCGGTACGGCAGATTCATTGCAAACTCGGTGTTATTCGCGCCCTCGGCGCTGCCCGTCAGGCGGAAAAAGCCATGCACCAGACGCAGAAGGCGGTATAAAAATCTTCCGATGCCGGGGCGGTATGCGCCCTGAACGAGGGCTGAATTAAATTCCAGCGGAGCTTTTCTATCCCACAGCCGCGGCGGCAGCTCACGTCCGAGCACCGCGGCAAAGCATTCGTCGGGAACGCTCTGCACGTCGGCAGTGCGGTACGGCGCGAACACAGGGGCCGTATACGGATCGGGCGCACCGTCGCCGGCCTTATCGACATGCCCGCGCAGCCGGATATCGCGTGAGGACGCGCCGACAAGCACCTCATATCGCCCTCCGATCGTCGCCCAGCGACCTTCAAGCGTGTTCCAGTACTGGAATGCCCGCTCCGGAAGCTCGACGAAAACGCGCTTTTCCTCATCGGGCGCAAGCGTGACCCTCGCAAAGCCGCGCAGCTCCTTTTCGGGGCGGAACACATCGCCGCACGGCGCGGAAATATAAACCTGCGCGATCTCGGCAGCTTCTGCGCTGCCGGTGTTTTTTATCGTAAAGCTAACGCCCTCGGGCCTGAGCTCAAGGCCCGAATACTCAAACGTCGTGTAGCTCAGGCCGAAGCCGAAGGGGTACTTTACGGCCTTCTTCGCCGTGTCATAATAGCGATAGCCCACAAAGATGCCCTCGCGGTACTCGCTTGTTTTTTCCGCACCGGGGTAATATTTAAAGCAGGGCGTGTCGGAGAGACTGTGCGGCATGGTCTCGGCAAGCTTGCCCGACGGGCTTGCCTTGCCCGTTACGAGCCGCGCGATAGCTTTCGCTCCGGCCTGACCGCCGAGATAGCCGTGCAGAAGCGCTCTGCAATCGCAGTCCCAGTCCGTTTCCACGGGACTTCCGCAGGATAGGATGACGGCAATGTTGGGATTGACCGCTCTCACCGCGCGCAGAAGCTCGATCTGATTTTCGGGTATGCGCATGTGCCGCCTGTCAACGCCCTCGGCCTCGCTTCCCTCGTCGAGCCCCAGCCACACGAGGACGATATCGGCTCTCATGCACAGCTCGCAGGCGCGGCTTATGAGCCTCTGACTTCTGCCGCCGCGGCGCTTGAAGCCCGGCTCGAAGCCTAATACGTTCACGCCCTCGGCTCTGAGCGCGTCAAGGCCGCATTCGAGCTTCGTCGGCTCAATGTGCGAGCTGCCCGCGCCCTGATAGCGCGGCGTTCTGGCAAAGTCGCCGATCACGGCAACGCGTGCGTTTTCCTTGAGCGGCAGGATGCCTCCCTCGTTTTTGAGCAGCACCGCGCTCTCCTCGGCAAGGCGGGCGGCAAATTCGTGGTGCTCATCCATGTCGCAGCCCGGAGCGCTTTTGAAGGCGGCCTGCGCGTCATCGACAAGACGCAGGATGCGGCCCACGCGCTCGTCGAGCAGCTTTTCGCTGACCCTGCCGACGCGCACGGCGGCAAGTATCTGCCCGTCGGTCTCGCCGCCCGTTCCGGGCATTTCGAGACTGTTTCCGGCGATGAGGCCGCGCACACGGTCGTTGCTGCCGCCCCAGTCGGTGACGATCAGGCCGTCGTAGCCCCACTCCTGCGTAAGAATATCCCGCAAAAGATGCATATTTTCGTTGGCATACTGTCCGTTTAGCATGTTGTACGAGGTCATGAGGCACTTGACATGCCCCTCCCTGACCGCGAGCTCGAACGCCGGCAGATAAATTTCGCGCAGAGTGCGCTCATCAACGACGGAGTCATTGGTCATGCGCAGAGTCTCCTGCGAGTTTGCCGCGAAGTGCTTGACGCAGGCGGCAACGCCCGTCGACTGTATGCCGCGGATGAGTGCGGCGGCGCATTTTCCGGCCAGCAGCGGATCCTCCGAGTAGTATTCAAAATTCCGGCCGCACAGAGGGCTGCGCTTTATGTTCACGCCCGGACCGAGGATCACGCCGACGCGCTGCGCCCTCGCCTCCTCACCGAGGCGAACGCCCATCTGCTCAAGCAGCTCAATGTCCCAGCTGTTTGCCGCGGCCGAGGCCGTCGGGAAGCAGGTTGCGGGATAGGCCGCGTTCAGACCGAGGTGGTCGTTTTTGCCGATCTGCTTGCGCAGGCCGTGCGGCCCGTCGGTCAGCATCATCTGCGGGATGCCGAGGCGCTCGACCGCTTTCGTGTGCCAGAAGTCCGCGCCCGAGCACAGAGAGGTCTTTTCCTCAAGTGTCATTTTCGATATGAGCTCCGTGTATTTCATGCGCTCCACCTCATAATCGGTTTTCTTATATCTTACCACAATAGTGACAGTTGACAAGGGCTTATACGGCTTTCGCCTGCGAATGAATAGTGAATAATGAATAATTGATGTGTGCGCAAAGCGCACGGATTTGAATTTCACCTCATCCGTCGGCTTTTTAGTGGCGCTTTAAAATTGTACCGATACGCTAATTGCGGCAGCCCGGTGTCGAAGCTACCGACCAAACCGTAAAAACGGGCGGGCAATGCCCGCCCCTACGTTATAGATTTGTGTTCCGACATGGTTTTTTAGAAGCGGAATGGGCAAGATAAGTTCCCTACACGGTGCGGATATAATTTTTGCACTAATATAGCACAATTTCCCGTGGTGCGAATTGCCACGGTCTTGGTAGGAACCGATTTTAACTCGTAGGGGCGACCATCGGTCGCCCGCATGGTCGGAACTACGATTTAACACAAACGCATAAAAGACAGCGCTGATACATCTTTTGCGTCGGCCAGACCGGTAACTGTGGAGAAAACCGTTAAAAAAGGGCGAGCAATGCTCGCCCCTACGATATAGATTTCAGTGCCGACCAAGCCCA
>ERZ1673738.4085-NODE-4085-length-15138-cov-4.913877_pt1 | contig 15138 bp, 13 predicted proteins | sample MGYA00580198_ERZ1673738 | MGnify/ENA primary metagenome ERZ1673738 (study PRJEB41218, sample SAMN15661784) | gut metagenome | host: Homo sapiens | place: Canada: London | collected 2015-08-20/2019-03-30 | study: EMG produced TPA metagenomics assembly of... | reverse complement strand
GGTGTAAGTCGTTGATTAACCGTAAGAAATTTGAGGCCTTTCTGGATCAGACTACGTCTTTGTAAAAAATATACGAACAATTTAGCACTTTAAAGTGGAAATGTTAGCCCTGGTATGATATAATACCTATATCGTGCTAGGGCTTCTTCGTAGAAAGGGGCGAAGACGTTTGGGTAAAACAAAACGTGACCAAAAACGACGGGATAAAAAAGGTCGAATTTTACGAAACGGAGAAAGTCAGAGAAAAGATGGAAGATATGCGTTTGTATATACAGATTGTTATGGAAAGCAGAAGTTTTTGTATAGTTGGAAATTAGAGCCAACAGATTCTCTGCCAACTGGATGCAGACCATGCTTAGCTCTAAGGGAAAAAGAAAAAAATATCCAAAGAGATTTACATGATGGTATAGTACCTTACGGAGGAAATTTAACAGTTTTGGATTTGGTTCAAAAATATATTGGACAAAAAAAGGGGGTTCGTCATAATACTCAGGCGAACTATGATTTTGTGATCAATATAATAAAAAAAGAAGAATTCGGAACCAGAAGAATAGATAAAATAAAATTGTCGGATGCAAAAGCATGGTTTATTAAGCTGCAAGCAGATGGAAGAGGATACAGTTCCATTCACAGTGTGCGTGGAATTGTAAGACCTGCATTTCAGATGGCAGTTGAAGATGATTTACTGCGCAAGAATCCTTTTGAATTTCAATTATGTACAGTTGTCGTAAATGACAGTGTTACAAGACAGGCAATTACAAAAGAACAGGAAGAGTTATTTCTGGAGTTTATCCGAAATGATGACCATTATTCAAAATACTATAATGGAATGTTTATTTTGTTTAAGACTGGACTTCGTATTTCTGAGTTTTGTGGATTGACAGTGAAAGATATTGATCTTCAGGAGAGAAAAATCAATGTGAATCATCAGCTTCAGAGAACCAGAGGAATGCAGTACGTCATTGAAGATACCAAAACTTCAAGTGGAACACGAATGTTGCCGATGACAGATGAAGTTTATGAATGTTTTGAACAGATTGTGAAAAACCGTAAAAAAGTAAGGGTTGAGCCGATTATAGATGGATATAGTCGATTCTTATTCCTGGATAAAAAAGATATGCCTGAGGTAGCACTCCATTGGGAAAAACATTTTCAGTGGGCGTTAGGAAAGTATAATCGTACTCATGAGGAACAAATGCCAAAGATCACGCCTCATGTATGTAGGCATACATATTGTTCCAATATGGCGAAAGCTGGAATGAATCCGAAAGCACTCCAATATTTAATGGGACATTCTGATATAGGGGTTACATTAAATGTATATACGCATCTGGGATTAATTGATGCAAAAGAAGAGATGAATAGGATTGCAAAACTGGCATAGTATGATAAAATAATAGAAAAAAGAATTAAGAATAATCTGATTATAAGGTTCTTAGAAAGCCTGTTTTCCAGGCTGATTATTACTAAGAAGTTACTAAATTTGGATAAGAAAATATACGAATTTATGCTGTGATATACAGGAAAATGACAGGATTGAAGATTATCGGAAAATGCCTGTAAACAGCGTAAATACAGCATTTCAAGGAGTTTTAAGCAATGATAAGTGTGTTATTTGTCTGCCACGGCAATATCTGCAGATCAACCATGGCCGAGAGTGTTTTTACGCACAAAGTAAAAACGCTCGGCCTTTCAGATCAGTTTTTGATCGACAGTTTTGCAACAAGTACAGAGGAGATTGGGAATCCACCTCACAGAGGAACAGTGAACAAGCTGAGAGAAGTGGGAATACCACTGGTTCCGCACAGAGCGAAGCAGATTACGTGGGCGGATTATGAAAAATCCGATTATATTATTGGTATGGATTCTGCTAATATGCGTAATCTTAACAGGATGCTGAAGAATGACCCGGAAGAGAAGCTTTATAAGTTTCTGACTTTTGCCGGATCAGGACGGGATATTGCGGATCCTTGGTATACAGGAAATTTTGACGAAACTTATGAAGATATACAGGAAGGTTGTGAGGGATTTTTGGATTATCTGGAGAAACATGGAGAAATCCATTACTGATATTTCGGAATGAGACACAAATCTGAAACAATACAAAAGGTATGACAGCAAAAGGCAGCGGAAGTTGCTTTTTCTGTCGATGAAAACTTCTTTACAAATCTGAAAACTTCTATTATACTTGTCCATACAGCAGGCAACTCAAATTCAGCAGAGAAATCTGCTCTCTGCAATTCTACAGTGGAAGTTCTTTCCACAGAAATATCTAATCATGTTATCAGATCAGAATCATTTTGTGCGTCGTTGTGAGAGCGCACAGGATTTTGTCGGGACATTCGTCCGCTTTGTTTCACAGAAAGGAAATTAAATATGGAAAAAAGTTATGAAACTTTTGTCACGGATCTGAGAAAGCTTCTTCTTGCGGCTATGGATCTGAAGGAAGAAGAAATTTATTTTTCAAACGATGGAGAAAAATATGGCTGTTTGGGAGATAGGCTATTTGTAGAGAGTGGTCATATGGAAAAGGCAAAAACAGTCTGCGGGTTGCATACAGAAGAGCTTTATAAAAGGTACTGTCAGGAACATTCTTTTGAAAATATCGTTCATGATTGTGTTAGGGAGATAAAAAAAGTCAGTGAAAATTGTGTGCTATGTGATTTGGATGATCTGAAAGATTATGAGAAGGTAAAAAGCAGACTTTTTATTCGACTTCTGAATGCAGATAAAAACAGGACTATACTGAAGGAGTTGGTTCATCACAAAATCGGAGATATTGCTTTAGTGGTTTATTATCTTGCAGGAGAAAAAGAGGGATATGTTCTGAGTGCAAAGATCAAGAAAAGCTTTGTGGAGAAATGGGGAAAAGATGCGGATACTGTTTTCGAAGCTGCTCTAATAAATACATATTTTATCAGTCCACCAAGAATCTATCATTGGGAAAAAATGCTGTTTGATAAGACATATGAAGGAGATAATTTCATGGATATCCTTGGAACATACCATCCAAATAAAGGGATTGCCGGGAATTGCCTGAGTACAGAAAAGCGTACTAATGGAGCGGCAGCAATCTTTTTGCCCGGGGTAGCCAGACGTCTTTCTGAACTTCTGGGGTCAGACCTGTATCTGGTTTTTACCAGTGTTCATGAAGTAATGGTCCATAATGCGGATGTGGTTTATCCGGAAGATTTGAAAGAAGTTCTAAGTGATACGCTCGAGAAAGCAACTCCGGAGGAGGATTATCTGACATCTTCCATTTATCGATACAGCAGAAGGAGTGGTGAATTCTCTGTGGAATTGAAATGAGATAAAGAGAGGTGACATATGGAAGTGCTTTGAGTTTATCGTTATTTGCATTAGAACAGAAATTAAGGCCGGAATCCATCATAAAGAATGAAATTCCGGCCAGGTTCTTTCCATGTGTTATGCTGTTTGTCTAACTATTATAAAAGTTCTTTTTTGTGGTTTAGCTGAGAAGTGCGGAATCGTTGGAAAATTCTTCACCGCTGGCTTCTTCGAATTTGTCCAGGAGATCTTTGACTGTAAGCTTTTTCTTTTCTTCGCCCTGGATATCCAGAATGATCTTTCCCTCCCACATCATGATCAGACGATTGCCGTGAGTGATTGCATCACGCATGTTATGGGTGATCATCATGGTTGTTAGATGATCGCGGGTTACGATCATGTCTGTGATCTCGAGAACCTTGGCTGCAGTCTTCGGATCAAGAGCAGCAGTGTGCTCATCCAGAAGAAGAAGCTGAGGCTTCTTTAAGGTTGCCATCAGAAGTGTCAATGCCTGACGCTGGCCACCGGAGAGGAGTCCGACTTTGGAAGTGAGCCGGTCCTCAAGACCAAGACCGAGAATCTTCAGGAGTTCGTGGTATTCTTCCCGTTCCTGGCGGGTAATGCCCGGACGGAGAAGGCGGGATTTTCCGCGGCGTTTGGCAAGAGCGAGATTTTCTTCAATTCCCATAGTTGCAGCAGTTCCGGTCATAGGATCCTGGAATACACGGCCAAGATACGCGGCTCTTTTATATTCGGAAAGTTTTGTGACATCGGTTCCACCGATAATAATCTTTCCGGAATCTACAGGCCAGGCACCTGCAACTGCATTCAGCATAGTGGATTTTCCGGCGCCGTTTCCTCCGATGACTGTAACAAAATCACCTTCGTTCAGATGAAGATCCACGCCGTTTAAAGCAACCTTTTCATTGATGGTGCCCGGATTAAATGTTTTATGTATATCGATCAGTTTCAGCATGATCATTTACCTCCCTGTTTGGCTTTTGTAAAGTATTTGCCCTTCCAGTATGGGAAAGCAAGGAACAATGCGACGACGAGTGCGGAAAGCATTTTCAGAAGGTCTGTATCAATTCCCATCCAGATAACAATCTGAAGTACCAGATAATAAAGAATAGAACCAAATACAACGCTTAGCAGCTTCAGTGCAAAGTTGCGGAAAATACGGCTGAAGATCGCTTCACCGATAATTACTGCAGCAAGACCGATAACGATGGAACCACGTCCCATGTTGATATCTGCAAATCCCTGGTACTGTGTGAGAAGAGCGCCGGAAAGAGCAACAAGTCCGTTGGAAAGCATCAGTCCCAGAACCTTATTGCGGTCTGTGTTGATACCCTGTGCACGGGACATGCTTGGATTACATCCGGTCGCACGCAGGGAACATCCGAGTTCAGTTCCGAAGAACCAGTAAAGGACTGCAATCAGAATGATGATCATAATTGCTACGATAAAAAGCGTATTCTGTGTCAGAGCAACACCCTTGACACGTCGAAGGGATACCAGAAGATTAAATTTATCAACATTGATCGCCTGGTTTGCTTTTCCCATGATCTTCAGGTTGACAGAGTAAAGGGAAAGCTGTGTCAGGATTCCGGCAAGGATAGCCGGGATGCCCATAAAGGTATGAAAAATACCGGTGGCAAGACCGGCCAGAAGTCCGGCTCCTGTTGCAACCAGCATGGACACCCATACATTGTGTCCGCTGAGCATCATCATGATACAAACAGCGCCGCCTGTACATAAAGTTCCGTCAACGGTAAGATCCGCAATATCAAGAATGCGGAATGTAATGTACACACCGATCGCCATGATTCCCCAGATAAGCCCCTGTGCGGCAGCTCCTGGAAGTGCGGTTATTAAACTCATAATCTGCATGTTAAATTATCCTCCTCTTTTTTATGCACGTACAGCGAGAAGGGGAACTCCCTTCTCGCTGTATCAGTGTATAATAGGTTTTTTACCGATTATTCAGCTGTTTTATCTGTTTCGATTGCTTCATATCCATCCGGAATTTTAATACCAAGCTCGTCACAGATGTCTTTGTTGTATTCTTTTGTGAATTTTGGTGCATATTCAATCGACATTTTGGAGATATCTTTACCATCCTGAAGGATGCTGACTGCCATTTCGCCGGTTTTGTATCCAAGATCATAGTAGCTGATGGAAAGTGTTGCAACACCACATGCCTGGCAGATACCTTCTTCACCAGCGATTACCGGGACCTTTGCCGGAAGACAGATGTTGTTGATGATCTCAGTATTGGATGCTACAGTATTATCTGTAGGTGCATAGATCACATCACTGTCATTGGCAGCTGTGGTAACAACGGATGAAAGATCGTTGGAATCAGAGAATGCATAATCTTCACAGGTATAACCAAGCTTCTCAAGAGCATCTTTTACTGTATCTACCTGATACTGGGAGTTTGGCTCTGCTGAGCAGTAGAGAAGTCCGACATTTTTTGCATCCGGGAAAAGCTCATGGAGCATATCGGCCTGCTCATCAAGAGGAGCAAGATCGGAAGTACCGGAAATGTTCCCGCCTACTGTTCCGTCAAAGTCATCGATTCCAAGAGCGACACCATATTCGGTAACGGCTGTTCCAAGGATCGGGATATCGGAAGTTCCGGCAGCTGCAGCCTGAAGAGATGCGGTTGCGTTTGCAAGGATCAGGTCTGCCCCTTCTGAAACAAAGCTGTTGATAATGGTAGAACAGGTATTAGAATCACCCTGTGCATTTTGCTCGTCAAATTTTACGGAATCACCCATCTTTTCGGTGATGGCATCCTCAAAACCCTTGGTTGCGGCATCCAGTGCGTCATGCTGGACAAGCTGGCAGATACCTATTGTGTAAGTCTTTTCTTCTTTGGCGCTTACTGTGGCAGCACAGGTTCCTGTTACAAGAGCTGCTGCGAGTACAGCTGTTAAAATACGCTTTTTCATATTGTTTTCCTCCTCACGATGTTGCTGCATTTTTGGATTATTTAAAAATACAACGCTGATTGTGTTAATATAACACTTTAACGCTTAAAAGTCAAGAAGAATTAACGTGAAAATATGTTGAGTAAACAGATCCGGAAAACAAAATAAAGCATGAAATGAAATGCAGGCACAGGAAAAAACATACAGTCATATCATATTGTGAATGAAATTCTCAAGGAGAAAAAACATGGCATATAAAATCGTTCTGGATGCCGGACATGGTGGAGAAGATCCGGGTGCTGTTTATAAAGATCGCAAGGAAAAGGATGACAATCTGAAACTGACCCTTGCAGTAGGAAAGATCCTGGAAGAGAACGGCGTGGATGTGGTTTATACCAGGACTACAGATATTTATCAGACTCCTTTTGAAAAAGCGAAAGCTGCAAATGAAGCTGGAGCAGATTTTTTTATTTCTTTTCATCGCAACAGCAGTTCCAAGCCGGAACAATACAATGGAGTTGAAGTACTGGTCTATGATAAGAAAGGCATTAAATATCAGATGGCACAGAATATCCTGGGAGCATTGGGAGAACTGGGGTTTCGGGAACTGGGCGTAAAAGAACGTCCGGGGCTGGTAGTGCTCCGGCGCACAAAAATGCCGGCACTTTTGATCGAGACCGGATTTATAAACTCGGAAAAGGATAATCAGCTTTTTGAAAAAAAATTCGAAGAGATTGCCAGAAGCATCGCAGATGCCATTCTGGGAACATTGAATGAGGAAACGGTGGAAGAGCCATTGTATTATCGGGTACAGACAGGAGCATTTCGAAATCGGGAAAATGCAGACAGGATGTTGTATCAGCTGACAGATCAGGGATTTCCGGCGTTTATCCTGAGAGAGAATGATCTTTACAAAGTTCAGGTAGGAGCATATATGCAGCTTGGAAATGCGGTCAATATGGAACAAAGGCTGAGGGACAGTGGATATAGCACAGTGATCGTTACAAAATAGAAAACAGATGATCTGTTAGTGCATCTGCCACGAAAGAGTGATATGATTAGGCAATACAGAAAGCTGGATAGGGGATACCTGTCAGATAAATATCTTTTGATCCGGGATTTAGCTGCAGATGGTAAAGAAAGGACATAGAAAATAATGTACGAAGAGTTTCTGAAACAGATAGAAGATTTCATGTTTATAGAAGATAAGCCGGAAAAAGCGGATGTGATCTTTGTTCCGGGAAACGGATATCCTCAAATGGCGGAAAAAGCAGCGGAGCTTTACAGGAATGGGTTTGCACCAAAGATCCTGCCCAGTGGAAGATACAGTATCACAGCAGGGAGATTTACAGGAGTTCTTGACAAGAAAGAATGTTATTGTGGGACATACAAAACGGAATGGGATTTTTTGAAAGATGTTCTGATGCAGAATGGTGTACCGGAAGAAGCAATTCTGAAAGAAGATCAGGCAACCTACACTTATGAGAACGCAATTTATTCCCGGCAGGTAACAGACAGAGAATACCTGGATATCAAAAAGGCGATTCTCTGCTGTAAAACCTGTCATGCAAGACGTGCGTTGATGTATTACAAGTTGCTTTATCCGGATACGGAATTCTTTGTGAGTTCGTGTTGTGTGGATTCTATAGATAAAAATACGTGGATTATGACAAATGATGGAATTGATGAGGTAATGGGGGAAATAACTAGAATAATTAAACAATTTTCATTGATGCTCAAAAAAAATTAATTTAGGGGTGTCGTAAAAAAAAGAATTGTGTTATAATGCATTTGACGAAAAAAAGAAATATCTGTTACGAAAGATTAACAAGATATTAATTTTTGGAGAAATATTGGTTCGAGCGCATGTTACATGCGTTCGATATTTTATATAACTGAATTTTTTGACAAAAGGCAAATATGAATCTTAGATTTTGAATATAGAGGTGCAGATTATTATGAAAAAGAACACAAAGATTACATTTAGCAGAAGCTTTTCAATACTGGCAGCAGCGGCATTGTCCATGACACTGATCGGAGGACAGACCTTTCCGGCATATGCGGAGAACTCTTCAGGTATAGAATCCGGTGCTGTGATCCCGGATAATATAACTATTGACAGCCCTACAGCTCTTGCTAACATTGCGCTCCCATCTAATGCGTATGGAACTCTTTCCTGGGCAGATAGTTCTTATGTTCCGGACAAACGTGTGCAATCCTGTGGGGTAGTGTTCAAACCTGCTGCAGGTGCTGACCTTTCAGGCCTTCCGGGGTGGGATAGTAATTCAGGAACACTTACAGGTTCCGTGACAGTTGTGGTCAGCAGCATTGACAGTACAGAGGAAAATTCCGGAAGTGAGGAAAGTTCCGATTCTTCTGATTCAGATTCAGGAGAATCCTATGGAACCGATGATAAAGAGGAAAATGGAACCGACGTCAATGAGAGTGATGCAGATACTTCTGTAAAAGAAACAGAGGACAGCACTGCAGAGAATGAGAAGAAGAACGAAGGTCTGCAGGATAACAGTGCCCAGAAAAATAAAGAAGATCCGGAGACAACAGGAAAAACGGAGCAGTCTTCTTCAGATTCTTCAGATGCAGCAGATGCCAGTGGAGAGGAAAAAAGGGATCCGGAGATAACAGAAGCTCCGGAGGTAACAGCTGCACCATCTGAGGATAATAAAACTCAGGATGGGGAAGAAGCAGAAGCTGTGGAAACTCCTGCTGTAACGATAACTCCGGCGGCAGAAGATGGTATGGATCCTGATGCAGCATCTGAGAATAGAGACGATGAGAATCATGAAAAAAATAACGATGCTGAAATTACCGCGATCCCGGAAATTACGGAGACTCCTGATACTGAAGAAAACAAGGATAATATTTTTGACAGGAAAGATGATACAGAGGATAAACGCCCTCAGAATGCAGCTACCGATCTGACAGAAACAGAAAAAGAGGAAATTGCGTCTCAAAATCATACCTGTGATGGAATAACTGTATCAGGAATCGATCTTCCGTGGTATGTACAGTTTCGTGTTTCTGGTGGTGAGGACTATCAGTTTACCAATGAAGAAGATGCAACAATCTTTAAATCCTATGAGTTTGAACTCTGGGATACACAGAATAATACAGAGTATAAAATTCCGGATGGGGAGTATATCAGTGTGACTGTACCTGTAAAGGCAGGCTATACATATTCGATTGAACACCTTCTTGATAATGGCGCAATGGAGACTATCATTCCAAGCATGGATGGTGACACAATGACTTTCAGTACACACTCATTCAGCCCATTTGGTATCGCTGGAAGTAAATCTCTGGTAGGGCCAGATGCTGAAAGCAATACCGGTGCAACGGTTACACCTGCAGCTGATGCTTCATCTTCGGATACTGCATCTTCAGGTACTGCAGATTCTGCAGAAACAGACAGTACAGACACCAATACGGCAGAGACATCTCAGAATCTGACTTCAGATAGCACAGATCAGGAACAGTCTTCTTCTCAGAACAGTGATACGGCGGAGAATGAGGCTGAAGAACAGTCTTCTGCAACAACATCCAAGAAACAGGTAAATACCGGAGATAACACTCAGATCCTTCCGTTTGTGATCTTGTTTGTGGCAGCGGCAGTTGTAGCTGGTGTAGCAGTGTTTTTTAAGAAAAGAAAGAAGTAATGAATAAGAGAAAAAGCTCTCCCATATAATGACTGTGGGAGGGCTTTTTTATGAAGGGAAAAGCAATATTACGATCATTGCTGCTAGCCTATGGAGTGACAGGACTTTTTCTTCTGATACTGGCGTTTCTGCTCTTTCAGTTTGAATTTGGAGGAGGGACGGCGGCGGTGGGGATCATTATTATTTATGTAGTATCCTGCCTGGTCGGAGGTTTTATGGCGGGAAAGATCATACGGAAAGATCGATATATATGGGGGATCGTTACCGGGCTTTCCTATTATGTTCTGCTGCTTCTGGTATCTTTTCTGGCACAGGGGAAATGGGATATGACCTTTGCCCATGCGTTGACTACTTTTTTCATGTGTCTTGGTGGCGGAGCCATTGGTGGGATGCTGTCGTAAAAGCTTACAAAAAAATGCTTTGAAAATCGATGATTTTATGCTATACTAGGCGAAGAATAGAATACATAAAGGAGGATATATCATGGAACATATCAAGACATTAAATACAAAGAACCTTCAGAACACGGTTAAGAAGGGTGGATGTGGCGAATGTCAGACATCCTGTCAGTCTGCTTGCAAGACTTCCTGTACAGTAGGAAACCAGAGCTGCGAGCATAAATAAGAAGCAGCCGTTGAATGAGTGGAAAGCAGCGGGAAATCCGCTGCTTCACTTGTTTTATCTGAAAGTAACAGGTATCCAGCAAAACGCGCCGGAGGGCGCGTTTTGTCGGGTTATAAAAGAATTTTAGAAAGGATTGCGGGAAGATGAGTTTGATTCACCGTTATCAAAGTAATGGATATAATATTGTGCTGGATATCAACAGCGGCTGTATCCACCTAGTAGATGAAGTAACCTATGAGGTGCTGCCGTATCTTGAAGAAGGCATGGAAGCGGCTGCCATTGCTGAGAAGCTTGGCGACCGTTTTAAGAAAGAGGATGTGGAAACCTCTGTAACTGAATGTAAGAAGCTTCAGGAACAGGGAATGCTTTTTACAAAAGATATTTATGAGAATATCATTGATGAATTTACCAAAAACCGCCAGACCGTTGTAAAGGCTCTTTGCCTTCATATTGCTCATGACTGTAATCTGGCATGTAGATATTGTTTTGCAGAAGAAGGAGAGTATCACGGAAGACGTGCGCTGATGTCTTTTGAGGTAGGAAAAAAAGCGTTGGATTTCCTGATCGCTAATTCCGGCTCCAGAAAGAATCTGGAAGTGGATTTCTTTGGCGGCGAGCCTCTTATGAACTGGCAGGTTGTAAAGGATCTTGTGAAATACGGAAGAGAACAGGAGAAACTTCATAACAAAAAATTCCGCTTCACACTGACAACCAACGGCGTTCTTTTAAATGATGAGGTGATGGAATTCTGCAATAAGGAAATGGGAAATGTTGTCTTAAGCGTGGACGGTAGAAAAGAAGTTCATGACTACATGCGCCCGTTCCGTAAGGGTGCAGGAAGCTATGATCTGATCATGCCGAAATTTGAGAAATTTGCGGAATCCAGAAATCAGGACAAGTATTATGTAAGAGGAACCTTTACTCATCATAATCTTGATTTCTCTCAGGATGTTCTGCATCTGGCAGATCTTGGCTTCAAGCAGATTTCTGTTGAGCCGGTCGTGGCAGCAGATACAGAAGAGTATGCGATCCGTGAGGAGGATATCCCACAGATCCTGGAACAGTATGATATTCTTGCAAAAGAAATGATCAAAAGAGAAAAAGAGGGAAAAGGATTCAACTTCTTCCACTTTATGATAGACCTTACCGGTGGTCCGTGTGTATACAAACGACTTTCCGGATGCGGCTCAGGAACTGAGTACCTGGCTGTTACTCCGTGGGGAGATTTTTATCCATGTCACCAGTTTGTGGGTGAGGAACAGTACCTTATGGGTAATGTAGACGAGGGAATCACAAAGCCTGAAATCGTAAAAGACTTTGGAAGATGTAACGTCTATACGAAACCGGACTGTAAAGACTGTTTTGCCAGATTCTACTGCAGCGGCGGCTGTGCGGCAAATGGTTACCATTTCGGCGGAGATATCCGGGGAAATTATAAGATCGGATGCGAACTCCAGAGGAAGCGTGTGGAGTGCGCTATCATGATAAAAGCCGCTTTGGCGGAATAAGAGAGGAAAAAGAAAATGAAGAAAAGTAGAGGAATTGCAGTGCTGCTTCTGACAGCAATTGTCACAGTATTCTTCTGCTATGTGGCTGCGGTAGGCATTGGTCCTACAGGAACAGGTTCGGCTAAGAATATCAACACCGGACTTGATCTTGCCGGCGGTGTCAGCATCACATACCAGGCTAAGGACAGCAATCCGAGCAAGGAAGACATGTCCGATACTGTTTACAAGATGCAGCAGCGTGTTTCTCAGTACAGTACTGAGGCACAGGCATATCAGGAAGGTTCCAACCGTATCACCATTGAGATTCCAGGAGTATCAGATGCAAATGCGATCCTGGAAGAACTTGGAAAGCCAGGTTCTCTGTATTTTATCGATCAGACAGATGCAGATGGAAACCAGAATTTTACAACAGGAAACAGTGAGAGTGGATATGTTCTTGCAAGAAGTATTGAGGATATCCAGAAAGCCGGATCTGTTGTACTGGAAGGTACAGACGTTGCAGATGCTGAGGGAGGTGCTTATCAGGATTCATCCACAAGCTCCCAGAAATATGCAGTCAGTCTGACTCTTACAAAGAATGGAAAAACCAAATTTGCGGAAGCTACCAAGGCAAATGTTGGAAAGCAGATCGCAATCGTATATGACAATCAGGTTTTAAGCGCTCCGAATGTAAATGAGGAGATTTCCGGCGGAAAAGCTCAGATCACCGGAATGGCAAGTACAGAAGAGGCACAGAATCTTGCTTCTTACATAAGAATCGGTTCCTTAAGTCTTGAGCTTACCGAGCTTCGTTCCAGCGTAGTTGCTGCACAGCTTGGTGAAGAAGCCATCGCAACAAGTGTAAAAGCCGGAGCGATCGGTCTTGTGATCGTTATGCTGATCATGATCATCGCATACCGTATCCCAGGTCTGGTTGCATCTGTTGCACTGGTTCTTTATACAACCTTAATGCTGATCACACTGAATGCCTTTGATATCACCCTTACGCTTCCGGGTATTGCAGGTATCATCCTGGGCATTGGTATGGCAGTGGATGCCAATGTTATCATCTACGCCAGAATCCGTGAGGAGATCGCGGCAGGCCTTTCTGTCCATGCAGCGATCAAAAGTGGATTCGGCAAAGCGTTTTCCGCTATTTTTGATGGAAACATCACAACACTGATCGCGGCTTGTGTGCTGATGTGGCTTGGCTCCGGTTCTGTTAAGGGGTTTGCCTACACGCTGGCAATGGGTATCGTGATCTCCATGTTTACAGCACTGGTTATATCCAGGCTTGTTATTAATGCGGTATACGCAATTGGTGTTCGTGACCCGAAATTCTATGGCATTGCCAAGGAACGTAAGGTTGTGGATTTCGTTGGAAAGAGAAAAATCTTCTTTGCTGTTTCCATTATCCTGATCCTTTGCGGACCTGTAGGAATGCTGGTCCACAGTAATGTGATCGGTGACAAAGCCATGAATTACAGTCTGGAGTTTTCCGGCGGTACTTCTACCAATGTAACCTTCAATAAAGAGATGGATATCAAGGAAATCGATTCCGAGGTAACACCGGTTGTTGAGGCAGTGACAGGTGATAAGAATGTACAGCCGACCAAGGTGCAGGGAACCAATCAGGTAGTGATCAAAACACGTTCTCTGGATCTTAAGGAACGAGAAGCACTGAATAAGGCATTGGAGGAAAATTTTGATGTAGATACAAGTCTGATCACATCGGAGAATATTTCCGCTACTGTCAGCAATGAGATGAGAAGAGACGCTATCGTAGCGGTTATCGTAGCTGCGATCTTCATGCTTCTTTACATCTGGTTCCGTTTTAAGGATATCCGCTTTGCAAGCAGTGCGGTACTTGCACTTCTTCATGATGTCCTGGTCGTACTTGCGTTTTATGTTATTTCCAGAACATCTGTGGGAAATACATTTATTGCGTGTATGCTGACGATCGTAGGTTATTCCATCAATGCTACTATTGTCATCTTCGACCGTATCCGTGAGAATATGAGAGGCAGAAAGAAAGTTGAGGATGAGAAACTGAAAGAGATCGTAAATACCAGTGTTACAGAAACTCTGACACGAAGCATTTACACATCCCTGACAACATTTGTAATGGTTGCAATTCTTTATGTAATGGGTGTTTCCTCAATTAAAGAATTTGCAGCACCGCTGATGGTAGGTATCATCGGTGGAGCATATTCTTCTGTATGCATTACAGGTGCACTGTGGTATACAATGAAGACTTTCGGAAAGAACCGCGTTGTCGTACCGGCAGCTGCAGCAGCATCCGCTCAGACTTCCACTGAGAAAAAGGCAAAACAGCCGTCCGGACAGCCTGCAGCTCCGCAGCAGCCAAAGAAGAAAAACCGTAAAAGAGTTGCAGACCGCCTTGCAGCGCAAGAAGCAGCAAAACAGCAGAATGAGGAAGAAAAATCTGAATAAGAGCTGTTAAAAGATAAAAAAACGTTTCGTATGGGGAAGAAGTATTTTTCCCTGCGAGACGTTTTTTTATTACAGGTAATCATTCCATAATGTTCCAATAACGTAAAAAAGTCCTGAGGACAGGATCTGTTCGATTCGTTCTTACGTTTTTATACTTGCAGGTATGCAGGCTTATGAGTTACAATATCGTTGTTGCGCCGCTTCACAAGAAAAAAGCGGCAAAACAGTTCAAGGAGGAAACGACATGGAACGATGGGTTGTTGCTGCGAAACGTGCAGATTTTGCAGCGATTGGAAAAGAGTTCGGGATCGACCCTGTGATCGCCAGACTGATCCGGAATCGTGATGTACAGGATAAAGAAGAAATTCGCAGGTATCTTCATGGAACAGTAGAAGAACTGGCTTCTCCTCATCTTATGAAAGATGTGGACAAAGCGGTGGAAATCCTGCGAAATAAGATAAAAGAAAAAAAACAGATTCGGATTATCGGAGACTATGATATTGACGGTGTAGTATCTACCTTTATCCTGATCAAAGGACTGAAACGGGTAGGGGCATACGCAGATACATATATTCCTGACCGTGTGGCAGACGGATACGGAATCCACGAGCATCTGATCGAGAGAGCAGAAGCAGACGGAATTGATGTTATCGTTACCTGCGACAATGGAAT
>ERZ1673738.4069-NODE-4069-length-15208-cov-3.996172_pt1 | contig 15208 bp, 7 predicted proteins | sample MGYA00580198_ERZ1673738 | MGnify/ENA primary metagenome ERZ1673738 (study PRJEB41218, sample SAMN15661784) | gut metagenome | host: Homo sapiens | place: Canada: London | collected 2015-08-20/2019-03-30 | study: EMG produced TPA metagenomics assembly of... | reverse complement strand
CAATCCCATGGCAATTCCCGCAACAGGTGCTTTAATTGGAACACCTGCAGCCATTAATGCCATTGTTCCTGCACAAATAGATGCCTGCGATGAAGACCCATTTGATTCAAGAATTTCACTTACAACTCGAATCGTGTAAGGAAATTCATCTTCTGAAGGAATAACTTGAAGCAAAGCCCTTTCTCCTAATGCACCATGACCAATTTCACGACGACCTGGAGCACCATATCTACCAGTTGAACCAACTGCAAATTGTGGAAAATTATAATGTAACATAAATCGTTTCCCTTGTTCAACGCTAAGTCCTTCAATAATTTGAAACTCTGTAAGAGAACCAAGTGTTACTACTGAAAGACTTTGTGTTTGTCCTCTGGTAAACAAGGCAGAACCATGAGTACGGTCGAAAATATCAACCCTTGATGAAAGTGGCCTAATTTCATTTACAGCACGTCCATCAGGACGAATTTTGTCATTAGTTATTAAGCGTCTAACTTCTTCTGCAAGAATATGTTCTAATACCATATCTACATATTTTTTCTTTTCGTCAACTTCTTGAAGCGTAAGTTCTGCATTTTCTTCAAAAAGTGTATTGAAATGTACACGTGTTTTTTCATTTACTGCTTCAATATTTGCCTCACGTGCCAATTTTTCATAAGTTGAAATGGCTATCTTCAAATCATTCTCTGCAAAATCACGAACTGCCTTTTCCAAATCCTCTGGAATTTTAAATAAATCAGGCACCATTTTTTTCTTACCAACCGCCAATTGAATTTCTTCTTGAAATTCACAAAGACGTTTGATTTCTTCATGTGCAAATAATAAGGCTTCAAGCATATCTTCTTCACTAACTTGCTTTGCTCCAGCTTCAACCATATTGATGGCTTTTTTAGTTCCTGCAACAGTCAAATTAATATCTGATAGTTCCAATTCTTCAACAGTAGGATTAATCACAAGTTGACCATTTACACGACCAACCACCACTCCAGCAATAGGTCCTTCAAAAGGAATATCAGAAATAGTTAATGCAACACTAGAACCAAGCATTGCGGCCATTGCGGAAGAGTAATCAGGATTTGCACACATAACCATATTAATGACTTGTACTTCATTGCGATAACCCTCTGCAAATAATGGTCTAATCGGACGATCAATTAATCGAGACACAAGTGTTTCGTGTTCAGTAGCTCGCCCTTCTCTTTTTAAAAATCCGCCTGGAATCTTTCCAGCAGCATATAATTTTTCCTGATAAAGCACTGTTAGTGGAAAGAAATCTGATGACATTGCCTGATTACTTCCAACAGCTGCACTTAATACAGCAGTATCATTATAACGAACTAGACAAGACCCGTTGGCCTGCTTAGCAAGTTCGCCAATTTCAACGATAATTTTTCGATTACGATGTGAGTATTCGAATACATGTTTTTCCATTTTTTCTTACATAGTTTGCCGAATTGCAAACTTTCCTTTCTTTGATTTCGTACGTTTATATTATGCTTAAATAAATTAAGACTAATATCAAAATTAAAAAATAGTAGTAAAGGGCACATTGTGCCCTTTAGTTCTACTTTCTTAAACCTAATTTGGCAATTACTTCACGATAGCGTTGTACATCTTTACCCTTTAAATAAGCAAGTAAATTTCTACGACGTCCAACTTTTTTTAACAACCCACGTCGGTTATGAAAATCATGAGTATGAACTTTTAAATGTTCATTTAACTTATTGATTTCGGCAGTTAAAATCGCAATTTGAACTTCAGGTGAACCAGTATCTCCTTCAGAACGTGCAAATTGGGCAATGATTGCTGTTTTTTCTTCTTTTGAAACGCAAGCCATTTTTTTCCTCCTTTTCTCATCTAAACCTAAACATTTCATAAAAATGTTGGATTTATCATATGCCTAAACGAAAGAAATCGTCGGAAGAATCGAATATCTTTGTATAGGCCTTTTATATTATACCACAATATTCCTTTTTTAGCAAGTAGTATTCTTTTTTTTCTAATCAAATTGATAATTTTTTGCTATATAGATGTCTTGTTTTATCTGTTCCACAAACTTTTCCTTAGAATCAAATTTTATTTCAGGACGTAAATATTTTACTAGTTCAATTTTTAATGTCTTTCCATAGAGATCACCAGAAAAATCAATGATATGCGTCTCAAAAACCATATTCTCCTGATAATTGAAAGATGGATTATTTCCTAAATTAGCAATCCCTAAATATTCATTATCCCCTATTTTTACTTTAACAATGTAAACTCCTTTTTTTATTATAGCAAAATATGGTTTCACTTTTAGATTAGCAGTAGGAACATGTATTGTTCTCCCAATTTGTTTTCCCTTTACAACTTCCCCTTCAATTTGATAATATCTACCAAGTAAAAATTTTACTTCCTCCATTTTTCCTTCAGCAAGCAACCATTTGACTAAACTTGTGCCAATTTTTTTCCCCTGATAACTCTTTTCTTCAATAATATGATTGACAATTTTTCCATTAGATAAACTCGAAATATCTTCTGCTTTTCCTATTCCATCTTTTCCAAAAGAAAAATCATATCCAACAACAGTTTCTTTTACAGAATTAGCAATGAGAATGTTTTCAATAAAATCAACGGGAGACATATTCATTATATGATTATCAAAATTGATAATTATCATATAATCTAAACTTGTCTTTTTTAAATATTCAATTTTTTCTTGGATAGGAGTGATGTATGTAGGTGACAAGTCTTTTTTAACAACATAATCTGGATGAGGATCAAACGTAATGACAGCACTCTTCAATTTCTTATCCTTCGCAAGTTCAATTGTTTGATAAATCAAAAACATATGTGCCTGGTGAAGTCCATCGAATTGACCAATTGTTGCAACTAAATTCTCTCTAATTTTAGAAAGGTGCTGATAATCCAAATACACTAATTCCATACACGAACCGCCTTATAACATGTTCCACAAAATTTGTAAATAGCAATTAACTCCTCATTTCTTTTTATTGCTATGTAATCCTCTAATTGATTTAAATATTTTGAGACATTTGCTATTCCAATCATCATTCCCTTTTTTGCTTTACATGCTATGAATTCATCATCTATCATAGGATAATCTTTTAATGCATCTAACATTGTATGAAAACAAATATCTCCATTTTTTATTTCCTCTATAGTAGATGAACAATCAATTGTAAATTCACCACTTTGAGTACGAATTAAATCTTTCATATAGCCAGGATAACCCAAATGCTGAGCTATATCGCAACATAAACTTCTAATATACGTACCTTTTGACACAGTGGTCTCAAATTGAAATTCACATTCATTATTTCTAAAAATAGGTTCACCTATCATTTTGATAGTTTTGATTTCTACTTCGCGAGGTTCTATTTTCACATCCTCACCATTTCTAGCATATTCATACAATTTTTTGCCATTTTTCTTGATAGCGGAATATAAAGGTGGAGTTTGTAATCCTTTCCCCTGAAAGTGATGTAAGGCATCAATTATTTTGTCTTTTTCAATATAATCTACCTTTTTGTAACAGGTAATTTCTCCTTCTAAATCATAGGTAGTTGTAGATTTCCCGATGACAATAGTTGCAATATAAGTCTTATCCACATTCTCAATAAATTGAGCAAGTTTTGTACCTTCATTGATAGTAATCACTAAAACACCTCTAGCAAGTGGGTCAAGAGTACCTAAATGCCCGACTTTCTTAGTGTGAAAGATTTTCCTAATTTCTCTTACTACATCGAAACTTGTCATATTTTTTTCTTTATTTACAACGATTAATCCATTCATCGTCATCACCTCTTTCCATATTATACCATAAATGATGATTTTGTACAAACAAAAACTTGTAAAAAGATACAATCTTTTTACAAGTAAATTCTTATTTTGAGGTCATCTCATCTGCAATATAATCTAAATGGTCCCCAGCTCTTTCCAAATTAGAAATTAGATTAATAAATACACCACTACTTTGTGGATTACATTTTCCCTCTTCTAATCGTTTAATATGATCATTGATTAAAGAACTGCGCATACGATCAATGGTGTCTTCAATCTTCTTTACTTCTACAATTTTTTGATGATTATTTTCTAACATAATGCTCTCTATATTCTTAAATTGAATTTTTAGTAGACTAGCCATTTTGCTAATTTCGCCATTTACACTATCTGAAAATATAATATTATTGTCAATTACTTTATTTGTATATTTTACAATATTATCTGCTATTTCCGATTCACGGATAAAATCATTTAAAACGTGATGCAAACTGGAAATCAATTTTTCATCACCAATTGTAACATCTTGGGCAGAAACATTGACAAGATAAGTAACAATTTCTCGATTCAAGATTTCTATGTCCTTGATATTATCCCTAATTATTCCTTCGCTATCTACATTTCTTTCAATGAATTTGTTAATAGAAAGTTCTAATGTATCCATCGAAATTTTTCCTAGTCTAACTGTCTCTTTCACAGCTTGTCCTAAAGCAACACCAGGACTTTTTAAAAGTCGATCATCTAGATAATTTGTTTTCTTTTCCTCTTTTTTATCACGAACAATCAATTGGGACAACTTCACAAAAACATGAATAAAAGGTAAAAATATAATTGTAGAACATACATTAAAAATAGTATGAAACATTGCAATTCTCGTTTCAACAGTACTAAACATTCTTCCTAAAACATCATCCATAAAATCATGCCAAATAAGCAAAATAATAAAGAAAATCAAACTACCAAATACATTGAATAACAAATGAATTAAACTTGCTCTTTTTGCATTTACACTTGCCCCTAATGATGAAATCAAGGCTGTGACACATGTACCAATATTTGTTCCTAAAATAACAAACAATACTGCATTAGGATCACTTCCAATTGTAAGTCCAGCACCAACCATGGAAATAATAATTGTTGCGACAGCAGCTGAACTTTGAATCACACCAGTGATTAATGCACCTATTAATAATAATAATACAGGATTATTGATTGAAGAAAGAATCTCTCTAATTTGGCCACTGTCTTTAAGCATACTCATTGAATCAGACATTAAGCCAAGAGAGATAAAAACAAGTCCCATTCCACTAAAAATAAGGCCAATCGTTTTTGTTTTTTCCTTTTTTGCAAGCATATTCATAAATATTCCGATACAGGCAAATAGTGTAGCATATTTCGCAAAATCAAAGCTATTTAACGCAACAATTTGAGCGGTTATTGTTGTACCAATATTGGCTCCCATAATCATTGAGGTTGCCTGAAATAAGTCCATCACTCCTGCATTTACAAAACCGACTATCATAACAGTGGTTGCTGAAGAACTCTGAATAATTGCAGTAATTAATGCACCTATTCCCACCCCAGCAAACCGATTTTTAGAAAATCGATTAAATAATTTTTTTAGTCCTGCATTTGCTAGTTTCTCAATATTTTCAGATAAAATTTTGAATGATAACAGGAATGCACCTAGGCCTCCCAGTAGTTCTATAATAACGTTCATATATTTCTCCAAATAAAATAACACTTAATTTTATCATATTTTTATTCAGAATATGCGTTTTTTACATTAAAAACAATAAATTTTCTAAAAAACCTATAAAATTTGACTGATTACATAGAATATGATTTCATATTCAAATTCGATACTTAGTTTCTATATACACCAAAAAACGCCTTAACAAAAGTTAAGACGTCTTTTAACATATAATGTATTAGTTAATAGAAAATTTGCCTTCATTCCAAACAACGCTAGCACTATACGTACCATCCCATTGCTCCCAAGTTGTAGTACCAGGAACAACACTGTAAAGGGTAATAGTTCTAGTTTCATTTCCCAATTCAACTGTTAATTCATAAGAAACAGTTGTAGTAATTGCAGGAGCTTGAATAATACGACCTGTATTGTCCAAAATATCTGGATTATTAGATTTGATTGAAATTTTGGCATCTTTATAATTGGATTGAATTTCAAATTGTAAATCTACCATCTCCATAAAGCCATCCCAATAATCGCCAGAAATGATAGTTTGAGGGCAATTTTTACCAGACCAAGTATTATGCATTTTTACTCTTGTTGTATCTAAATTATTTCTAATTAGAATATCTACAACGAGCATAGCAGTTCTTTGGAAAGTATCATAAATATCACCTGAAAGGTTAGAACACATTTCAATACCAATTGAGTTATTATTTCCACCACGAGAAGCAATAGAACTATATGAATACCAAAGTGGTCCACCTATATAATAATATCCATCTTCTATTTTCCAAACAGGTCCAAGATGTGTTAAATCAGCAGTAGTTGCAAGGTCACCATTACCTTTTAGAGGAATTTCAATATTTGAAACTTCTCCATTGATTTCAAGATATGTAGTGCCATCAACAACGACAACCTCATATTTTGGAACAACATTTTGAGTAGCTTTTACATTTGTTTTGGTCCATGTAAATGTGTTACCTGTTCCATCTCCAGCATGATAAGCAATATATTCTTCTGGAACAACACCATAGATTGCATCATTACCAACTGTATAATGAATTGAAGTTTCACCACTTGACATACCTTGAGCAATGGAAACAACAGTACCAGTTAAAGTTGCAGTATCATGAACAGTTACAAATTCAATTGTATCTTGTGCACGACGATCTTTATGGTTATTAGGATTATTTCTACTTGTTTCATAATATGTTTCATCAACATAGAATGCATCAAATAAAAGACGATTCACACTACCATAAACAGGAACATACACTCTTTCTACACCATCATTATACAATGAAATGTTACCAGCTTCAACAACACCAAAGTTGTTTGCAACAATCAAAGAAAGGAGTTGATCAATATCTGTATCTTGTGCAAATTCTTTTACAACAACTGGAACAACAATTGACAAATCTTTACCAACCATTGTAACTGTGACATTAGCAGTACCCTCGCTAACAGCGGTAATTAAACCAGTTTCAGACACGATTAAGATAGTATCATTACTTGATTTATAAGTGAAACTTGCATTTTCAGTATTCTCACCAAATGCCATTGCATTGAGCTGAACTGATTCATTTGGAGCTAAAACCCCATCATATTCACCTTCAAAGTCAACATCAATTGAAGTGATTGCATGTACAACTACTTCTTTTTCATATTTTACTTTTCGTAGATAATCCCAAATTGTAATAGTGGCTTTACCAGCATTCAATGCTGTAACCATACCTTTTGAATCAACAACAAGAATATTTGTATTACTTGATTCAAAATACAATTGTTTAAAGTATGCATCGCTTGGTTCAACAGTTGCTTCAATTTGGAAAGTATCACCTGTAAGTAATTTTTCGCAAATTGAATCTACTCGAATTGATGTAACAGGATTTAATTGCTCCCATTTTGCAGTTAAAGTTAAATCTGAAGTTAGTTGTGATAAATCCGTCCATTTTACATCGTTTTCATCATACCAACCTAAGAAAAGGTATCCAAGTTGGTTAGCATCACTAATTTTATCTGTGAAACGTTGTTGAACAACCAATGTATCTACTTCTGGCTTTTCATCAAAGAAGTATACATTTGTTGGATTACTTGCATCAGTAGTTTCAATTGCTTTATCAAATGCAACCATTTGGCCAACTTTTATTCTAGTAGTAATTGGATTAATACCAATCCAATATCCTCCTAATTCTCCTTGATATGAATTAGAAATAGTAATAACATATTCAGCTCCCTCTGGCCATGTAGCACTACCAGAAGAAACTACAGATAAAACTTCATATAGGCCAGTTTCAACATTTTTTCCAATGTAAATACGATCAGAGAAAGTTGCAGTAGGATCACAGGCAGGAGTTGAAATAAAGATATCAGTTGTATATCTACCACCCCAGAAAGTACCATTAACATAATCAAAGTTATTTAATGGTAAAGTTGGTACATCACCATGATTGGCAACCAATAAATCGTTAGAATACCCACCATTAAAATTATAAGTTACATCATAAGCTTCGCCTTCTTGTTTTTGCCATTGTGCAACTAAACGTAAATCTCCACGAGCTGTAGTTGGAATTTCAGTAACAATTTCACCATTTAACATCCAACCTAAGAAATTATGATTTACCTTGGTCGCAGTTGGAAGTTTGATAGGACTAGAAATCATATTTGTATATCCAGTTTCATAGGAACCACGGATTTCCCCACCATCAGCATCAAATACGATTTGATAGAATTCTAATTTTTCAATATCTTCTGCAAAACCAGGTTTTATTGAAGTTGTAGTACCATATGTCTGTAAATGTTTGAACATAGAAGCATATGGAGTTAAATCAGTAATTACATTACCTTCATTATCTTCATAATAGTTTTCACCAAATACAGCAGTATGTGGATTTGTAGTTTCATTGTCACTACCTTTATAAGTTCCAAAATAATTGTCTTGAGGTAAACCTAAGAATTGGTTATTCTTCACTTCACAAGTCCATGTTGTGTTACCTGCACCATTGTTACGTAAATATAAATAGTTATAGCAATGATCAAAAATATTATTTTCAACACTAATACTTGTTGGAGTTTCTTGGAACACATCTGAACTAATTGCTCCGTTGTAAGGTGCAGCAACTGTATCATTTGTACCAATATTTTTAAATATATTATTCTGAATAACAACTGTAGTTGTCGTAGCAGAAGGACCAGCTAAAGCACGGAAGAATAAAGCGTTGTATCCATTCAATTTTTGAGTTTGTTCAAAGACATTGTCGACAATTTGCAATGTACCATAAACATATCCACCAGCAGTACGGAATGCATCACGATCAAAATCTTTAAATACATTACCAGAAACAACAACATTGATGATACGATTACAAATAATATTAGTATATGATACATTTTCAAATGAATTGTTCATAAATGTAAAGTTTCTAGTTGAACCACCACTAGCTAATCTAAATTCAATGAATCCAGTTGTTGTATAACGACCTGCATTCCAAGCTTCTGTAGCTTCTACTGTATCATAGGCCTTGTTGTTTACAAATTTGAATCCTGAATAGTTTCCACTAGCTTCAGTACTAACAACTTGTGCATTACCTGTAAATGCCAATCCATCTATTGTAAAGTTAACTGCTGATGAAGCAATAGAAATAACACCTATCATAACTGCTTCTTCAGTTCTTGTTTCCTTATTTGGATTTATACCTTGGTTAGGACCAGCAATTGTTAAATTAGCGATGCTAACAGTGATACTTTCATCATATGTACCTGGTAATAAAATAATCTTATCGCCAGCTTTTGCTATTTCTAGTGCTGCAGCAAGTGTAGGAAGAACATAGTCTTCAGTTGATTCACCAACGTAAATTGCATCTTCACGCCATTTAGCAACTAATGTAACATCCTCGTTAGTTCCAGTAGGAATTTCAGTAACAATTACACCATTCATCATCCATCCCATAAAAATCATACCTTCATAAGTTGGTGTAGGTAAATGTTGAACACCATTATCAGGGTTAAATTCGGTTGGAGCATTATCAGGAAGTGTACCACCATTTAATTCATAATTGATTGAAACAGCATTTCCTTCTTCTACATATAGAGGAACATCTGCTTCATTAGCATAGAATGGTTCCCAACTAGAAACACCAGTAAAGTTCGTCTCCGTTGGAGTCTTACTATAATAGTTGTTTGTTGCATCAATTAATTTAAGACTATTTGTACCATTGTCACTAATAAAAGTTGTATGTAAACAATTGATAAGTTTATTATAATGCACATCAACTGTTGCAGTTTCTGAAGTTAAACTTGCAGTTTGTATTCTACATAAAATACCAGAATTTTTAATCGTGTTATATAGCACAGATACTTCTACTTTACCACCTTGATTGTTGCTCTTGAATGTATTCATTGTAAAGCAAGCATCATTATAATTTGTGTAAAGTGCAGAACCTTCAAATGTATTATTGATAAACTCATATTTGCCTTCAGCATATTGACTGAACCAAACTGGATATTGGCAATAGTTAACAAATTTATTATTTTTGATTAATACATTACCACAAATATCATATTCATATTTGGTATCGGCATTAAGTTTAATACCATCATTATATTGTCCAGAACCACTTGTTCCTAAAAATTCACAATTTGTAATAGTTAACCCATTTACTTGTGAACCATACATAATCATTGCTCTCGTATTTGCAGCCTCAATGCGTGAATTATTGATTACAATATTACTGTAAACGATTCCTTCACCGCTTGGCAAACAATAAAATGGAGCACTTTTTGAATTATTAATTGTTGATTCCGCAACTAAAATATTCTCAAGTAAAGTATTGGCAACAGAGACATTCTCTTGCAATACGATTCTAGCTACACCAGTAAGTTTAACACCATTAAGTTTAACATTTGATGCAGAAATCACAACATCACCAGTAAATATACTTTCATCAACACGTGTATCTTTGTTAGGATTTAACCCATAGTTAGCACCTTTAATTGTAACTGACTTAGTAATATTAGCTCCTTCAAAAGTACCAGCTTTTACAACAATTGTATCCCCATCATTAGCCACTTCTAGGGCTGCATCAATAGTTTGATATGCAGCAGAATCATTAGGATCAACTACTAATTCATGAACGACTACTTCTTCCCATTGTGCATAGAATTTTACATCTGTATTTGCTGTTGCAGAAATTTCAGTAACTGCTTCACCAGTACATTCTGCATTATCATACCAACCTAAGAATGTGCATCCTTCTTTAGTAGGTGTAGGTAATACTAATCCTTTACCTTCTTCAGATTCCGTAGGTAATGTAGTGCATACACCACCATTTAATTCAAACTCAACATTATGTTTTACGACAATCATTTCCCACTTTGCAGTAAGAGTCATTGCACCAATAGTACCTTTTGCAATTTTTTCAACTTTAGTTTCACCATCAAACCAACCTAAGAAGTTATATCCTTCTTTAGTAAGAGCAGGTAAAACAATCTCATCTTCAATTGTATACGAATTCATCGGTTCACTCATGATTTGAACTGTAGAAGCATCATAAACTGTCACACCAATGTTACATTCTGATGTTGCTTCAGTTGGAACATTTGTCAATTCAACATATTGTCCAATATAATTTGCTGAATTATTATACATTGCAAATAATGCTGTCTTACGATCTGCAACATTAATTGAATCATGCCATCCAATGACTAAATCATATTCTTCTGTTAATTTAGTTGATCCAGCAACAATTTGTACGATTTCATATAATCCATTGACTCCTGTTTCTTTTAATGAGATATAATACCACCATCTACCCCAAGAAACACTATTATGTAAACATGCATCATATCCGTTTACATTATATGATAAATAATAAGATAATGTAAATTCTTGTAATGCTGTTGCATTTGATACATCAGCTGTCTTATCAAATTCACCACCATTTAAATCCACATCTAAAGCATATTCTTCTTTTTCCCATTTTGCTGTTAAAACTAAATCAGCAATCATAGATTCAGTAATTTCAGTTACTTGAGCTTCACCATTATACCAACCCAAGAATGTATATCCAGCTTTAGTAGCAGGCTTTAAAGTAAGAGGTAAATCAAGTGCAGTATATTCACTTGGATTTTCAGTGGCATTTTCACCACCATCTAATTCATATTGGATGGAGTAACTAGCTTTTTTCCACTTAGCAACAATAGTAATATCACCTGTTGTACCAGTAGCAATTGCTTCTACCTTTTCATCATTTATATACCAACCTAAGAATGTGTATCCTTTTTTTGTTGGTTCAAGTAATTCTAGTGGTAACTCAAGAACATTATAACCAACAGGATTTGCTTCGTTATTTACACCACCATCTAATTCATATAAAATTTTATAATCAGACTCAACAACAGTAATTTCTAATGCATAATCGCGATATACATTCTCATCACTTGATGCAGTGACTCTTGCAAGAATAATCGCATTTCCAGTTGCAACTGCAACCACTTTTCCATTTTCATCAACTGTTGCAACATCTGGATTTGCAGATTTGTAACTAACAATTGAATTTAAACTGTCTAATTGTAATTCACATTTAATTAATTGTTCTTCACCTTTAAACATTGAAGTTTCGTAGCTGAATTTTGCATTTAGAGATTCAGCTGCTTTTACAACAACTGTAGCAGTTGCATATGCAAGTGGATGATCGATGTCATAAACTTTAATAGTGGTTTCACCAGTTGCTATGGCAGTAACTTTGCCATTTACATAAGTAACGACCGATTCATCATATGACTTATAGCCAAGATTTGCTTCAGTTGTCAATCCACCTTTAGTAACAATTGGCATTACTTCTACTGAATGTCCAACAATTAATTCAAATTGTTCTTTGTCTAATTTAACACGAACAACATCTTCACCTTGTGTACATGCAGCAAGACCAAAAATGGCACCAAAAATTGCTAAAGTTAAAATAAGTTTTTTCCCTATTTTAAACACTGTAATTTCTCCTTTCATAGTTTTACAGTTCATTATATCACTATTATTTAATTTATGCAAGCGTTTTCGTAATTTTTTTACATATATTTGCCAAAAAAAATGACAAAATCTTCTTATTTTTTCTCCTAAAAATAGCCAAATGATTTATTTTTACACAAAAATGTGGTATACTATTATCAATGATTGGAGAGGAATAAATGGAAAAACAAATAAAAAAGAAAATGTCGGTTGCTCATTTCCTATCTTTAGGTTATATTATAACCATTTTAATAGGCACATTCTTGCTAATGTTGCCGATTGCTTCTAAGACAAATTCAATGACAAATTTCACTGATTCATTGTTTACCGCAACATCTGCTACTTGTGTAACTGGTTTGATTCCGTTTCAGACCTTTGGACATTGGACAATCTTTGGACAAATCATCATTATCATTTTGATTCAAATTGGTGGACTTGGATTTATGACCATTATTACCCTTGTTTTTATGTTTTTCAAAAAAAATATTGGTTTATACAATCGTACAATTTTAATGCAATCTGCAGGTTCATATAATATTTCTGGTGTAACTACATTGATGAAGCGAATTCTAATTGGTACTCTTATTTTTGAAGGCCTTGGTGCCATCATTTTAACCCTATGTTTTTGGAAAGATATGGGAGCAATGGCAATATATTATGGTATTTTCCACTCTATATCTGCTTTTTGTAATGCAGGATTTGATTTATTTCATTCAACAAATGGTTCCTTAACAGAATACTATAATAATCCTGTTGTCCTTATTACCATTATGCTGTTGATTATCATTGGTGGACTTGGATTTATTGTTTGGTCAGATATCATTGATAAACGATTTAAGTTTAAAAATTATCACCTACACACTAAAATTGTTTTAGTATGGAATGCAATTTTAATTGTCATACCTGCTATTCTATTTTTCATTTTTGAATTTACTATGCTCGGACAAGATGGACACTATTGCAATTATACTATAGGTGAAAAAATTCTGAATTCTTTCTTCTTATCGGTATCTCCTAGAACAGCTGGTTTTAATTCCATAAATTTGAATGAATTAACAAGTTCTGGTTTCCTACTCACTATTGTCTTGATGTTTATCGGAGGAAACTCGGGTTCAACAGCAGGTGGTCTCAAAGTAACTACTTTTGTTGTTATCATTATGAATTTGCTTTCTTCTGTTCAAGGAAAAGAAGATTGCGTGATGTTCAAAAGGAAAATTTCTAATACTATTATTAAGCAAGCAAGTTCACTTTTTCTTGCATACTTGGGTTTAGCTGTGATTGCAACATTACTCATTAGTTCATTTGAAAATTTTGCTATTCAAGACATAATGTTTGAGGTCGTATCTGCACTTGGAACGGTAGGATTATCCATTGGCATTAGTGGTGAAGCATGCATCATGACAAAGGTAATTTTAATCTTGTTAATGTATGCAGGAAGAATAGGTGCGTTAACATTATTTGATGCTCTAATTAAAAATCAAAAAGATTTGGTCTTAAAAAAACCGGAAGGAAAAATAATGGTGGGTTAAAATGAAAACAATTTTAATTATTGGAATGGGTGAATTTGGTAAACATTTGGCCTTCAAATTGCTCGAGTTAAAAAATGAAATTTGTATAGTTGATACAAATAAGGAAGTCATTGATTTACTATCAGATAAATTTACGAATGCATGCATTGGAGATTGTATGCAAGATGCAACTTTGAATGATTTAGGTGTTGAAAACTTCGACATTTGCGTTGTCGCAATTGGAGATAATTTTCAGGCATCTCTAGAAATCACTTCTCGCCTCAAAGAACATGGTGCGAAATATATTATTTCAAAAGCATCAAGTGATATTCAAGCTAAATTTTTAAAATTAGCAGGAGCTGACGAAACAGTCTATCCAGAAAAAGACATTGCTGAAAAAATTGCCGTAAAATGTAATATGAATAGTCTAGTTGACTTCATTCAAATATCAGATAATTATAGTATTTTTGAAATAAAAGTAGCAAATGATTGGGTAGGCAAATCCATCCGAGATTTAAACATCAGAAGCAAATATAATATCAATATTATTGCTATTAGTTGTAATGGAAAGGTCACTATTCCTGGTCCTGACTATGTCTTTACTTCTACTGATTTAGTATTTGTTATTGGATCCACAACTATTATGCATAAATTTAAATTAGTTTAATGCCTAGTTTTACTAGGCTTTTATTTTGCGATTTTTTCCTAAGAATAAAATAAAAAAATTAAGAAATTTAACATAATTTACAAATAAAACATGCATTAGATTTACCCTCTAATGCATGTTTATAAATTATTTTTATGTGGACTTCTATGAAATCAAACTACTCATTGCTTTCTTGCGATATTGTATATAATTCATTAAAAGATGTAATCCCTTTTAATATTGCTTCAATACATGATGCCCGAAGATTTTTAAAATTTTTACTTTTCAAATATTCATATATTTCTTCGTTTGATTGTTTAGTAACGATTAATTCTCTTAAATGCTCATCAATTATTAAAATTTCATGAATGCCAATTCTTCCTTTGTACCCAGTATTATGACATGCTGGACATCCATTAGGTTCATATATTTCTACTGATTTTTGAATTCCTAATGCACGATTTTGGACAGCGGTACTTAAAACTTTTCTTTTGCATTCAGGACATAACCTTCTTACCAAACGTTGTGCAATAACCATTTCCAAGGCATCAGCAACTAAATAAGGTTCGACTCCC
>ERZ1673738.4068-NODE-4068-length-15227-cov-5.276694_pt1 | contig 15227 bp, 13 predicted proteins | sample MGYA00580198_ERZ1673738 | MGnify/ENA primary metagenome ERZ1673738 (study PRJEB41218, sample SAMN15661784) | gut metagenome | host: Homo sapiens | place: Canada: London | collected 2015-08-20/2019-03-30 | study: EMG produced TPA metagenomics assembly of... | reverse complement strand
GTTCCCGGATCAATTATGGAGTTTGACCCGACGATCGGCGTACAGCGCGACTTGGCCTCCCGGCCGGGCACGGAGGTTTACGGCCTGCGCGGCCTGACCTCCTGCCGCTGGCTCTTTGATCCCGTCGCGACGGGCGATCGCTTCGGCGGCGCGGACGGCACGGATCCGCAGATGCCGGGCTGGACGTACTACGCCACGCAGAACGGCTTTGACATCTGGGAGAATCAATATTATATCCCGATGGGCTTCTCCTATGACTACTACATCACCCGCGAGGAATACGACGCGGTGAGCGAATCGAACCGTCACCTCGTCCTGCTCAAGGCCCTCGTCCTTTCCGACGAGCAGGCCGAAAAATACGACGGGATCCTCACGCACGTCGACTCCCTCTCCCTGCCCGAGGAAACGGAGGACGGCGGCGTGCCCGGAGAGGAGCTTACAAACGAGGGCACACAGGACGGCTCGTCCATCACCTTCGTCTACTCCGAGGAGGCGTATTATCAGGACTGCCTTGACCGCCGTTCGATGTCGTGCTCGAGCTTTTCCTACGACAACGGCGGTTTCTCGGCCACCTTCACCGGCGACCGCGAGCGCCTCGTCTTTTTCAGCGTCCCGTATGAGGGGGGCTGGTCGGCGACGGTCAACGGCGAGCCCGCCGTGATCGAAAAGGTCAACGTCGGCTTCATGGCCGTGCTTGTCCCCGCCGGCACGAGCGAAATCCGCTTTACCTACCAGACGCCCGGTCTGGCTCTCGGCGCGGCCGTCACGCTGGCGGGCGTGCTGATCCTGCTGCTTTACCTGTGGCTTGCCCGCCGCTTTGACCGCGCCGCCGCAGCCGCGCAGGAGCCGGAATCCGCCCTGCGGGAAGCGGAAAGCGCCGCGCACGCATTTCCGGCGGAATCCGCGCCGGAAAACGGCAGCGCCGCGCCCGCCGGCGGCGAATCACGCGAATAAGGAGGAATTCTCTTTGCCAACCGTCTATCTTGTCGTCCCCTGCTACAACGAGGAGGAGGTCCTCCCGGAGACGGTGCGCCGCCTCACGGAGCAGCTGCTCTCCATGCGGGAACAGGGCCTTGCCGACGAAAACAGCCGCATGCTCCTCGTGGACGACGGCAGCCGCGATCAAACCTGGGCGCTCATCGAGGGCTTTTCCCGTGAGAACCGGCTTGTCTGCGGCCTCAAGCTTGCGCACAACCGCGGCCACCAGAACGCCCTGCTCGCGGGGCTGATGGAGGCGCGCCTGCACGCCGACTGCGCCATCAGCCTGGACGCCGATCTGCAGGACGACGTATCCGTCCTTCCGGAGTTCGTACAGAAGTTTACGGAGGGCTGCGACGTCGTCTACGGCGTGCGCAACCGCCGGGACACCGACACGGCGTTCAAGCGCGTGACAGCCCAGGGCTTTTACAAATTCATGCAGGCTCTCGGCGTCGATGTGGTCTACAACCACGCCGACTACCGGCTGATGAGCCGCCGCGCCCTCGAGGCTCTCTCGGAGTACCGCGAGGTCAATCTGTTCCTGCGCGGCATCGTGCCGCTCATCGGCTACCGCAGCGATTACGTATACTACGACCGTCACGAGCGCTTTGCGGGCGAGTCGAAATACCCGCTCAAAAAAATGATCTCGTTCGCGCTCGACGGCATCACCTCGTTCAGCGTGCGCCCGCTGCGGCTGATCTCACGGCTCGGGATTTTTGTCTCGATGGCGAGCGTTCTCGGCCTGCTGTACGCGCTCATTTCGCACTTTCTCGGCCACACAGTGGCGGGCTGGACGGCGATCGTGTGCTCGATCTGGCTGCTTGGAGGCATCCAGCTTCTGTGCATCGGCGTTGTCGGCGGCTATGTGGGCAAAATCTACAGCGAGGTCAAGGCCCGTCCGCGCTACCGGATTGAGCAAAAAGCGGGAGAAATGGACGATTCCGCCCCCTCTTTGACTGGACAGGACGGGGAAAAAAGGGTATAATATGGTTTTGTACGGTTCGGAACCGGGTTCCGCGCCGCCATTATTTTAAAAATTATCGGAGTGAGTCATGAAAATGAAACTGATGTCAAAGCTTACCGCTCTGGCGCTCGCCGTCGTTCTGGCGTTCGGCGCGGCCAGCTGCTCCACCGCCGATCAGAGCTGGAGCGCCGAGAAAGACGGCGACCGTCTGCCCGTCGGCGTGTACGTGTACAACCTCTATGCCGCCATCAACACGGCCAAGCAGCAGGAGGGCGTGGACAGTTCGGTCTCCCTGCTTGATCAGCAGATCGACGGCCAGTCCGCGGAGGACTGGATCCGCGCCGAGGCTCTTCGCTACACCAAGGAAATCTACTACCTGCGCGACCAGCTCGACGCTCTCGGCATCCCGCTGACGGAGGACGAGCAGGCGCAGGCCGAGAGTCTGGCCGCCTCTGCGTGGGGCTACATCCCGGATTCCGTGAAGAAGTACGTGGCCCAGGATTCCTTCGTCATTGCCTACGGCGAGACGAGCGTGATGTACTCGAAGCTGTTTGACGCCATCTACGGCGAGGGCGGCTCGAACGAGGTCCCGGACGACGACCTGCGCGCCTATTTTGAGGACACCTACTATGACTTCGACTATGTGCTCTCCTCCCTCTCCTACAAGGAGGACACCGAGCTGACGGGCGAGGAGGGCGAGTCCTCCGAGATGACCGAAGAGGAAGCCAGCGCCCGCCGCGAGCTCTTCGAGGGCTACGCGGAGAAAATCAACGCCGGCGAGATGACGATGGAGGAGGCCGCTGAGGATTTCGCCTCCGTCATTTCCTCGGAGGATGAGGAGCTCACGCATCAGCTCATCGACGGCGCGTATATTGATTCGTATTTCCCCGACGGCGTGCGCGCGGCTCTCGACGAGATGGCGGACGGTGAGGTCCGCACGCTGGAAGTCAGCACGCTCAGCGACGGCATCCTGCTCCTGCAGAAGAACGCCATCTCCGATGCCTACGACACCTTCCTTGAGACGGAGTCCAACCGCGACACCCTTCTCATCGGCCTGAAGTCCGACGAGTTTGCCGCTTCCGTTGAATCCGGCTGCGACGCTCTGGAGGGCGTAACCTTCAACGACGAGGCCATTTCCACGTACAAGGTTTCCGAATTCTACACCTTCACGCCCAGCTCGTCGTCCTCCGCCTCGTAAATCAAGGAGCGCGCCGATCAGCTGACGAAGGCTTTCGCTTTGTTCCTTTCCGGCCGTGGGCCAGGCGGCTTTCCTCCCCGGCCGCGGCTTTCACTCTGTCTCCCTCTTCTCCGCGCGTCCGTACGGTTTACCGGGACGAGGACCATCTGACCAAAAAATGCAAAAGGGCCGCTGCGGCAGCATCAAACGCCGCAGCGGCCCTTATTTTATTCGGAGCACGGGAGGATATACAGCGTCAGGCCTGCGGGACAAGACCGTCAAAGCAGGAGGCGGCCGCGTCCTCAAACGCCTCGGACCAGCCGTCGAGGTCATAGCGGTCGTATGAAATCAGGCCGTACACATCGTCGTACAGGAACGCGCGCATCGCGTATACGTAGCCGGATTCCCCTTCGACGGAAAGCTGCGCGTAGAGGATGCCGTCCTCCGTCTCGCCGGTAAAGACCGGCTGCACAATGGTTTCGTCCCCGTATTCGCCGTACCCGTCGAGCGTGTTTTTCAGGGCCTCGAAGGCTTCCTCCTCGGTATATACGGCGTCGCCGAGATGCATCCAGAGAACGTCCATGGAGAAATCATAGTTGTCTCCGTCGTAGTACAGCCGGGAGGTCTCCTCGTCCTCGCTGAGCGTGATCACGGACGGCAGAGGCATGGAGAGCGTCGTGCCGGGCAGCGGCGTCTGTGCCCATCCGGCCGGATCCGCGCCGTCAGCGGGAGCCTGCGTATCCCAGTCATCGTCAGACGCTTCCTCCTCGGAAACCGGGAAGGACACAAACTCCTCCATCCGTGCCGCAAGCTCCGTCTCCGGCAGCAGCGCGGCGACGCCGCCGAGCTGAGACGCGCCCGCCGCCACGAGCGCCAGGCTGCCCACGAGGAAAAGGCACAGCGCCACCGCGCCCACCTTGCCGATGACGGACTGCGGCACCCACTCGTGCGGCTTGCGGTCGGCCAGAGGCTCCCCGGCCACCACAAGCCGCCGCATCTTCTGATACCGGAAGGAGCCAATCACACCGAGGACGGCGAGAACGACCAGAATAAAGGGAAGCTGCGGCATCCCTTCCCAGAAGCCGAGAGCCACGCCGCCAAGCAGCAGCACGCTCCAGACAAGACCGATCACAGCCATCACGCGGCTCTTTCTCCACAGGCCGAGGGCCAACAGCAGCCAGAAAAGGGACATCAGCGCGATAAAAGCTATCAGGCCGGATACCAGCGTCCCGCTCTCCGCGCCGTAGAAGATGAAGACATCCGGCGGCAGAGCGTCCGCCGCGTCAAGCAGCGCGAGGAGCGCCGCCAGGAGAAACTGCAGTCCGCCCAGCACGCCGTACGTGACCGCCGCGACGTTCGCCAGGCTCACGGAAGCCTTGAGCTTGCGCTGGAACTCATCCCTGCGCGGGTTCGTCCTCGGCGGCGGCACGTTCCGCTTCGGACGGGCGGGCGTGTTCTGCTGGAAGCTGCGTGTCCACTGCGCTCCGGCGGAGGGAGCGGAAGGAGTGTTTTTGTTCGGTTCCAGAGGCCGGTCGGGAATATCCCACGGTTCAAGCTCCTGGTTGTCGTTCCAGTTCATATTCTTCCTCCTTGCGCGGCAGACCGGACCAAGCTCCGGAGCCGCCTATGTTTCTGTGGGAATCAGCGCTCAGCCCGCGGCGAGAAGCCCTGCCAGATGCGCGCCGCTCTGCACGAGAAGCAGGAGAACGACGGCAGCGAGCAGGAGCCAGGCGCCGAGGGAAAGCTTTCCCCCGAACGTCTGCGGTTTCCGGGGGAGAATCACGGGGATATCGTCCTCCTCAAGTGCGCGGCGCGCAGCCTGCGGAGCTGCCTGTCGGATGCGGCAGACGGACGGTTCATCAAACTTCTCCTTTTGCGCCGCCCTCAGACAAAGCCCTCAATGATCCCGCCGCCGAGCACACGGTCGCCGTCGTAAAAGACGGCGGACTGGCCGGGGGTGACGGAGCGCTGCGGCTCGTCGAAAACGACGGCGGCGCGCCCGCCGGGAAGCGGCGTGACGGTGCAGGATGCGGGGGCGGCATGGTAGCGGATTTTGGCGCGGCAGCGCAGCGGGGCGGGCGGAGCGTCGAACGGAATCCAGTTGACGTCCTCCGCCGTCAGATCGGCGCGGTACTGGCTGCCCTCCTCGCCGAGAACGACGCGGTTATGTGCCGGATCGAGGGCGGTGACATACATCGGCCTGCCGAAGGAGCCGAGGCCCTTGCGCTGGCCGACGGTATAGCGGGCGAGGCCGCTGTGACGGCCGAGAACGTTCCCCTGCGCGTCGACAAAATCGCCGGGCAGGAATTCCTCCCCGGCATAGCGGGCGAGAAAGGCGGCGTAATCGCCGTCCGGGACAAAGCAGATATCCTGACTGTCGGGCTTGGCCGCGACGGGCAGACCCGCCTCGCGGGCGATGGCGCGCACCTCGTCCTTTTCGAGCGCGCCGAGCGGGAACACGGCGTGCGAAAGCTGCTCCTGCGAGAGGGAATACAGCATGTAGGACTGATCCTTCCGGGAAGGGGAGGCATACAGACAGACGCGGTTCCCCTCACGGCGCAGGATGGCGTAATGTCCGGTGGCGACGCCGTCGAAGCCGTTCTCCAGCGCATAGCGCAGCATCGCGCCGAACTTGACGGCGCGGTTGCACAGGACGCAGGGATTGGGCGTTCGTCCCGCGCGGTACTCGGCGGCGAACACGTCCATCACCTCGCGGCGGAAGGTTTCGCGCAGATCCACCGAGCGGTGCGGGATTCCGAGGACGGCGGCAGCCGCGGCGGCGTCGGACGCAGCGGAGCCGTCCCCCGTCAGCAGGAGCGTCGCGCCCTCGACCTCGCAGCCCTCGCGGGCAAGCAAAACAGCGGCGGCGGCGCTGTCCACGCCGCCGCTCATGCCGAGAAGAATCCTTCTCACAGCCAGATTTCGTTGTCGTCGGCCGCCTCGTCCTGCGGCTCATCCGGCAGAACGACAAAGCGGGCGCGGCCCGTGAAAAAGTCGGACAGCGTGCCGGGCGCGGGCTCCTCGGGCTCCCCGGACTCGCCGCAGCACGGGCAGGAACCGCAATCCTCGGCGCAGCCGTCGCAGAGATCGTCGTCCTGCACCTGAGAGGCGGCGGAGATTTCGTCCATCTTCGCAAACGCCTTCTGCATGCGGGCGGTGCTCTCCTCCACGCTGCGGCAGAGGCGCTCCGTCTCCTCGTTGGACGGATCGCGCAGGTTGTCGAAATAATATTTGCCGAGAGCGACATAGGCCCGGGCGGTATTCTCCCGCTCGTTCTTAATCACAATGCGCAGACGATTCACGACGGACGCACGATGATTTTTTTCCACCACCGAATCTATCACTTTGGCAATTCCGTTTCCCAGATTTTCCAAAAAACTCATGTGTGTTCCTCCTTATTCTGGACTGCTTTCTTTCATTATATCGCATTCGGGTTCGGATGAACAGTCTTTTTTCTGTAATCTTTTCCCGCAGCGTCTCTATTGTTTCCTCCCTTCCCTGATATTTTCTCCCGTTTTCCTCATACTACCCACAAAGGAAAAGCAAAATGTCCAACTATTTCATTTTATTTTTGGGTGTGGTATAATAGCCGCAGACAGAATACAGCGCGGGCAAGCGGTTTGTCGCTTCCACCCGGCCCAAGCGGCCTGGGGCCGCGGTGCGCGATTTGCCCGCCGCAGGCGCGGTTTTAGGGAAGAAATGTTTATGAAAAAGGCGGGAGAGGAATGTCCACAGAAATCCGAAAAGAAGTATGCTGCCCCGACTGCGGGGCGAAAACAACCGCCCGCATGTGGTCGGGCATCAACGCGGAGGTCAATCCGAACCTGCGCCTGAGCGTGCTCGACGAGTCGCTTTTCGACTGGCGGTGCCCGCAGTGCGGCTATGAAGCCATGCTCGCCTACCCGTGCCTGTATCACGACAAGGGCAGGCGATTTATGATTTATATTCTTCCGGGGAAGCCCGACCCGGCAAAGGCCGCCGGAATCGGCGCGCAGTTCCCGCAGCTGCGCGGCGTGCGCAAGCGTGTCACCGGCTCGCTTGCCACCCTCAAGGAAAAAATCCTGCTCTTTGAGGACGGTCTGGACGACAGGGCCGCGGAGCTGGTCAAGCTCCTGCTCGCGATGGTGCTTGAGCGCGGAAAAGGAAAGCGCGTCGAGCAGGGCTTCTATTGTTCGAGCGACGAGGCCGCCGACCGCATCGGATTTTCCTTCTTTGTCGAGGGCGAGGAGGAGCCTGTGCGCCGCATGACGTCCTTTGCCGCTTACCGGCAGGCGCTGTCCATCGTGCAGAACCTTCTTCCCCCGGACGGAGAGGAATTTCTCGTCGTGAACGAAAAATATGCGCGCGATCTCCTGTACCGCTACCGCCACGGCGGCGAGCCGCCGCAGAAGGAGCAGCCGGATACGGCCGGGAACACGGCGGAGCCGGCAGCCGCAGCGGCCGAGCCTTCCGGAAAAACGCCGGAAACAAACGAGGAAACGGCGCAGGCGAGCGGGAACCCGGCAGAACCTGCCGAAACAGCGCCGCACGCAGGCGGGGAAGCGGAAAAAGCCACCGAAAACGCCGCGGCGGCGCGGCAGGAAGCCCCGCCCGTACCCGACGGCGCGCCGGAAACAGCGGCGCAAACGGGCGCGCAGGCGCAGGACGCGGAGAAAGAACCCTCCGCCGCGCCTGAAGCAGATGGGACGGAGGAATCCGGCGGAGAGCCTTCTCCGGAGCCGCATGCGGAACACGCGGACGAGAACCGGGACGAGGCTGCCGCCAAGGCGCAGGACGCGCCGAAAACTGAGATGGGAGAGTAACTGCCAATGTGCGGAATTTGTGGTTTTACAGGGGAAATCGTGGACCGGGAGACAGCGCTGCGCGGCATGACGGACGTCATCACGCACCGGGGGCCGGACAGCAGCGGCTTTTACCTCGGCGAGGGCGTCGCCATGGGCTTCCGCCGTCTGAGCATCATTGATGTGGGCGAGGGCGGAGACCAGCCGATCTACAACGAGGACAAAACGCTCGTGCTCACCTTCAACGGCGAGATCTATAATTATCAGAGCCTGCGGAAGGAGCTGCTTGAGAAGGGCCACGTCTTCACGACGAAGACGGACTCCGAGGTTCTGATCCACGGCTTCGAGGAGTGGGGGCCGGAGCTGCTCGGGCGGCTGCGCGGCATGTTCGGGTTTGCGATCTGGAATACAAAGGACAGGAGCCTCTTTCTCGCGCGCGATTACTTCGGCATCAAGCCGCTGCATTACTGCGTGCAGAACGGCCGCTTCCTGTACGGATCGGAGATCAAGAGCCTGCTGGCCTTCCCCGGCTTTGAGAAAAAGTTTAACGCCCGCGCGCTTGACAGCTACGTCTCCTTTGAGTACGTCGTGCCGCCGGAGACCTTCTTCGAGGGGGTCTATGCCCTGATGCCGTCGCACTATCTGTGGTACCGGGACGGGAAGGTGGAGACGCACCGCTACTGGGAGCCGAAATTCGCTCCCGACGAGAGCATGACGGAGGAACAGGCTGTCTCGGCCATCGAGAAGGTCTTCGAGGAGTCCGTGGCCGCGCACAAGATCAGCGACGTGGAGGTCGGCTGCTTTTTGTCCTCGGGCGTCGATTCGAGCTACGTCTCGACGTACTTCGCGGGACAGAAAACGTTCACCGTCGGCTTTGACTACGGCGACCGCTACAACGAGATCGACTTTGCGAAGGATCTGAGCGAAAAGATCGGCCTCGAGCATCATTATAAGGTGATTTCCGCCGACGAGTACTGGGGCAACATCCGCAAGGTGCAGTACCATATGGATCAGCCGCTCGCCGACGCGTCGTGCATTGCGCTCTACTTCGTCTCCAAAATCGCGAGCGAGTACGTGAAGGTCGTGCTCTCCGGCGAGGGAGCGGACGAGCTGTTCGGCGGGTACAACATCTACCATGAGCCGGACGACCTCGCGGGCTATCAGAAGCTTCCGCTGTTCCTGCGCCGCGCCGCCGCGGCCGTGGCGAAGGCGCTGCCGTTCCAGTTCCGCGGGAAGAGCTTCCTCATTCGCGGAGCGCAGACCATCGAGGAAAACTTCATCGGCAACTGCTCGATGTTCACGATGGACGAGAAGCGCCGCCTGCTGCGCGAGGGCCTGCCCTGCACCCGCCCGCAGACGCTCACGAAGCCCATCTACGACCGCGTGCAGGGCCTCGACGACGTGACGAAGATGCAGTATCTCGACATCAACGTCTGGCTGGTCGGCGATATCCTGCTCAAGGCCGACCGCATGAGCATGGCGAACTCGCTCGAGCTGCGCGTGCCGTTCCTCGACAAGGAGGTGTTTGCCGTCGCGTCGAAGCTGCCGCGCCGCCTGCGCGTCAACAAGGAAAACACGAAGTACGCGATGCGCAAGGCCGCTATGCGCCACCTGCCGCAGGCGACCGCCCAGAAGAAGAAGCTCGGCTTCCCCGTCCCGACGCGCGTGTGGCTCCGCGAGGAAAAGTACTACAACATGGTCCGCGAGGCGTTCGAGAGCGAGACGGCGAAGCAATTCTTCCGCACGGACGCGCTGGCCGCCATCCTCGACGAGCATTACCACGGGAAGCGCGACAACAACCGCAAGATCTGGACAATCTACGTTTTCCTCATTTGGTATGACATTTACTTCGGCGGCGGCTCTCACGAGCCGGGCGACGCGCCGACGGTCCGATAAACCGTGAAACGCCCAAAACAAGGGGCGGCTGCAAAAATGAAAACGCAAGAGCAATCTCCTTACTCCGAGACAACGCCCTTCTTCAGGATGACGTTCGCGTAGAGCGCGGCCTCGCTGGTGGTCACCACGGCGTAGGCCTTCTTGGCGCGCTCGTAGAACTCGAATTTGTTGATGGCAAGCTCCCGCAGGCCGTCCTTCTCGTACTTTGCGCCGATCTCGCGGTAGACGGGCCAGATCTCGGGCTTGTAGGGATCGTTCGGAAGGACCTCCATGAAGATGGTCGGATGCTCGACGTAGGGGTCGAGGGGCATGAATTTGAGGATCGCGTCGAGGATCTCCGGGATGCCGTGACCGTCGAGGCGGATCACGTTCGCCGGATGCGCGAACTTCGGGAAATTGCCGTCGGCGAGAACAAGCTCGTCGCCGTGGCCCATCTCCATGAGCACCTTGAGAAGCTCAGGGGTCAGAATCGAGGGAATTCCTTTGAGCATTGCGCTTCCTCCTTACTGTGCAATCACGCCGTCCTCGTCCCAGAGCGCGCGCCAGTCGGTCGCGCCGGGCCACAGGAACACCTGGCCCTTGACAAGGCGGCAGTTTTCGTCGGCGAGGCGGATGGCCTCCATCTCGCCGGGCGTGAGCGGGTCCTCCGTCACGCACTGGAGGTTGCTGACGTAATTCTTCTCATGCACCGAGAACGGGATCGGAATCTGGCCGTTCTGCACCGCCCACTTGAGGCAGACGAGCGCCGGGTGAATGCCGTGTGCCTTCGCGGCGGCCTCGACAGCAGGCATCGCGGTGTCGACTACGTCGCCCTCCGCCTTGTCGCGGTCGGGGCGGTTGGGGCTGCCGATCGGGCAGAAGCCGACGGGCTGCAGGCCGCGCTCCACGCAGTAGGCGAACAGCTCGGGCTGCTGGAAGGCCGGGTGCAGCTCCATCTCGATGAGGGTCGGCTTGATGCGGCACAGCGGCAGCACGGCCTCGAGCTTCGGAATCGTCATGTTCGACATGCCGAGGTTGCGCACAAGGCCCATGTCGTACAGGCGCTCCATCTGCCGCCACGCGACCATGAAATCGTCGACATAAAACGGCTTGGAATCGGGGTTGCGGGAGTCGCCGTCGCAGCCCGGCGCATGGTAGTTGGCAAACGGCCAGTGGACAAAGTAAGCGTCGAGGACGTCGATCTGCAGATCCTTGAGCGTCTTGGCGCAGGAGAGCAGGATGTCGCCCTTGCCGTGCATGTCGTTCCAGACCTTCGAGATAATGAAAAGCTCCTCGCGCTTCACCGCGCCGCCGGCAAACGCCTCGGCAAACACCTTGCCGATGAGGTCCTCGTTGCCGTAAACCGAAGCGCAGTCAAACATGCGGTAGCCGCAGCGGATCGCGCCCGCAACGGCCGCGGATACCTCCTCGGCGCCGTAGCGGTCCGAGCCGAAGGTGCCCATGCCGATGCACGGGATCTCTTCGCCGGTCGAGAGCGTCCTCTTCGGGACGCGGTTGGGGTCGATACATACCATAGCAGATGCCCTCTTTTCGTTGTAGTGATTCACAGAAGCCCGCCGCCCGCCCGGCGCGCGCCGGAAACCGGGGCCGGGAATTCTCCTGTCAGACGGGAGCGTATCCCGCGTCAGTCGTTGATGAGCATAATCTTGCCGTGCACCTGCTCCGGATGATGGAAGAGGGAGAAGGCTTCGGCAGCCTGGGACATGGGGAACTTTTTAAACAGGAACTCGGGGTCGAACTTGAGCTGGCCGGTTGCGAAGTAGTGGGCCGTAAGCTCCCACTCCCTGCCCGGGAACGGAGCGGAGTAGCTCATCCAGCTGCCGGTGAGGCGGAACTCCTTGCGGTTCATGTTCTCCCACTCGGCGGGAGTAAAGCTCATGTCGACGTGCGGCGTGCCGATGAAGCAGACGTGCGCCTTGTTGGCGGCGGCTTCAAAGGCCATGTGCATCGTGACGGGGTTGCCCGCCGCCTCAAAGACGTAGTCGAAGCCGCGTCCGCCGGTGAGCTCCTTCGCGCGGGCCATGAAGCCCTCCTCCTTCGTGTTGATCGTCACATCCGCGCCCATGCGGCGGGCCAGAGCGAGACGGCCCTCGTCAATGTCGAAGACCACCACGCGGCGGCTGCCGAAAATTTTCGCCCACTGCAGGGTGAAGATGCCGATGGTGCCGCAGCCGAAGACGGCCACGTCTCCGCCGCCCTGATAGCCGTTGCAGAACACGCCGTGGAGCGCCACGGTGGAGGGCTCGAACATGGCGGCCTGCTCATACGGGATGGAGGGGTCGTACTTGACCGCGTTCTGCGCGGGCATCACCACATAGTCGGCGAAGCTGCCCTGCTGGCGGCTGCCGATGAAGCTGTAATGCTTGCAGAGCGAGAAGTTGCCCTGCTGGCAGTCGGCGCACTTCATGCACGGGAGCAGCGGAGCGCCCGAGACGGTGTCGCCCACCTGGAAGCCCTCAACGCCCTCGCCGATCTCGACCACATCGCCCGCAAACTCATGGCCGAGCACGACGGGATAAAAATGCGCCCCGTGATGCAGGACGCGCGGCACGTCGCTGCCGCAGATACCCGTTGCCCGCACATGTACCTTTACCGTTCCGGGAAGGGTTTCCGGGGTCGGAAACTCCTCATAGCGAAGATCCTCGTTGCCATGCAAAACTGCTGCTTTCATCACTGATCCTCCTCCTTCATCAGGTCCTTCAGCTTTTCATACAGCCGCCGGTACGTCCGGTAGCCCTTTTCATATGCCCGCGCCGTTTCCGGGTTGGGCTCCACGGTGCGCCGGATGCGGATGGTCCGCTCCGCCGCCTCGTCAAAATTCCGGTACACTCCCGTGCCCACGCCCGCGAGGAGCGCCGCGCCGAGAGAAGTGGCCGTGTCGGAGCCGGGCACCTCGATGCGGCAGCCCGTCACATCGGCCTTGATCTGCGTCCAGAGACGGCTGTTGGCCGCGCCTCCCATCGCGCGCAGCACGCCGGCCTCGGCCCCCGCTTCGCGGGCCGTCTCCAGATTGTGGCGCAGCGAGTAGGCCACGCCCTCCATGCAGGCGCGCGCAAAGTGCGCCCGCGTCTTTGCGAAGGTCACGCCGTAATAGACGCCCTTGGCGTGCACGTCCCAGATCGGACTGCGCTCGCCCGCGAGGTACGGCAGGAAGACAAGCCCCTCGCTGCCGGGCGGCACGTCGCCGGCTTCCCGGTCCATCTCCGCAAAGGTGGAGCCGCCCGTCCGCGCGGCCGCGGCACGCTCCGCCGCGCCGAACTCGCGCTTAAACCAGTTCAGCGCACCGCCTCCGCCGACGGTGCCTCCCTGCAGCAGCCACAGCCCCGGCACGACATGCGCGCCGAGAATCAGCCGCCTGTCGGCGCGGCAGACGTCCATACAGATGCTCATGCCGCCCGCCTGGCCGCCCTGCTCCTGCGTCTGGCCGGGATGGAGCACGCCCGCCCCCAGGGTGCCGCAGGCCGCGTCAAGGCCGCCCGCCACGACGGGGGTCCCCTCGGGGAGACCCGTCAGCCGCGCGGCCTCCCCCGTCACACGGCCGACGACCTCGCTGCACGCGGCAACCGGCGGCAGCAGGGAGGTTCTCACGCCGAGCTCGCGGCAGAGGCCCTCATCCCACGCGCCGCGCGCCATGTCCCAGCAGGCCCAGCCGTAGCCCTGGCTCGGGTCCTGCGAGACCTCGCCCGTGAGCCGGAAGGCGATAAAGCTGTTGGACTGCAAAATCTTGTCGGCTTTTTCGTACACCTCGGGGCGGTGCTCCTTATACCACAGCACCTTCGGCATGGTGTAGGACGGGGAGAGCGGATTGCCCGAGACGGCGAAAAGGCGGTCCTCCCCGACCGTCTCCCGCATCGCGGCGCAGGCGTCCCCGGCCCGCGTGTCCATCCAGATGGGCGTCGGGCAGAGCACGCGGCCCTCCCGGCCGATCGCAATCGCGCTCCAGCTCTGGCCGTCCACGCCGACGCCCGCCACCTCGGACGGGTCAAACGCGCCCGAGCCCGTAAGACGGCGCAGCGCGACGCACACGGCCTGCCACCACAGCTCCGGGTCCTGCTCGGCCCAGCCGGGCCTGGGGTAGCTGACGGGATACTCCGCCGCCGTCTGCGCGACGACTTCCCCGTCTTCACCGAACACGGCGGCCTTACACGCCGAAGTACCGATGTCAATGCCAAGCAGCAGTTCGCGCATGGCCTTCCTCACGCCCTTCCGTCGCAGCCGCAGACGAGCATGCGGCTCTTGACAAGCTCCTTGACGGCGGCACGGCCCGCCTTGCCGTACGCTTTCGGGTCAATGACGGACGGATCCGCGAGCACCTCGCGCACGGCCTTCGTGTAGGCGGCGCGCAGCTCGGTGGCGAAGTTCACCTTGCAGATGCCGCGGGCGATGCAGTCGCGCACGTCCTCGTCGGAGAGGCCGGAAGCGCCGTGGAGCACCATCGGGGCGGTCAGCATGCCGCGCAGCGTGGTGATGAGCTCCTTGTTGAGGACGGGCGTCTCCTTGTAGAAGCCGTGGGCCGTACCGACGCCGACAGCCATCGAGAACAGGCCGCTCTCCTTCTCAAAGCGGACGGCCTCCTCGGGGATGGTGTAGCCGCCCTCGTCCTCGAGGTCGTCCTCCTTGCCGCCGACGCGGCCGATCTCGCCTTCGACCGGCACGCCGACCACCGCGCACATTTCGCTCACGAGGCGCGTCAGGGCGATGTTTTCGTCGAGGGGCAGCTTGCTGCCGTCGATCATAATGCTCGTGTACCCGGCGCGCAGAGCGCTCACGCAGAGCTCATAGCTGCTGCCGTGGTCGAGGTGCATCGCGACCGGCACGCTCGCCTCGCGGGCCAGCGCGGCCACGTTCGCCTGGTAGAGCGCCGTGCCCGCGTATTTCACGGTCGAGGGCGTGGTCTGCAGAATCACGGGGGCCCTCAGCTCCTCCGCCGCCCCGATGATGGCCTGCGCCATCTCCATGTTCTCCACGTTGAACGCGCCCACCGCGTAGTGATGTTCCTGCGCCTTGCGCAGCATGTCGATCGTCGTTGTCAATGCCATTTGATATGCACCCTTTCTCTTCTCCGCGTTGCCTGTGTTCCGGAACAGCCGCCTTTTCCATCCTTTTTGTTCCGCGCTCCCGGCAGACCCCCGCGGACATGGAGAAACCGGGCCTGTGCGGCCCCCGCGGGAAGCACAGAACCGGATGAAAAAGGCTAAAAGTGAAACGTTTCGTTTTCTTAAACGTACCACACCGCTTCGCGTTTGTCAAGAGGCGCGGACGAATTGACGGGAAAAAACTTTTATGGTATTGTGTAGAAAACGTGATGCGTCCGAAACGGACCAAAACAGCACCGTTTCAGAAAACAAATCCGCTGCAAAACCCCGCACGCAGGCCGCGCGCCGGGCGGCGGAATCCCCGTTTCCGGTACAACCCCCGCACACAGGCCGCG
>ERZ1673738.4058-NODE-4058-length-15253-cov-4.576984_pt1 | contig 15253 bp, 24 predicted proteins | sample MGYA00580198_ERZ1673738 | MGnify/ENA primary metagenome ERZ1673738 (study PRJEB41218, sample SAMN15661784) | gut metagenome | host: Homo sapiens | place: Canada: London | collected 2015-08-20/2019-03-30 | study: EMG produced TPA metagenomics assembly of... | reverse complement strand
GATACAATCTTCGTGTGCGTATTGTGCGATATAAACAGGAGTGAAGATATGTCTTATAAAATGCGAAAGCCTTTGGTCAAAAACAAATATAACTTGACCATCAAGCAGCTCAAGAAATATAAGGTCGCAGACCGAACTCATGTTGGTTTGCCGTTCTTTTGGAGAAACAATGTTATTCAGGCTTGGTGTATCTCTGGCAGTGCTGGCACAGATAAAGATCGTCAGTTCGGAACAGATAATAGTTTTTGGATCGGCATTTATGACGAGGACGCAAAAGCCTACGCTGGAAAGTTCCGTTTCTATTTCACATCTTATGGTGGAATGTGCGGTTACGAATTCAATCAATTCTTTGATGAAAAAGACATTGACTGCGAGAATGATATGAGAGTTCAGGAAATGTTCTTAGAGAAAATCAATATGTTAATTGACAGCGGAATTATTGTAGAAAGGGCTGAAATAGATGGGTAAAAAGAATAAGGATGGATATGTTTTAAAATCCGAAGTTCTTCTTATTATTCAGAATTACATTCGTGGTATTCAAATGCAAGATTACGGAACGGATACTGGTATTCCTCAGTTGTACTCTGTTATGGATAAAATTAATGAAATGCCTCTGGAAGATGTTGCGCCAGTGAAGAGAGCAAAATGGATTTCCTATTTAGATGGCGAACATTTGATGCCAGAACTGTATTATAAATGTTCTGGTTGTGGAGCAAGAGGATTTCGTAGAAAATATTCCGCTTGTCCGTCTTGCACCGCAATTATGGAAGGATGATTAATATGGAAGTAACAGTTATGTCCCGTGATGCGGCAGTAAAATATTGCAGACAGTCACATAAACAAAAGACAATTATGATTTCTGTATCTGATCCGTACATCACATATTTTAATGAGCCGTTTTGCACTGAAGAAAATAAAGTCATCGCAATTCAACGCCTGTTCTTTTGTGATGCAGATAGAATTGGCAAAGATGTGTACGGACGAGATACAAAAGAAAAGGATTTGTTCAATGAGGATGATGCTTATTTGATCAAGCGTCTGTTGGATAAATTTCCGAATACAGATGTGATTGTTCATTGTGATGCTGGCATTTCTCGATCTTCTGGTATCGCAGCCGCTATTCTAAAAGCATATACCAATGACGATACAATAATCTTTGACAACCCCAAATATCGTCCGAATATGCTCTGCTATCGGACAACCTTGAATGAATTAATTGGAGGAAATAAAAAATGAGTAACCGAGATAATCTTGGAGATCGTATGAAAACCTATGAGAATGTGACCAGAGCGCATCTTGTGCGCCGTATGCCTGTGATCATTCGTATTGACGGCAAAGCATTCCACACCTTTACCAGAGGCTTTCAGAAGCCCTTTGACCAGATTTTGATGAAAACCATGCAGGATACCATGAAGTATCTTTGCGAGAATATTCAGGGATGTGTACTTGGTTATACGCAGTCGGATGAAATTTCCCTGCTCCTGATCGACTACCAAACACTCACAAGTGATGCTTGGTTTGATAACACAGTTCAGAAGATGTGCAGTATTTCCGCAAGCATGGCAACACTGGCTTTTAATAAGTTCTTCCGTAATAATACGGATGAATGGGGTTATGACAATTTGCCTGATTTTGCTGACGGTGGTACAAATCAGAAAATTGATCCAAATCTGATGAAACAAGCAAATACTTATTTTTCTCGTTGTGATAAAGCAATGTTCGATTCTCGTGTGTTCAATATTCCCAAGGAAGATGTTGTCAACTACTTTGTGTGGCGGCAGCAGGACGCAGTTCGTAACAGCATTCAGTCCGTAGGACAGGCGAACTTTTCTCATAAGCAGCTCATGAATAAGTCTTGTGATCAGATTCAGGATATGTTGTTTGTAGAAAAGGGTATTAACTGGAATGATTATGCGATTCCTTGTAAGCGTGGCACTTGCTGTCGTAAGCAGATGACGGAAGTTGAATGCAAGAACGAGCCGAACAAAACTGTAATGCGTAAGAAGTGGATTGTGGATCAGGAAATCCCTACTTTTACACAGAATATGAACTACATTCATGACATTGTTATGCTGAAAGATTGAGGCTTGAATTATGTATGAGGCAATATTACAGCATTTAAGAAATTACGAACAATACGGAATTGATGTAATTAGCAGTCATGAAGCTGGTCAAATTGCCGATTTATTACAGGAGTATCATGCGGAGATTGTTATGCTTCGCAGGATGCAGCCTGTGGTATTGACTGGTGAAAGTGCAAATTCATTTGCTTTGGCGGCTGAATTGTCCGAAACAAAAGAAAAGCTGGAAGAATGTAGTAAAGAGAATACCGCTCTGAAAGCCTATAAAGACTATTTTGCTGACTGTTATGGACAAGGGTATGAGGTTGCCAACTATCATTTAAACGGTGATTTAGAGCCTCTGGATAGCTTTATAGATGGAGCGCAGGAAGCACACGATTCTGTATTTAATAAGGAGGAATCCCATGTATGAAGAACTGGTAGCGAGATGCCATGCAAATGCTCGTAATGGCATTTCTCCAAAAGATATTGCTTTGCGAGAAGCCGCATATGTGATTGAGGAATTAGAAGCAAAACTGTTCGATGGAGAAGGTGTAAATCTCGTATCATATTGGCAGCAACAGTGTCAAATTGCCGAAAATGGATTGCATAACACATCAGAAGAATTGAGTCAAAAAGAATATACAATCCTTGGCATTATGCACTCTGTTGATAAGTGGCTTGATGGAAAAGAACTGGAACAGGACGAAGTAAATCGAGCAGCTACAATGCGTGAAAAGACCTTGCGGATCGTTGAAAAGCAGGAGCGTAAAATCAATAGTCTGCATAAAGAATTGGAACGAATGAAATCCATTATGCGTGAACATGGAATTATGGTTATTCCCAGCGCAATTCCAGGAGGAAAGTCATCTTGGAATATTCCATCAAAGAATTAGGGAGGAATACAAACAATGAATAATGTTATTGTAAGAGGTCAAAAGCAATATGTTGATCTGAATCGCAAACTTAATTTACATAACGGATCGGTTGTTTTGCTGAAGAACAAGGGTAATGGAGATAGCATTGATGCAATCTATTATGTTGTTTCATTTCGTGATAATAAAAATAAGTATAGCGGAAGTACAACTGGCTATTGTACTTTGCTGAATCTGGATTCTGGACAGTTTGCTTTTGAAGAGAGATGCAGTCGCAATACAACTGTTCGCCGTGTTCTCAGACACTTGCTTCGTCTTGGTTATACTATGCCTTATAATCCTGATGCAACAGATGATGATTTTCAGTTACGCAATTATGATGTAGAAGTTCATGATTGTGGTAATTACAAAATGGAACTGGTGCTGAGTATTTAATTCCCCAAGTGGAGAAAGGAGAAGTCCAATGATTTACTTTACTGGTGATGTGCATGGTCAGATAGATGACCTGTTGCGCAGACTGGATTATAAAAAGATTCCTCATACTGCGGATCAAATTATTGTTCTGTTGGGAGATGTGGGCGTAAATTACAATAGAACTTTAAATGAATATGTCCATAAGCAAAAGCTGCAAGATAGTGGCAGAACCTATTTTTGTATTCATGGAAATCATGAAATGCGTCCAGAAAACATTGAAACTTATCATGAGAAATCAAATGAGTTTGGAACATTTTATGTAGAGGACAATTATCCGAATTTGCTGTTTGCCAAAGATGGAGAAATTTATAATTTGGATAATAGAAAAGTGCTGGTTTTAGGTGGCGCATATAGCGTTGATAAATGGTATCGACTTTCCAGCGGTTATCAGTGGTTCGCAGATGAACAGATTTCTCCTGAGAAACGCAATGAAATTTTTAATCATATCAAGAAAATCAAAAAAGTCGATCTTGTAGTATCTCATACTTGTCCCGAACAGTGGCAACCAACTGATTTATTTTTACGAGGCTTAGATCAGTCTACGGTAGATAAATCTATGGAAGAATGGTTGTCAAAGGTAGAACAGGTTTTGGAATATGACCATTGGTTATTTGCTCATTTTCATGCCAATCGAATGATCAATGAAAAGGCAACAATGTGGTTTGAAAGAGTAAAAAGTATTAATCAAATTATGGAGGGATCAATCAAATGATGAAATATATTCTTGCCGCAACTGTACTTGTTTATATCGTGTTGATTTTCATTCCCAAGATGAAAATCACTGTGAACGGTCAGCCTTCGGATAACTTTTTCTACCGCATTTTTGGTGCGGCGGTTCTGGCTCTGATTTTCTTTGTTGTTATCGGGCTTCCCATCTATGCGGTTAGTCTGTTGTTTTAATGGTGTTACATATGGAAGCGGTTTGGTTAAGTGTAGTATATTTTGGCGGCTTATTTCTGGCAAAGGTATTGGACAATGCCCTTGGAACGGCAAAAATCATTTTGATCCAGAGAAATAAGACTTTCTTTGCTGGTCTTGCACTTGGCTTGTCTAATCTGATTTATTTTATCATCACAAAGAACATTGTTTCCTCTGAAAGTAATGTGTCGTTGATTATTGTTTCTGTTGCCAGTGCGGTTGGTTGCTGGATTACCGTAGCGATCAACAAATATCTGTCCAAGGATCAGTTATATGTCAATGTAGTCATGTCGGATAATCTGGAAGCCATGAAAGATTTTCGTGATTTTCTTGCTGAACATCACATCAAGAATGTCGCATCAGATAGTTATACTCTCGATTGGAATACTAAGACCATTACAATTACTGCATATGCAGAAACGAAACAGGAGAGCAGTCTAATCAGCAGCTATATTAAGAACAGCCCAAATAAGTTCAAACGGCTGGTACAAAAATAATGGAGGATCATCATGAGAATTAAAATGCAAGTTGCTAATGGCAGTGCGGTTTATACCATGAAGGGCGAGGAAGATACCATTGAACAGGTCGTTGCCTTGTTGAAAAATCCTGATGTGATTAGTATTACGATCACAAAACAAACTCCAACGGAATATTTTAAGTCTATCAGAAAGGAGAAAACACATGGAACAGATTATTGAATTGGCAGTGGTAGTTTTAGGGTTTGTTACATTCATTTACGCAGTTACTCGTGAGGACTATGAAGAATGTGATGGAACTGGATGTGATCTCTGTCCATTCCCTCGCTGCGAGGACGCACCAAAAGATTTGTCTAAAGCACAAATGCGTAAAATGGAAGGCGAAATCGTTACCATTGTTCTCAAAGATTCTGTAATCCCTGTTAAGATTTTCATTAAAGACAATGATGTGTGGGTGGAGAATTCTTTCGGTACATCTACTACTTATGATGATGTGAAAAAGCATGGTGGAAAATTTTTTGAGAAAAATCGCAATTAGGTCTTGACAATAACAAGAAATACAAGTATAATGTAAGTGTCAGTTAAAGGTGCTGGCATTTCAATAAACTACATAACAAGAAATACAAGTACAAAGAAGGAGCGTTCACAATGAACATTGAAACGAAAATCGGAATTGGTGATCAGGTATTTGTTCTGAAGAAAATCACAAAGACTACTTGCCCGATCTGTAATGGCACTGGAAAGATTCGTCTTGGAAAGGCGGCAACATTTAATGCCGATACGATGGAACAGGCAATGCAGCAGGTAGCAGAGCAGATTATTGAGTGCATCGAAAACAATACTATGCGTGAGTATGCTTGCCCTGAGTGTAAGGGCAGCGGCAGTGTTAAGGCAACTGGTCAGAAGAAGTATGAAATCCTTACTTGCAAGGTTGTTTCTATGCAGTTGACTATTGGCGGCGAAAATGTTCCTCCTGTAATCATGTATTCTGTGGTTGATGAAAAGGGTACTGTTCGTAAGATGATGGAGAATCAGTTCTATACCAATCGAGCAGATGCAGATAAGCAGTGTTTTATTCTCAATCTGGAACGCAGAGAGGTTCCCATTGCAGACATTCGAGTTCCTTACAGCTTTGCCAGTACGATCCCCTGTAATGAAAAGCTGAATAAGCGTCTGGACGAGTGGCGTAAGAACAAGAAGTTCGAAACCGAGATTTATGTGGATGATTGCGGTAATCTCTTTGACGGCTATACCTCTTATTTGGTTTACAAGATGATGGGTATTGATACTGTCCCCGTTGTTGTATGGCCTACCGTGAAGAAGAACAAGGAGGAAAAGACTGATGCGGTTTCCGTTTGATAAGTATAAGTATTACCACAGCGGTAATCAGGTAATTGCGGTTTCTACCTTTGCTGGAAAGACTGTTAAGGGTGTTGCCAAGTGTGATCCTCATGACACTTTCTCTCTGGATACTGGTAAGCGTCTGGCGGCTCTGAAGTGCAACAATAAAATTACCGCAAAGCGGCTCAAGAGAGCTGCCCTGCGGTATGTGGAAGCTGAAAAGGCTGTTGTTGCGGCGCAGAAACACGCCGAGCGCATGAAGCGGTATTACAACGATGCAAAGGTTGAACATAAAGAAGCAGTCGATGAACTGAATGATCTGTTGATGACTGTTTGATCCATTTAATTTCCCCCCCTCCATAGTCCTGAGCATGACTGAAACTGCTCAGGATGTGGCGGTATGGCTGAGTGGTTTAAGCAGCGGTCTTGAAAACCGTAGGCGGTGAAGAGCCGTCCGTGGGTTCGAATCCTACTACCGCCGCCAGTAAGTCCATGTGAAATGATATATCATGGCTGGATTATCGACTACGATACGGAGAAGAGAATGGACATTCGAGCAAACACTTTAGAGTGCGATGGTACTCCGTCAACAAAAGCAAATCGAGCCAGTAAGAGGTAGTTAAATAGGCTAAACAAGATGTGGTTCTTGTAGTTTAATAGAGAAAGGCTGCAAGATAAAGCACTTGAAGCGCAAGGCCATGCGCAGTCAACCATATCGTAAACCAGACTGGCGGGACTAAGTAGAGGTTGACAAACGGTATGCGTCTATCGTTAAACATACAAAGTGTCGGCGCATTTCATATCCGAGGCGTGGATGGACATACGGAAAAGTCTTGGTGAGGTTGCTGGTAGATTGGAGAATCTAAGCCAGAGTGTAGGATATGATCTGAACATGGAGGTGCATATGAATTACATTGAAATCATTATAGGTGGCATCGTTGGTGCAATTTTAGGTGCATTAATGACTTGTTGGATTTCTAATTATACAGAGAAGAAAAAATCAATCTATGATGACAACAAAAATAGATGCAGTATTTTAATTGATTTTATTATGTTTATCACAAGAGGCGTAAGAGAAAAAACTTATGATGAACATGAATTAATTAAATTACAAGATGCAGTTGTTCATGAATGTTTGATTTATGGTTCTCACAAGCTAATTAAAAAATGGAATAAATTATTTCAAAATTTAATAAATCCAACAGCCACAATTAAGGATAAATTGTATTGTGTTGAAGATGTAATAGTGACACTTCGAAAAGATTGTGGTTATATTGAAAAAATTCAAAAAGGAGAATTATTGATGCTTCTTGGTATCACTGATTTGAAGAAATAAAAATTTTCTTTATATCATTCTCCCAAGCAGTTTTCCGATGACTGCGTTTCCATTTTACATAGTCGTTCCAACGACATTCAGAAGCCTCGTGAGAAAGACCAAAAGTGATTTCAATGTCTTTAGCTGATTTCACGCCCAGCACATCAAATAGAGGCATAGGGCAAAGGAAAGCTGCCGCAAAGTAATCTGCTTCAGCTTCAAGTTCTGGATTAGAAAGATTGTTGAAATTGTGTTCTGCAATAAGCGGCTCTGCAATATAAGGCAAATGGTTCAGCATTACATGACCGAGTTCATGTGCCAGAGTCCAACGAATTCTGCCCAGCACATTGTTGTTTGCGGTGGAGGAATTAAACAGAATAAGGTATCTGTTTTTGGAAACATCATAATGAGTGCAGCCGCTTTGACTTTCACACAGCAAGAAAACCTCTTGCAGTGAGCAGCGGTTGATCTCAGAAAAAGTCTTATATGTCATCAGCTTGCAGTTATCCATTAACTGAAATGGTTTGCGTGGATCAAGAGGAAACGACAAACCATCCAGATTACGATAAATCTGCAAAATCTGGTTGCAAATATAGGCGTACCGAATCATAAGTATATCACCTCGAATACCAGTGTAACATAGTGACAGTCCAATAATATGGACACATTACTGATCGTCACGGAATGCGTAGTCAAAAGCAATCTTCAGCATTTGCATCATACGCTCCCGATCAACAGGGGACATTTTGGATTTTGCTCTTTGCAAAGTGACAATATCACTATCTCCAAGTAGTTCATCGGCAGGAGTTGGAATGTTGGTAATACCCAGCAGATAATCCGTAGTTACATTAAAGTATTTCGCAATCTTCTGTACCTTGTCGATGCCGGGGATGCTAATATCTTTCCACTTTTTAATTGTTGCATTGGAAAATCCGCATTCTTTTTCTAACCGTGTAATCGTGATTTCATTCGAGTCGCATAGTTCCTTAATCCTTGAATATAGAATGGAAGCCATAGAACACACTCCTTTTGAGAAAGTAATCTAAGTTTCTGTTGACAATGAGAAAATTATCTGGTATAGTATGACTTAGATAAAATTCTCACTACAAAGCAATTATAGAGGAAATTATCTAAACTGTCAATACTAAATTGGGGAGGCTGCTAAAAATGCTTGTTAATGAAACCAAAATGGAAGAGTGGAAGATGCTGTCTTTCTTTGCTCTCATGAGCAATTATGATTACTTTAGTGTCCAGAAGGAGGATGATCCCACTTTCTTTGCTACTGGCATTGAACGATCTTGTGGCTGGGTGTTAAAGTTTATGAGGAAATTTGCAACGCCTGTTTATTCTGACGGTGAACTGATTAGTGTAGTTGCTCTCAGCAACACCGAGTTCAAATGTCGAATTGGAGAATTTACATATTATATTCGTGCTTTGCATGAGAAGTCGAATGATTTGCCTGTTCGCAAGAAGAAGGACTGGAAAAACATTCTGGATTTTGCAGACACCGAATATATCAATAAAGATAAGTGCCAATACATCAAAGAGTTGGACTTACTTGTTTTGGTGGTTGATCCTGATTTGCTTGGCGAACTGACCGCCGTAGAGGAATCTCAGATTAAACGCCTCATTAATATCCGTCTGCATGGCAATGGAGCTGCAATGCAGATGTGTCGTAGCGTTTGCTTCAAATGTCAAATCCATAGTGCAAATCATATCATTTATGCTGGTATGTATGATCTGGAAAACTCTGTTTCTGTCAGCAGTGTTATGGTTTATAACAGTCGTATCAGCCAGTCTATGTCTGATGACGAGGATCAGCAATATACGAACCTTTGGAATTTCGCCCAGCAGCTCTATCATGAAAATTTCTCGTAACAATCTTTGCGGATATGCTTGACAATCTTCGTTGAGCATGATATACTATAACCAGAAATACAAGAAAGAGGTCTGCAAGGAGAAATGCGGTATGAAAAAGATTGTAAAGAGGGGAGATATATACTATGCTGATCTAAGTCCAGTTGTCGGCTGTGAACAGGGTGGAATTCGACCCGTAATAGTGATCCAGAATAACACTGGTAATAAGCATTGTCCTACTGTGATCGTGGCTGCAATCACTTCGCAGAATAAGAAGCCGATGCCAACACACATTAACCTCTCTGTCAATGAATGTAAATTATCCTCAGATTCTACGATCATGCTGGAACAGGTAAGAACAATTGATAAAAATCGGCTGAAAAACTTTGTCAGCAGCGTCACATCTGAAAAGATGGATGAAATTAATCAGGCGATCCTTGTTAGCCTTGGACTTCCTATTACAGCATAATAACAAGAAATGCAATAAATGTCTTGACAAAAGCAAATTGTTTTGGTAGAATATTAGGGAGAGGTGATGATAATGCTTGATCTGGCTTTGATCGAAAAGTATGTTTCGGAAACTTTTTTAAATAACCCTGATAACAACAAATACAAGCAAGAAACTTTCAATATCGTCAATAGATTCTTTAATCTGACTGATGTTGCTTATGACGATTTGACTCGTCAGGATATGCTTGATATATACTCGCAGCTTGCCATTATGAAGATGAATGTTTTCCAATCTCATAAGAGCAAGATCAGCGATTTCATGCGGTGGATGTATGAAACAGGTAATGGTTCTATTAAACCGCTGGAAGAAATTCGAGAGATTTTCTTTGAGAATGTGGATCGTACAGCTTTCTACGATACTTATTACTTTGAAAATCTGGATGATTTGAACGATTTGATGGAAACCGTCTTTGGCAAAGAGGTCTGTGATTTTTCTACATTCCGTTGCGCAGCTCTCCTTGTATGGCATGGCATTCCAGTAAAACATTTGCCAGATATTCTCAAGTCTGATATGCACAATGATGGTTCAGTGCTTAATCCAGTAACAGGACAAAGAGTGCAGCTTTCCCAAAGTATTGTTCCTTATTTGCTTCATTATCGTGATGCGGACACATTTGCGTCTGGAAAATTTGGTGGTATGACTGTTCCTTATAAGGAAACGCAGTATTTGTTCCGCACTTATAAGACAGCACATATGACCGATAAACAGCTAATCAATACCAGTAGCAATGCCATTAAAACGGCTGCTGATACAGGGCGTATTTTCCAGTGGGAGCGTATTTATGACTCTGGTATATATTATAGAGTACATGAATACGAAAAACAGAATGGAAATATCAGTCGCAATGACTATGAATTACTTCGTGAACTGTTCAAGATGGATCATATTGACTTGACCAAACAACGCCAGCGTTATTATCTTTCTCAAAAGTTTGATGAATATCAAGAGTTCAAACGCTATAAATATTCGGATTAATCCGAACTTGTTTAAGGGGCTGCGCCTCTTAAACATTACATAAATAACAAGAAATACAAGAATAACACGAAATGGTTTAATGGCAGAACGCCGCAATATGCGGAGATTTTGGTTCGAATCCAAAGATCGTGACACATCAAAATTCAAAGTTTATTGGAGGAATCTACTATGGCAAACACTGAAACCATGACCATCCACAAGGCTCTTGCAGAACTGAAGGTTCTGGATAAGCGCATTATTGATTCAATGGCGGCTGCAACTTTCGTTGTCAATAAGAAGAACAATCAGGAGAAGGTTCACGGCATTACTCCCGATGCTTTTAAGGAAGCTGCATATGCGTCCTACGACAAGATTACTGATCTGATTAAGCGGCGCAATGCAATTAAGGATGCTGTCAATGTATCCAATGCTGTAACTAAGGTTGAGATCGGCGGCAAGACTTACACTGTCGTTGAGGCTATCGACAAGAAGAATCATGGTATGGCGTTCTATATTGAACTGCGTGACCATATGGCATCTCAGCTTTCTCGTGCAAAGGCTGAGTTGGAAAAGCAGAACTCTCAGCTTCAGCAGAAGGCAGAGCAGTTTGTTACTGGTCTGATGGGTAGCAAGGAAACCGCAGCTAAGAGCGAGGAATATGATACCAGCGTCAAGACTTACATTAAGTCTAACACGGTTGAGATGATTGATCCTCTTGGTCTTGAGAAAAAGATTGCTGAACTGGATGACATGATCAATGCGTTCATGCCTGAAGTGGATGCGGCTCTTAGCGTAAGTAACGCTCTGACCACGATTACAATCGAATACTAACGGCGGTATTTCATTTGCTGTTTGACGAAAACGATAAACCATAACACATCTGAGTTTTTGGGGATTGGTCTTTGATGTAAAAGAAATAAAACTATCCCCAGCATAAAACAAATTACAGATGATTGTAATTCTATACATATAATTATAGATTATTATATTAAAAGAATTTGGTTTTCTGATTATGCGCCGCAAAGATAGAGCGGCTGGCATTTTCGGAAAATGAAAAATCGCTGTAAAGTTCAATGCTCAAAGCCCAAAGCTGAACGCTCAAGTTTCAAAGTTTATTCTTGGAACAAAGTTCAAAGTATAGGCAGAAAAGACCAAAGGTAGTCAAAAATCCTTGGGATATTGTTTTGGGAATTGTTATGCTTGTCCTTTCGTGAACAACAAGGCTGTCAAGCAGCAAATTAAATATAAAGGAATGTCTGAGTAATCGGGCATTCTGTTGAGGGCTGGTAATGCAGCTCTGAATAGAGTGTCCGATACAAAGGGAGTGAAAGATTGCACAATGAAGTAATGAAATTTATTGACAGATTTACTATGCGTGGAAAGTGGAGCGAAGTTCTCACATCTTTTACTTGTGGATGTTGTTATTGGTTTGCATTTATCTTGTGCAACCGTTTCCCTGAAGCAGTAATGATGTATGATCCAGTGATTAACCACTTTGTAACGCAAATTGATGGTCGGCTTTATGACATTACAGGAGAAGTTACACAAGAGTACAAAGTCGTAAGATGGGATACTTATCCCGATGAACTGGAAAAGAAACGCATCGAAAAGCATTGTATTAATTTTTAAGGTTTTCAGAAAAGGAGAATTGAACATGGAACTTCGTATTGATCAGAATGTTTTGGACAGATTTCCCAGCTTGCACATCGTTCAGGAGAATGATGTTGTTACAGTGAAGTTTGATGGAGAAAACAGTTCTGATTTTTTGTTTCCCCTGACGCTGCCGATGACCAATCTGGATCATATTTCTTGGCGCAGAGTGGACGAAATTGCAAAGTCTGGTAAAGCCAGAGAATACTTTGCACTTGGCGCAACGAAGAAGGACTACATGAAGAATGGTTTCGTTGCTACATATCAGATTATTGGTTTTGACCATGATGATCTGGCTGACAACAGCGGTAAGGCTCCTATCTCTTGGGATATGGTCGATCTCTACAAGGATGAATACGCAATGCGTAGGGACGGAAACTCTGTCTGGTGGAATGATTCTGATATTCGTTCTTTCCTGAATGGAGATTTCAAGAACAATGTTTCTGATGATCTGGCAGCTATTGTTAAGCCTGTTTATAAGCAGAGTGTAGACCGTAATGGTAATATGCAGAAAACCATTGATGAATTCTGGCTCAAGTCCGAGCAGGAATTGTACGGACGCAAGTTCTGGTCTTATGGCGGCGAAGGTCACTGGTATGAGTTTTATGCTCAGGAAAACATTCGTTACTGCAAGAAAAATGCCAAGGGTGAGAATGACTGGCAGTGGTTGCGCTCTGTTTATGCGGCCTACTCGTTCGGCTTCTGCCTTGTCGGCACTTCGGGGAGTGCGATCTACACCGGCGCTTTCATTTCGTATGGGTTCGCCCCGGCCTTCTGTAACTGAGTTAATCCGTTCATCCTAACATCTCTATTCAAGGCGAAAGCCGAGAATAAAGAGATGTGACGGATGAACACTACCAAGCATAGCAAATGTAAGGGGTAATAATATGAGAGTTTTACTGTTAATGCGTGGTGCGCCCGGTGTCGGCAAAACCACATTTATCAAAGAAAATAATCTGGAACAGTATGCTTTGTCCGCTGATGAAATCCGTCTGTTGTGTCAATCTCCTGTGATGACTACAAACGGCACTTTCGGCATCAGTCAGGACAATGAAAAGAAAGTCTGGTCACTTCTGTTTCAGATTTTGGAAGCCAGAATGCAGCGTGGCGAGTTTGTTGTGATTGATGCTACGAACTCCAAAACGGTTGAAATGAATCGCTACAAGACGATGGCACAGACTTATCGCTATCGTATCTATTGTGTCGATTTCACTGATGTTCCTATGGAAGAGTGTAAGCGCAGGAATTTGACTCGTCCTGATTACAAGCAAGTACCAGAAGAAGCAATTGAAAAGATGTATGCTCGTTTTGCAACGCAGTCTATCCCGACAGGTATTACGAAACTGCGTCCTGATGAACTGGATCGTATCTGGTATAAGCCTATGGATTTTTCCAACTATAAGAGAATCCATCATATCGGTAACATTCACGGCTGTAATACTGTCCTTCAGGAATATTTGAAAGATGGTTTGAAGGATGACGAACTCTATATTTTCTGTGGTGATTACATTGATCGTGGCATTGAAAATATTGAGGTTATCAACTTCCTTTACAGCATCATGGAGCGCAAGAATGTGATCCTGCTGGAAGGAAATCATGAGCGTTGGCTGTGGTACTGGTCACATGGCGGTACTGGTAAATCCCCTGAGTTTGAAAAGGTAACTCGCCGTCAGCTTGAGGCGGGGGGGCTTGATACTAAGGTTGCTCGAATGCTCTATCGCAAGTTTGGTCAGTGTGCTTATTACAAGTATCATGAAAAGACTGTTCTTGTAACTCATGCTGGTTTGAGTTTTATTCCAGATAACATAACTACACTGGCAACAGAGCAGATGATTCGTGGTGTTGGTCGATATAGTGATTATGTCGATGTGGCTCAGACTTTTGATCGTATGGCAGCTCCCGACACTTATCAGATTTTCGGTCATAGAAACACTCGTAATCTGCCTATCGAACTTTCCGAGCGTTGTTTTAATCTGGAAGGTTGCGTTGAGTTTGGCGGTGATCTGCGAGTAGTTGTGCTGGATGCAGATGGTTTCCATCCTGTATATGTTAAGAACACTGTGTTTAAGACTGAGGAAGAAGCTGAGGTAACTGCTTATACTGAGCAGGAACTTGATGTGATGGAAATGGTTGATCAGATGCGCAAGAATAAGTACATCACTGAAAAGAAATACGGCAGCATTTCCTCTTTCAATTTCACCAGAGAGGCATTCTACGATAAGAAGTGGAATAAGCAGACTACTAAAGCACGAGGATTGTTCATCAATACTAAGAATGGAAGAATCGTTGCTCGTTCCTATGACAAGTTCTTTAATGTGAACGAAATGCCCGAAACCAAATTTGATATGCTTCAGCATAAGTTAAAGTTCCCTGTAACCGCTTATGTGAAGGAGAACGGTTTCCTTGGTATGGTGTCCTATAATCCTGATACGGATGATTTCTTTATTTCAAGTAAGTCTGATCCGCAGGGTGATTTCTCTGCTTATATGCGCTCCATGTTCTATCAGGTTGGCGAAAATCTTGATGAACTCAAGGAATATATGAAGAACAACGATGTGACATTCGTGTTTGAATGTGTTGATATGGAAAACGATCCTCACATCATCAAATACGATAAGTCCAGACTGTTCCTGCTGGATGTAGTAAAAAATAAGATGCAGTTTGAAAAGCTGCCCTATTCCAAGCTGGTTCAGTTTGAAAAGTTCGGCTTTGAGGTTACTTAATTTTTCATTTAATTCATTGGCAGACATTGTGCGAATCTCAGTAGCCTTCATTACTCTTCACCACCCATTTCTTCTTTAGTTACAAATTTACATTTGATT
>ERZ1673738.4057-NODE-4057-length-15254-cov-5.077505_pt1 | contig 15254 bp, 10 predicted proteins | sample MGYA00580198_ERZ1673738 | MGnify/ENA primary metagenome ERZ1673738 (study PRJEB41218, sample SAMN15661784) | gut metagenome | host: Homo sapiens | place: Canada: London | collected 2015-08-20/2019-03-30 | study: EMG produced TPA metagenomics assembly of... | reverse complement strand
AAAACGAGACCTACATCGGCAATATGGTGCAGGGACGCATGGTGAAGATCAGCTATAAATCCAAGAAGTGTCTGAGGCAATCACCGGAAAACTGGGTGGTAGTAGAAGGAACGCATGAGCCGATCATTGACCCGGAGACCTTTCAAAAGGTACAGATGCTGGTAAACAGCCGCAAGCATACCCGAAGCCGGACCTATGACTTTCTCTTGAAGGGGCTGATTTTCTGTCACGAGTGCGGCTATCCCATGGCAGTGCTCAACCGCAAGAATGCCGCCGGAGATGATCGTCTGTTCTTTGTCTGCCGGACTTACCAGCGATTCACCAAGGCAGGTGTCTGTACCTGTCATTCCATCAAGGAAGAAACTGTGAATGAAGCCGTACTTACCAAGGTGCGGGAGGTCTGCCAGGCCTATCTGAATCCTGAACGGTTGCGCCCAATAGCAGAAGAAGCGGTGGAGAACGCCAGCAAGGCGGCCAACTGTGAAGCGGAGATGCAAGTGTTGCAATCCAAAATCACTGCTCTGACTACCAATCTGGATCAGATGTACATGGACCGGCTGGATGGGCTTCTCTCGGAAGAGGACTTCCAGCGCATCTATCAGAAGGTCAAGATGGATCGCACGGTTCTGGAAGATCGGCTGAAGAACCTACAGGAACAGGCGAAGCAGCCGGTGAACACCGAAGAAAAAGCAAGGGCGCTGGTGAAACAGTTTCTGGACTCAGCACTGACCAGTCGAGAACTGCTGGTCAGCCTTATCGAACGGGTGGAGCTGACCGAGGAAAAAGAGATCATCATCAAATTCCGCTTCCATGAACTGGAGGCGATTTCTTAAAGGGCATCGTTTACAATAGGCGCGTCGCTATGTTTCACGTATCGAGAAAAAAGCGCTGGGCATCTTGCGGCGGGAATTTGAACGCGAAGGGAAAGGCGGCACAGGAGTCGGAAAAAAACTCCGAGGATAGCAGACCGTTGCGGATCAGCCTCCGCCGCAAAACGGAAACCTTTCCGGCACAGACCTTCTTCCTCTCCTCCTCCCCAAAATGCCTGCATCAAACCAAAACCGGGGCCGGCGGAACCAGGCGGGATCAGCAGGAACCGACGGCTTTTGACACTGCATCGCGTGTGCGATATAATAGCTTCATGCCCTGCGGTCCGCTGTACGCGGACCGCAGCAGGGAGTCTGGAAGCTGGGATGTGATGGGAATGGAGGAAGAACTCCATACGGTACAAATTCATGCGGAGCTGACGTCTGTCGTCAACTACGCGCTGCAGCAGAACCGTCTGCCGGTACTCCGGGAGCTTGCCATTGAGAACGGCACTCAACACGAGCTCACGGATTTGACACTGCGAATCTGCAGCGATCCGCCAATCCTCAAACCCTTCGAGCGGAGCATCCGCGCCATACCGGCCGGCGAAACCTATTTGCTGCGCGACGCCGCCCTGCAGCCGGACGGCGCATTTCTCGCCTCGCTGACAGAACGCTTGAACGGAGAACTGCATGTCTCTCTTTCGTACGGCGAAGAGGAGCTTGCCTCCCTGGATCGGGAGATCACCGCACTGGCGTTCGACGAATGGCACGGGTCAACCGTTTTCCCCGAGCTTCTCACCGCCTTTGTCCTGCCGAACCATCCCGCAATCGCCGGGATCAACGCCAAGGCGGCAGAGCTTCTCGAGAAATGGAGCGGTAACCCTTCCCTGAATGCCTATCAGACGCGGGATCCTAACCGCGTGCGCATGCAGGCAGCCGCCGTATACGGCGCACTGCAGGCGCAAAACCTTATCTATGCCGCGCCGCCCGCAAGCTTTGAGCCTGTGGGACAGCGCGTTCGCCTGTGCGAGGCGGTGCTTGAACAGAAAATGGGGACTTGTCTCGATTTGACGCTGCTCTATGCCGCCTGTCTCGAGGCCATCGGTCTTCACCCTCTGCTCCTTCTGCAGCCCGGCCACATCTTTGCGGGTGTGTGGCTGGAAGATCTGACCTTCCCGGAAGCAGTGCAGGATGATCCTTCTCTGGTCACCAAGCGCCTTGCGGACGGTGTAAACGAGATCGCCGTGGTCGAGTGCACTGCATTCACAGCCGGAAAGTCAACAAGCTTTGAAGACGCCTGCCGCAGAGCGGCGCAGGAACTCAGCGAAACCCCGCTGGATCTTCTGATCGACGTCTCCCGCGCGCGCCTGAGCGGGATTCATCCTCTTCCCCAGCGCCTGCCGGACGGAACACTTTCCGTGGATCGCCCCGTTCTCACCGACGAGGCGCTGACCGCCGCTCCGGAAAAGCTTGGCGAAAAAATCGACGTACAGGAGGGCGAATCCACCGCTCCCACCGGAAAAATCGCTCAGTGGGAACGCGGACTCCTTGAACTCAGCCTGCGCAACACGCTGATCAACTTGCGTCTGACACAGCGCGTTGTCCCGATTCTCTCCCCCTCCCTGAGCGAACTTGAGGACGCTCTCGCGGATGGAAGCGAATACGGAATCGGCCCCCGTCCCGCGGAATGGTCGCTTTCTGAAGAGGAGCGCCGGAATATCGAGAAACTGACTGATATCGGCGGCCATACAGCGCTCATTCAATCCGAGTTCAAAAACAAACGGCTTCGCTCCGCGCTGACCGAAGCGGAGCTCGCACGCGCCATTGTAACGCTTTACCGCACGGCAAGAACCTCGCTGGAGGAAAACGGCGCGAACTCGCTTTATCTTGCGCTCGGCCTGCTGCGCTGGTATGAAACGCCGGAAAGCCGCAAAGCGCGCTATGCCCCCATTGTGCTGCTGCCGGTTGAGATCATCCGGAAATCCGCCCTCAAGGGCTATGTGATCCGTCTTCGCGACGAAGAGCCGCAGATGAACGTCACTTTGCTTGAGATGCTCAAGCAGGATTTCGGCATCTCCGTAAGCGGGCTGGATCCTCTTCCGGAAGATGAGCACGGCGTGGATCTGCGCGGTGTGCTGACCGTGCTGCGCAAGGCTGTGATGGATCAGCGAGGCTGGGATGTAATCGAGTCGTCCCTGCTCGGCATTTTTTCCTTTTCTCAGTTCGTCATGTGGAACGACATGCGCAGCCGCACGGAAGATCTGCTGCAGAACAAGATTGTCCGGAGCCTCGTGGAGGGACGGCTGACCTGGAATGCCGAACCGATGGAGATCGGCGCGCGCGTCCCAGAAACCGGCGTCCTGCTCCCGATCGCGGCCGACGCCTCCCAGCTTTACGCCATTGAGGCGGCAGAGCGCGGGGAAAGCTTTGTCCTGCACGGCCCGCCCGGAACCGGCAAATCGCAAACCATCACCGCCATGATTGCCAACGCACTGGCACAGGGTAAGACCGTGCTTTTTGTGGCCGAGAAAATGGCCGCTTTGTCCGTGGTAGAGCGCCGCCTCGACGCAATAGGAATCGGCCCATTCTGTCTCGAGCTGCACTCCAACAAGTCCAAAAAGCGCGACGTACTCGAGCAGCTGCGGGCAGCGGCAGAGGTGACGCACGGCGAAGCATCAGAGGAATATCAGAGAAAGGCCGCGCGTCTGGCCGCTCTGCGCGGGGAACTCGACGGATACGCAAATGCCATGCATGCGCGCCGCGCAAGCGGACTGACGCTCTTTGAAACGATCGATGGCTGGGAACGCTATCGAAATGCACCGCCAACCATTTCATTCCCCGAGAATTTTGCAGCCACGGTCACACGGGAAACTCTCGAGAAGCACCGGATGCTCGCAGAACGCCTGATTGCAGCGGCACGCGCCGTGGGACACCCCCACAATCATCCTCTCTCCTCCGTCTCCCTCTCCGCTTATTCCCACCAGCTGCGCGGCCTCCTGCCGGACTGCCTCGCCGCTTATGAAACCGCACTCGAACGGCTCGACCAAACCGGCAGACCGCTCACCCTCGTACTGCGCCTCGGTGCGCCGGACTCCTTTGAACAGTGGACGCGCCTTGACGCAATTGCCGGAACGCTTGAGGACTGGCTTTCCCTGCCGCGGGTCTGGGCGGAATACGAACATTTTGATCTTGCCATGAACGAGCTGGCGGAGCTTGTCCGCCACGCACAGAAAGCGGAAGGCCTGGCTGAAAACCTGCTCGTCTCCTGGCAGGAAAGCTTTCTGCAGCAGGATGGCGCGGCGCTCCTGGCTCAATGGCAAGAAATTGAAGGAAGCTGGTTCCCGCCGCGCGCGCTTGGACGCAGCCGCATGGCAAAGCAGGCCGCCGTCTTTGCAGCCGGAACCGTCAACAGGGAAACGCTTGGCCAATCGTTTGCCGCGCTCGCCGAGTACCAGAGGGAATCGGCGGAGAAAAACCGCCTCCTCGCCGTTTACGGGCAGGGACTTGCCCCCTTCCTCCCGGAAGGAAAACCAAACTGGGCAGCCGTTGCCGCAAAAATTGCGGACGCGGTACGCGCTTCATCCAAACTCTCCTCTCAGACTGGCGATCCCGCGTTTCAGCGCAGTTTCGCCGCGCGCGCGGACCTGCAGCCGTCGATTGCCGCATTCCGTCAGGCCTACGCCGCTGTCTGTTCCACGGGACAAGCCCTGCGCGAACTGCTGCAAATCAGAGAAACAGCCCCCGAGGAAGGGGAATGGCTCACGAAGCAGCGCCGTCTCTGCCGCCAGATCGGTGAAAACCGCGACAGTCTGCGCGAATGGACCCTCTGGAAGCATCTCAGCGAGGAGGCGGACGCCCAGGGGCTTGGTCCCATGGTCAAAGCCTACGAGAAAGGACTGCCGCATGAAGACGCAGAAGCCGCATGGCTGCGCGCCCTTTACCAAGCGCTTGCGGAAGACGCAATCCGCAGCGAGCCCGCCCTGCAGACCTTCTCCGGCGCTCTGTTCAACGAAAAAGTCGCTCAATTCCGGCGGACGGACAGAGAGCTGGAACAGCTTGCTCGGGAGGAAATCTTCTGCCGTCTCGCAGCTCGTGTTCCGAATTTCTCCCGGGAAGCGGCGCAAAGCTCCGAGGTCGGTATTTTGCAGCGGGCCGTGCGCAGCGGCGGACGCGGCGTGAGCATTCGCAGGCTGTTTTCGCAAATTCCGAATCTTCTTCCCCGGCTGTGCCCCTGCATGCTGATGAGCCCCATTTCGGCCGCTCAGTACCTCGATCCCAACCGCGAGCCGTTTGACGTTGTGATCTTCGACGAGGCCTCGCAGCTTCCCACCTGCAAAGCGGCCGGCGCACTGGCGCGAGGCAAGAACGCCGTGATTGTCGGCGATCCGAAGCAGATGCCTCCCACCGCCTTTTTCACCGGCACCGCGGCTGACGAGGATTTTCCCGAGCAGGAGGATCTCGAAAGCATACTGGAGGACTGCCTCGCGCTGAACATACCGCAGACCCACCTGCTCTGGCATTACCGCAGCCGTCACGAAAGCCTCATCGCGTTCAGCAACAGCCAGTTTTACGACAACCGGCTCTATACCTTCCCATCCGTCAACGATTTGGAGTCAAAGGTCACGCTCGTGCCGGTCGAGGGCTTCTTTGACCGCGGCAGGACACGGCAAAACGCAGCGGAGGCCCGGGCCATCGTGCAGGAGCTTTCCCGCCGCTGCCATGATCCGTTGTGCGCCGGACAGAGCGTCAGCGTGGTGACGTTCAACATTCATCAACAAAATCTGATCGCCGATCTGCTCGAAGAATCTTGCCGGACAGACGAGGCGCTCGAAAGCTGGGCGTACGAGCGCGAAGAACCGCTGTTCATCAAAAATCTGGAGAACGTACAAGGCGACGAGCGCGACGTAATTTTGTTTTCCGTGGGCTACGGACCGGACGAAAACGGACACGTTTCCATGAACTTTGGTCCGCTCAACCGCGAGGGCGGCTGGCGGCGGCTCAACGTGGCTGTCTCCCGTGCCCGGCAGGAGATGGTCGTTTTCTCGACGCTCCGGCCTGAACAAATCGATCTCTCACGCACCGCGAGCACCGGTGTGGCCGCTCTCAAATCCTTCCTCGCCTATGCAGGCGGAACAAAGCTCCCGGCGGATCTTTCCCCTGCACCCGATCATTCAGACGCCGGCGGGATTGTGGAAACCATCTGCCGCACCCTGTCCCGGGAGGGCTTTGAATGCCGTACAAGGGTCGGCCACTCCGGCTTCCGTGTAGACGTCGGCGTTATCGATCCACAGCGTTCCGGCACATATCTGCTCGGCGTCCTCCTCGACGGACCGTTTTACGGAGCCGCGAAGACGACGCGCGACCGCGAGCTGGCACAGCCCGCAATCCTCGAGGAGCTCGGATGGGAGCTGCACCGCATCTGGACAGCAGATTGGTGGGACAACAGCGAGCGCGAGCTGGACCGGCTGATCAAGCACGTATGTCAGGCCGCCGCACACCAGACATCCTCCTCTCAGGTAAAACCGCAGGCGAAACAGCTCGCTGCACAGGCGGAGGAGGCAGAAGAGGCAGCTCCCCGTGAAAAAACCGAATTAAAGGCCGCTCTTCCCACCCAATCGGAAACCTCCTGCGAAAACGGCTGCGCCGAACCGTATCACCCCGCCGTACTGCCTGAAATCCGTCTTTCCGCGGAGGAGTATGTGCTGCCCAAAAACTTTGCGGAGCTGACACGGCGCTTTGAGCAGGTTCTGGAGGAGGAAGCCCCCATCAGCGAGGCACTTCTCACCAAACGTGTTCTGCAGAGCTTCGGTATTTCCCGAGCCGGCTCCCGGATACAGGCATATACATCCGACGTGCTGCAGCGCATGAGGGCTGTATCGACGGAACAGGATGGCCAGCGCTTCTATTGGAATCAGCAGCAGACTCCCTCTTCCTATCGCTCTTTCCGTACCGGAAATGCAGGCGTACGCGAAGCCCGCGAGATTTGCATGCAGGAAGCGGCAAACGCAGTCTGCCGCGTGCTTGAAGAGCAAATCGGCCTTCCGCAGGAAACTCTCGTCCGCGAAACGGCAAAGCTCCTCGGTTATCCCCGTTCCGGCTCCGTCGTCAACGCAATGGCCAAAACAGGCATTCGCTTTGCTCTGGAATCAGGGCGAATCGAACGCGAACCGGACGGCCGCCTTACCATCGGCAGATGAACGTTTCCCGCACACAACACCGAAATCCATCTGCAGGCGTCTGCCGTCCTATCGTTCGGATCAGGCGATCCGAACGGGAAACCGCATGTTCACGATCCCGTTTGATCATCAGCAGCTCGCCGATTATCTGAACGTTGACCGCGCCTCTCTTTCGAGCGAACTGGGAAAACTGCAGCGAGAGGGTGTACTCCGCACAAAGCGCAGCCGGTTCGAACTCCTCGGCGGCAAAGAAAACGAGGGAATTTTCAATGATTTTTACTTGAAAAAGAGTTGATTCCTGTACAAACTCCCTTTATACTGATAGGGAATACACTGCTTGCAATGCAAGAATGAGAAAGCGCACCGTCACGATCCCAACACGAAAAGGAGATCCGCTATGAAGATCTGGACGTCTTCCCGAACCAGAGAAAAAAAGCGCTATGCCGTTCGCATGGCGGCCGGTTTCGCGGGAATCGCAGCTTTGGCTGTCGTCCTGATCGCATCCGGCGCCGTCTTAATCCGCGCAATGGATTGGCCGACAGCTCTGTCTCTTCTGCTGCTTTGTCTGGCAGTGACCGTGCTCTCCCTCTCCCTGATTTCGCTTCTCTGCCGCCGCGTACTGCGCGACGCGCTTGTTTTTATTCTAGACGACAACGGCCGGCTTTTCGCGGCGGACGGCCGCCGGCTCGTGCAATACAGCGGCCCCGCTCTGCATTCGCACGCCGCCCGAAAAGTGGAATACCGTCTCACGGAAATCCGCCGGATGGCCAGAACGAACGTGCTTCCGGCAGGCACCGTGGAAATTCTCGACGTGGAACGCATCCACGAACGCGCACAGCCGCGTGCTCGTTTGCCTCGCGCGTTATGGGGACGGCCGTACCGGCAGGCGCGCCATCGTCTTTGCAGACGGCTACCGGGATGAAAAGCATCTGCTGCGGGAGCTTGAACAAAGACAACGGAGCGTTGAAACAGCAGAGCGACAGAGATTCTGGCGGAACGAATAGCGCTGCGCCGAACGACAGAGACGGGAGGAATCAGAATTGCGGAAAAATTTCGGAGCGAAAACCTGGGTATACCCTCAGCCGGTATTTATTCTTGCCGCCTATGGGCCGGACGGCGTGCCGAATGCCATGAACGCAGCCTGGGGCGGTATCAGCGACACGAACGAGCTTTCCCTCTGCGTGAGCTCAGGACACAAAACAGTGAAAAACATTATTGATCGCGGCGCTTTTACCGTCAGTATGGCGGATGCAGCTCATGCGGCAGCCTGTGATTACGTAGGGCTTGTATCGGGAAACGACACTCCGGACAAGCTGGCCCGGGCCGGATTCCATGTCAGCCGTTCCTCCTTCGTGGACGCACCTTTGATTGACGAGCTTCCCATGGCAGTGGAATGCCGCCTGCGCAGCTATGATCCGCAGACCGGCCGTCTTGTGGGGGAAATTGTCAATGTCTGTGCGGAGGAGTCCATCCTGGACGCAAAAGGATCCGTTGATCCCAAAAAGCTGGATCCCATTACCTTTGATCCGATTCACAACGTTTACCGCCGTTTGGGAGAGTCGGCCGGCAGGGCCTTCTGTGACGGAAAACAAATCATCGGGGAGTCATAAAGACATACCCCAGCGGGGAAAAAACGGGGAGTTTGAGAGCGGCTCACGCCGCTTCCAAACTCCCCGTTTTCCATATTCCTCCAGACGTTGTTTATCCCGCGCTCTCTGTTCCGCCTGCAGGGTGAACAGCCCGTCAACCGGGAATCGCAACCGCTGCTCCATCCATGGTGGTTACCATTCCACCCACGGGATCCGCCGCTGCGCTGCCGCCGATCGAACCGCCCGTGAAATCTCCCCCGTTCACAGAGCCGCCGTTATCCACGGAACCGCCGCCGTCCATGGACCCGTCCACCATACCGTCCGTTTCTCCGGACTGACCGGAAAGCGCGGCGTCAAGCTGCATCTGCAGATCGGACAGGCTCATCGTCAGCTGTTCGTTCTGCTGCAAAAGCTCATCGTACTGGGCTTTCTGTCCCTGCCACTGCACGGCAAATACAACCGCGGCGGCAGCAAGCACCACACAGAGCGCAAGGCCGCCCGCCAAAAGCGGCCGGTTCGTCTTTTTCGGCTTCGTGACACCGCAGTGAGCCAGCACCGCGCGAATTTGTGCGCGGTACTCCTTCCGGTTCACAGCCACGCCCCGCTTTTCATACTGATGAAGCGCTTCTTCAAGCGCCAGGGCCTGTTCGCCAATTTCCTTCCGACGCTCCTCATCCGCCGTCAGACTCTCTTCCCGCCAGGCATTCAGCCTCTGGCGGCTGGTTTTGAGAAACGAACGAATCTCATCCAGACACTCGTCACAATAGCCAAGCTCGTTGTAAAACTCTTTCTTTTGATGGCAAAACTTACATTTCGGCATCTCAATTCTCCTCCTGTCTCCCCCGAGGGGAACCGTCAGCAATTGTCTCGCTCTTTTTTTCATCGAGAACAATCCTTCTTCCTCAAGCATACGGCAAAACAGAGCGAAGTGCAAGCCCCCTTTCCTACTTTTCAGATCTCTCCCGCAGAATCCCTGCTTTTTCGTATCATCGCGGCACAGCCTTTCATCAACAACATCCATCCTCTCCGCATTCCTGCGCCTGTTTCCGGACATAATAGCGAGGTAAGCGCAGGGACAACTGCAAGAAAGGATGAATGCTCATGGTTCTGGAAATTGAAAAGGTCGTCGGACGCGCCATCGTCGATTCCCGCGGCAATCCTACTGTTGAAGCGGAGGTAACGCTGAAAAACGGCGTTACGGGACGCGGAGCCGCGCCGAGCGGCGCCTCAACAGGTGAATTTGAAGCCCTCGAGCTGCGTGACGGCGACAAATCCCGCTACGGCGGCAAGGGCGTCGAAAAGGCGGTCAAACACGTGAATACTGTGATCCATGAATGCCTGCACGGCATAAATGCAGCGGATCTGTACGCCGTCGACCGCGCCATGCTTGCCGCAGACGGCACAAAGGACAAGTCCAGGCTGGGGGCAAACGCAATTCTCGCCGTCTCGATCGCGGCGGCGCGGGCAGCGGCCAATGGCAGCGGGACAGAGCTCTACCGCTTCCTCGGCGGAGTCAACGGCGTTTGCCTGCCTGTGCCGATGATGAACATTCTCAACGGCGGCGCACATGCGGCCAACACGGTCGATGTGCAGGAATTTATGATTATGCCTGTGGGCGCTCCCAGCTTTCATGAGTGCCTCCGCTGGTGCACAGAGGTCTTTCACACGCTGCAGGGACTGCTGAAATCACAGAATCTGGCAACCTCCGTCGGCGATGAAGGCGGTTTCGCACCGGATCTCGCCAGCGACGAGGACGCCATCCGCTACCTTCTCGAGGCCATTGCGAAAGCAGGGTACGAGCCGGGACGCGACTTTGTACTGGCCATCGACGCTGCCGCAAGCGAATGGAAGGGTTCGAAAAAGGGCGAGTATGTGCTTCCCAAATGCCAAAAGAAATTTTCTTCCGAGGAGCTTGTAGGGCATTGGAAGGAGCTGTGCGCCAAATATCCGATTCGTTCCATTGAGGACGGCCTTGACGAAGAGGACTGGGAAGGCTGGAAGCTCATGACGAAGGAGCTTGGCGGCTCTGTGCAGCTCGTCGGCGACGATCTCTTTGTAACGAACACCGAGCGTCTGCGCCGGGGCATTGATCTCGGCTGCGGCAACTCCATTCTCATCAAGCTTAACCAGATCGGCACCGTCACCGAAACGCTGGACGCCATCCGCATGGCGCATCAGGCGGGCTACACGGCCATTTCCTCCCACCGCTCCGGCGAAACGGAGGACACCACCATCGCCGACCTTGCCGTCGCTCTCAACACCTGCCAAATCAAAACAGGCGCTCCCAGCCGAAGCGAACGCACCGCCAAATACAACCGTCTTCTCCGGATCGAGGAAAAACTGGGGTCTGCCGCAATCTATCCCGGCCTGTCCGCTTTCCGCTGATCCCTCAAAATCGCCCAAAGGCGTCCCTCTTTCTCCGGGAACGCAGCGCAGGCGCATAACAAAGCCCCTTTGCGGTACCGGCCGCAAAGGGGCTTTCTGTATTCTGCGAGGCCGACGGCGGGCTTGCCCGCCGCTGTGCGGATTGCCGACCGCAGGTCCGCTGCTGTGCGGATTGCAGACCGCAGGTCCGCAAGTCATCAGGGGAGTTTTTTGCCGGCGGAGAGATAAAGGGAATACCATTCCTCGCGAGTCAGGGTGACGGAAGAGGAAGCACAGATCTGTGCGAGATGCTCCGGGTTCGTGGTGCCGACAATCGTCTGAATCTTGGCGGGATGACGCGAAATCCAGGCGACAGCAATCGCCGAGGCGGAAACATTGTACTTCGCCGCCAGACGATCAAGCTCTTCATTAAGCTTCCCGTATTTTTCCGTGTTCCCGAGATAAACACCCTCAAACATACCGTATTGGAACGGCGACCATGCCTGGATGGTGATACCGTGCAGCCGGCAGTATTCGAGCACACCGCCGTCACGGTTCACGGACTCCGGAATACCCATATTCACGTTCAGCCCGCTGTCGATGATGGGGCAGTGCGCGACGCTGAACTGCAGCTGATTGACCTGAATCGCGTCGCCGCAGTATTTGTTGAGCAAAGCCATCTGTCCGGGGTTCTGATTGCTCACGCCAAAATACCGGACCTTCCCAGCCTTCCGGAGGGTGCAGAACGCTTCCGCAACCTCCTCCGGCTCCATGAGCGTGTCCGGACGGTGCAGGAGCAAAAAGTCGACGTATTCCGTTTTCAGGCGCGCAAGGCTTGCGTCGACGCTCGCGAGGACGTGCTCCTTGGAAAAATCAAAGCATCCCTGCCGAATCCCGCATTTCGTCTGGAGAATTACCTTTTCACGGAGATCCGCGTTCATCGGGAACACCTTAGCGAAAAAGCTCTCACATTCTCCGCCGCCGTAAATATCGGCATGATCAAAGAAGTTGATTCCGTTCTCCATCGCGGTACGAATCAGTTTTTCCCCCTGCGCAGCGGAAAGACCGGCGATCCGCATGCAGCCAAGGCCAATCTGCGGCGCTTCCACGCCGCTGCGGCCCAGTTTGATCTTATTCAAAAGAATTCCTCCTGTTCTTTACTTTTCCGAAAGAATCGATTCTATGCGGTCAAGCTCCTCTGCAGTAAAGTCCAGCTTCGAGAGTACCGCCGTGTTCTCCTGTATCTGCGTCAAACGGCTTGCACCGATGATCACCGACGTCGTGCGGCGCAGTACCCACGCCAGCGCCATCTGCATAAGGCAACCATGATCGCCTTTCTCCTCTTCATTATAGAAATTTTCTCCTGCCTCGTCAACTGCGGATACTTGACAGCTCAAGATGTTCTCCTTATAATATCATTAAACGATATCATAAAACGATATTGAGGTGAAACGCATGCCCAAGAAATCACTGGAGAATTTGACGGAATCCATGTTCTATGTCCTGATGGCACTGCGGCGCGGACCGATGTGCGGCATCGATGCGGCTGCTTTCATTGAGAAAAAGACAAAAGGGGAGCTGAGGCTCGGCCCGGCGACTCTTTACACTATTCTCGCAAAATTTGAGAAGGAAGGCTACCTGCGCGAGGTGGCTGTGGACGGCAGAAAGCGTACGTACGCTATCACGGACAAGGGCGAAGCGGCATATCAAGAGGAAACAGCGCGGCTGCGCCGCTGCGTGGCGGACGCGGACAGTGAAGGGAGGCGATGGAATGAGCAGCAAGACGCAGGAACCGGCGTACGCATGGCGGTTCCCGCCCTGTCCGGGGTATGACGTCGAAGCCACGGAAAGCTGGCTGCAGGAAATGGCAGCACAGGGTCTGATACTCAGTACAGAGGGCTTTTTCGCAGGCTTTGCCTGTTTTGAAAAAAGCGAACCGCGCCGCCTTCGCTACCGGCTCGAGGCCGCGCCAAAGAAATTTCTCGACGAGGACGGTCCGAACGAGGAAGAACGGTCGCTGAGCGAAGCATATGGCTGGCAGTACATCGCAAGACGCGGTGATTTTCTCATCTACGCGGGAGAGGACGACGGCTCCGTTGAACTGCACACCGATCCGCGTGTACAGGCCATCTCCATGAACCTTGTGCGCCGCCGCGCGCGCGGGAGTCTCTTTTCTTTCGTGCTCTGGCTCGTCCTATACCCGCTGGCGCTCGGGAACTTCATGCCGCTCGCTGCATTTCTCACCATCGGGACGCCGGTATCGCTGCTCGGGAATGCCGTTGTACTGTGGAGCGTCGGAAGCTCGGCGGCTTCCTATCTCAGCCTGCGCCGGCTGTGGAAGCGGCTTCGAAGCGGCGAGTCCCTCGACCACCGCAAAAACTGGCAGCAGCGCGCAAGATGGTACCGTGGATCGCTTGCAGCGTATTTTCTGCTCTGTTTCGTCTTTCTCGGCTGCCTGCTCGCCCTGTGGAACGCCGACGCACGCGGCGACTTCACTGAACCGTATGCCGATTGGCAGGAAAAGCTTCCCTTTGCGACGCTCGAGGATTTCTTTCCCGGCGCCGTGTTTACACCGCGCGGAGACGGTCTGCTCGAGAGTGAAGTGGATGTTCATTCCGACATTCTTGCTCCGCAGATTCTGTCCATCCACCAGACGGGCAGCCTGAAGCTCCCGGACGGACGCACCTTTACCGGCGGCCTGACCGTCGACTACTACGAAACCGCCGCTCCGTGGATGGCACGTGAGCTTGCCCGGGAATACGAATGGTATGACAAAAGACGCCATTACGATTCCTTCGAGTCCCTTCCCCTGCCGGATTCGCTCGAAGCCGACTATGCCAGCGCCTACTCCGCCGTTTTCCCCACCGTTGTGCTGGTGCAGGGAAACCGGATGGTACACGCTTCTCTGTATCAAACAAGCAACCATGTGAATATCTCGCTCGCCGACTGGACGATAATTCTGGCAGAAAGTCTGAAAGGGTAAAGAATTTTCTCTCCTTCAAAACCGCTTTGCTCTTTCTGTCGTATCGCTGCGTTCCGTCCAAAACCAGTCCGGTTACAGCCAAAGGGGCTGCTGCAGAATGAAAACGCGAGAGCGATCCGCACAAGAAATTCAAAACGTGCAATAAAAATCGGCCCTCGAGAGAAGCGGTTCTGCTTTTCTCCAGGGCCGATTTTGTGCATATTTCTTGTAAGGCTATTATGCAACAACCCCTTTATGTCCTGTTCTCACGGAGAACCAGGAGTTTCCTTTTCGGGAAAATGAACGTCAAGCTGCGGGAATGGAATTTCAATTCCAACCTTGTCAAACTCCTGTTTTACACGACCCTGCATCGCATAGTACGCATCCCAGTAGTTTTCTATTTTGCACCAGACCTTTACCACAATAGCAATCGAACTGTCTCCGTATTCCCCAACAGCAATGAGCGGAACAGGATCCTTTTCGATCTTCTCCTCCTCTTCGCACAGGCGCGTTAAAAGAGCCTTCGCCTGATCCAAGTCGGTACTGTACGAGACGGAATATGTAAGATCAAGCCGCCGCGTCTTCATCGCGGTATAATTGACAATGGTGCTGCTCGTCAGCTTCATATTCGGCAGGACAACTTCCTTGTTATCGAATGTACGAAGGGTGGTATACATCATTTCAATCCGTTCCACCGTCCCCTCCACACTCTCCGCCGGGACAGACAGATAATCACCAACATGGAACGGACCGGTCAGGACAATCTGTGCGCCGCTCGCCACATTGCTCATATTGTCCTTCATCGCAAGACCAACAGCCAATCCGGCCGTACCGATCGCGGCAATCAGGGAAGTCACATCGACTCCAAGCTGCGCAATCGCCATAATGGAGATAATGACCTTGAGCAGAATGTTGAGAAGAGACGACAGAAAGGTTGTCACTCCGGCGTCTCCCTTGGCCCGCGTAACAGCTCGTCTCATCAATCGTGTCACAACGTTCGAAAGCCACCAGCCAAGGCCGAAAAGCAGAACAGACGCCGCAAGCCGGGGCAGCATCGACACCAGCCAGGTCAAAAAAGCACTCCACATCGAACTCATCTCCACATTCAGATTCATCACAAACGATTTTCTCCCCAGTGATTCTGCATCTGCTCCGGTTCCCTTCCTCCCACCGTCAGGGAGCGCACACGTTCACGAAGGGAAAGGATCATGGACGGCGGTACGGAAAGCGAAGCGATCCCCAATGCAAGGAAGAAATCGGTCATCGTCAGATCCGACGCCAAGTCACCGCAGACTCCGACAGGAATACCGGCTTTGCCACCATTTTCCGCCGCCAAACGAATCAGGCGGAGCAC
>ERZ1673738.4048-NODE-4048-length-15292-cov-20.957603_pt1 | contig 15292 bp, 17 predicted proteins | sample MGYA00580198_ERZ1673738 | MGnify/ENA primary metagenome ERZ1673738 (study PRJEB41218, sample SAMN15661784) | gut metagenome | host: Homo sapiens | place: Canada: London | collected 2015-08-20/2019-03-30 | study: EMG produced TPA metagenomics assembly of... | reverse complement strand
CGCCATTCTGAACCCTGACTTCTATTCCGTCTTCTCCTGCATCTCGTGTGAAAACCAAGAAATCAACAGTGCTATTTCTTATCTGTAATTCTTTGCTCATAAAAGTGTTCCTTTCTCTAGATTCTATCAATACATCTCTATAAAACATTGCCCTAGCTTCTTTTAATATATCAAGAACAGCACTTCTCCTTTTCCGACGCATTTTTCATTGCTTTTTTCGACGCATTTTAGGCGTCAAAAGCGAAAATTATTTTAATCTTCACTAATACTTAGATTTTCAACATTTCCTTTCGAAAAAGATGTCATCTGCTCATAAGTATATCCAACAAATTTCTCTGGATGTTCTCAAGAATACCATAATGGCTACATTCTGAATATACCTGAATTCTAGCCCCACAACTTTATTTTATTTACTTAATCCCGTCTCACTACCCATTCGAAATCCTTTTCTTCTCTTATTTGCTTATAAATATAGTCTTTTCTAAATCCGGTTTTACAAACTGCGTCTTCTATACTTTCAAATATTTCTAATGTAGATTTTCTTCTAATACGTTTATCCCTAACTACAAGTGTGAAAAGATGGTTATTAAGTCTTTCCCCATCTTTAATTGCAGCGTTCATTTTTCCTCGTGAAACGCCCTCCCCTTTAACAGCTGCAATTATGGATTTATATAAAACTCCATCATCACGTCTCACCTGGGTATTGCTGCCATTTTTCCATGAATCAGTTTTACATCTTTTCTTACCTACACTGTGTCTTGCATCTCGATAATTAGGACAGCCATGCCCACTATTAAGACTGTCTACTGTTGGTTTCCATTTCTTACCACAAACCAAGCATTCACAGGCTATGTGATTAAAACGTATATCTGTACTATCTTTATGATAATCATCAGGACAATATTTAATAGTTTTGTGTAATGTCTCCATATTAGTTTCAAATTTATGGAATCCATTGCACTCAAGTTTTTTTCCATTTAATATTTCACGTGGCAACATAGGGTTACTTATCTTCTTACACAATTTGCATTCTACTCTTAATTTAGTTTTAGAATCCTCAAAATCATCAATTAAATTACAATCATCCCTAATGTTTGTCACTGCATTTCTAAATGAATCCCGGTCATACTTAGGCTTATTTTTCTTTTTACTAACATTGTTTTCTTCTGAACCATTTTCCGTATCAGAATTTGTGGCATTTCCAATTTTGATATTATTTATCAGTTTCCATATTCTCTCATAATTTATATGCTTGTACTCATCTCCCCAATTTTCCTCTTTTGCAATCCACTCAATAACCTTCATTGTTAACGCTATTATTTCATATGCTGTTTTGGGTTCATCGTCAACACACATCAATCTTTTGAAAGGTATTGGAATTTCTGCATTTTGGCATGAAAAATAACAAGTAAATAGTTTAATACCCAATTTCTCACAATCCATTTCTTTGCTTAAATCAAGATCTAATTTATCTTTATGCCAAGCAAAATGTCCTGGTTCTATCGCTATTTTCTTGTCTGGTATTACTATATCTAATTCTTTATTTATATAATTTCGATCTCTCCATAGTACTTCTAACTCAGGGAACAATTCCTTTACGGTATAATATATCATCAATTCTTGTCTTGATGTTCCAGTACAGTGACACATTTTGCATCCGCAGCCTCGAATAAGTACATCTTTTTTTGCCTCCCATTCCAAGTTACATTTTTTACACCGCACCATAATTGAGTCTTTACCCCGGTAAAACTTGCCAACAATCTTAACCGACGGGCTATTATTCATGACACGTTTTTTAAAGTCTTCAGCTGTCAATAGAGCTCCACTGCACTTAGGGCACTTTGTTCTTTGATGCAGCAGCGGGCCTGCTGTCGGTGCCCATTCATGAAGACAGTTTCTGCATCGTACAGCAATAGGATCTGTATTCTTTTTATATTTCCCTAATATCTCTATCTCAGGTGAAACTTTGCCTAGCTCTGCAACATATTGATCATGCTCTTTTGTTCTTTCCTTAACCCACTTTGTTTTCCTTATTGCTGCGCATTTAGAGCATTGCGCTTTTTCCGGCTTAAAAGCATCTGGAGTCTGCCAAAACTCTTCATTGTGCAGGTTACAATAAAATAAATGTTTTATCTTGGAGCCATGCCATTTATCTGATTTAAATGAATAATTTTCACCATAATTTCGTAACATATAATCGCCATAATTCTCAACATTTTGGTTAAATGCTTGGTTATCACAATAGTAACATTTATAATTTTTCAGCCATTCATGTGGTGTTTTATGGTTCATCGAATTTCCACAATTTTCACATTTTACGCATATTTTCTCGTTAGCTTCTATGTATTCTGACACGGCTATCAAATTGGGATTATGTGTTTTTAGCTCTTCAGTAAATTCCTCTTTTGTCTTCTTTCTCCGATTATTACACTTACTACAGTAAATCGTTCCCTTTTTGGCACGTTCTAAAATAGTTACGCTGGTTTTCCCGGTATTTTCACAGATAGAACACCTATAATTTACTTTCCCTGATTTAGTCTTAAAATCGTCTTTAAAGATAAGATTCGGAGCATACATTTTTGCTATTGTATTTAGTTCCTCTGACGTATACTTCTTTTTTCTTATTTCTCCTTTACATTTGACACATAGTACACCGCCTTGTCCATCCTTTCTAAACAATTCACTATGACTTTGTGCAAATACAATATTATGTAAATTACATCTATACTCAATATATATGCTAGATCCTTTATAATCTGACAGTGGACTTACTCTGCCACATGTTTTTCGTTCCACATAACTTTTATATGTCTCAACAGCTTCAGAGAATGGTAAGTTATCACAATAATAACAATTTGAACTACCATATAACCAGGTGAAAGGTGTTTTATGTCCCATTAGATTATTACATTTCTTACATTTTACATATATTTTGTTATTTCTGCCCATATAATCTGAAACCGCTATCAGATTCGCATTGTTCTCTTCTAATCTTCTGTTAAACTCCTCCAGATTCATTATCAGCCCTCCGTTTACATGAGTCTATTATACTATAGATCTTTTGAATTGGCGAATTGTGAAACCATGTGTTTTCGTCATAATGACTATTCCTCAGACATCTTATACTGCTTATAGATATGCTTTAAGATAATAAGATCTTTTAAATACAGATATGTACTTAACCGCATGTAATGAATTAATTCTACCCCCTTGCAACATATATATCTATGCAGGGAGTAGTTGCTTTTCATACGTGAACTTTCATATATTTATCTCTGTTATGCACAAAAATTATCAACTCATGTACTCAAGTTTTTTATTGATTGCCTCAATCCACCCACTGTCATCACTCTCAAACAGCTTTATGAACTTTCCAAAATTACTGCTCCCAGTAACAGAATCATCCGAATCCAAATCTTTCACTCGGCGACTCATATCTTTGTAATTCTCCGCAGTAACATGTTCCATAACTTTCTGAATCTGGTTTGCTCTACCTTTATAATTCTCTACCCCAATATATTCCTTTATCAAGGGAGCATTCACCTGTTTTGCTGGAGATTCCAGATTTTCATTGGTCCAATGTTTAGATATAATCTGCATCGTACATGGATTACCAAATATAATCACTTCATCTGCTGCATTATCCACACCATGAAACTCATTAATCTTACGTTTAATGTCTTCATACTGCTCGTAAGGTTTCTTTTCCGTATCACAGAACACAAGCACAAGTTCATCTGCTCCATTTTGATATCGGTCCTGATACCTCGCCGGGATATTTCCATTTCCACCAGCATTGACCAATGAAATATCATATTGCCCGTTCCATACTTTTAAATTTTTTAATCGATTCAGATACTCATATTCCTCATTACCTTCACAAATAATACAGATTTTATGGTTATCAAAAAACTTAGGGAGCTTATTTGGCATCGGCATCATCCCCCTTTACACCACTTTTAATGCTAAGCAAAGAGTTAATCAATTCTGGATCAGGTAAAGCGCCAAGCGCACCTTTTCTATATTTTTCCATAACATCTGTCGTATCTCGCACTCCCTGCTGTGCTGTAAAATCTGCAAGTGAATACACATATACACCTTCTTCATCCTTATGAACAAACCAAATCTGCTCCTTGCGGAACATTCTCTTGCAATCCATAAGGTTAATATCATGTACTGTAAATATCATCTGTGCACTTGTATTTAATTCATTATTAAACATAGCAACAATTGCCCTGGTAAGCTTAAAATGAATACTGCTATCCAACTCATCCACGACTAAAATTCTGCCCTGTTCAAGTGCTTCAATTACATAGCTAGCAATAGCAGCAATCTTCTTTGTTCCTGTAGAATCAAACATCATACTTGGTACATGGACTCCTTTATATGTGGATACCAATCTAATTTGATCCATAATGTTCTCCGGAATATCAAGCACTTTCTCATCTGGCTTTTCATCACCTTCACCATTTTTCAGCTGTATCTTATCCATATCCACATATTCAAAATTATCCATGTATAAGTCAGCATTTTTTATGAACTCAACAACCTTCTGCTGCAACTGATTCTTATTCTTCATAAGTTCAATCGTGTGCTGCATAGGTATGTTATTCATATTGATGATATCAATTTTTTCTGCAAATCCGACAAGAATCTGCTTCATCTCATTGATATGTTCGAATTTACTTGTATCTACCACATAGCATAACAAATTATTCTTTGATACAACCGAAATCATAGTCTGAACAGATTCATCAATACACTCGTATACTTCACTAACAGTATCTTTTTTCAACCAGCAAACTTCTTTTTCATTGTTGTACTGATCTTTGAATATCTCAGAAAATGATTCATATATATATTCTTCTTTTTCTGCATCATACTTAAGGTCATAAGAAAACTTTCTTCCTGATGACATAAATGTTACGCCTAACTCACAAACATCACTCTCAGTAAATATATTAGGCATTAAACCATTTTTCTTATTTAAAAGCACATTTTTTATTGCCCTAATGCACTTAATCAAACAGGTTTTTCCTGCATTGTTTGGACCATGTATTCCTACTGTTTTAAGGACATTAAAATTATTCTCTTTGTGAACATTTGCTCCAAATTTTTTATTTCGCATATCTGCTTTCATTGAAAATGTAATATCATCCTCAAATACATAACAATTTTTTGCTCTTACCTCTATAATCATGGCTCATTCCTCCAAGTCACTTTTTCTATTTACTTATCATTATTATATCATTATGTATTTTTTATGCAACTTTTTTTCATAAAAAATATTTAATTTTATAGATTTAACAATATATCATATAGCAAAAAGGCAGCCTTTCGACTGCCCTAATCACACATACACAACCTCCCTCACCACAATCTCCTCCGCACAAGCAATAATATTATTCATCTTTCCCCCATAGCATCTGATTTTCCGCCTTCAACTTCTCCGTCACACCTTGTTTCTCCTTCATCTGTTCCACAAGCAAATGATAAAAAGGTCCCATATTTAAAACAATATCAAAGGTATCATCTTCAAAACAGGACATATCTGTAGCATTCAAAACAGCTGTGTTCATAGAGTATTGTTTTGTTGCTATCGTCTGGTTGATAATATCTATGTGCCTTGGTGTAATGTCAGTAGCAGTTACATCATGTCCTTTATCAGCAAGCCAAAATGCATAAACACCAGTTCCCGCTGCACAGTCTAATATTTTACTTTCAGCATCAATAACTTCGTATAGAACTCTAGTAGTAGTTATAAATTCAATCTTTCTTGCATTATTCGTAGTCAAACGATCTTCCTCTTTATAATTTTCATAACTCTCAACAACATAATTCATATAAACGCCTCCAATCTTCTGATTCACATCACTTTTAAGTATAAAAAAAGCTACCCTCCTTAAATTAACTTTAAGGACGATAGCTGATAGCTTCGTGTTACCACCTTAATTCATCTATATTTCGCAATATAGACCTTAGCAAGTACGGAAATTTCTTTCGATACTCTGACGCTGTAATGGGCGTTCCCAGTGTAGCCTAATGAATAAATCAGTCGGTACACGGCTCCAAGGCTGGTTCAATATTTCTTCAATGGAGTTTTCCACCAAACAACTCCTCTCTGCAATATCCAAAATATTTACTATCTCTCTTCATCGCTTTTTAACATAGTAGATTCATAATTATTTTTTGTCAAGACATACAAAATAAAAATTATTAATTATTTAGAATAATATCTATTATATCTTTCTTTCCTTTAGTGTACAATCCCCTATTATCAGCATACTTACTTTCCAGTTCTTCCTTCACCCTCTCATACTGCAAAGCTATATTATCATTAGCATTTAGACAATCTCTAAAATAAATATAATTCTTCCACTCAGTTCCATTCCACTTCACAACATGAATATGGTGCGTTCTTATATCATTTTCCATATCGCCCATTACATAAAGAATCTGATATTCCACATCCGAGCCACGATAAAAGATTCCTTCCTTCTGTAACTGCTCATTATATGACATTATTTTTTCAAAATCAGTTACCCCAACAGCAATATCAATAATCGGTTTTGCTTTAATTGCTGGTATTGCTGTACTTCCAATATGTTGTATATCAACAGCATCATCACCTAATATAGATTTAAGGTTTTTGATTGTTTGAATGGCAGCCTCATCCCACTGTTTATCATGTGGTTCAAGCTGCACTGTTCCTCTTTTTAATCCTAATGACATAGCAATCTCCTTAATATTACATCACAATTTCACTGTCGAAATATTGTTTCTGAAAATGAATCTGTCTCCTGATTTCTTCCTTTGAAAAAGTTACTCCATCAGGCACAACTACCCACTTTTCTTCTATATCATCTTTTCTATAAACAATGGCAATAATTTTACCTGTAAACTTCTTTACTGGTTCATTTACACCTAATAAATAAGCGTCCTGCTCTTCTCCATCTGGTGCCATAACTCCTTCAATGTAACCATAATTTATTGGATAATACATATCCTTATATTCAGGATGATAACTTCCTAATGGTCTATCGACTGTGACAGTTACTGTTGCTCCAATTATTACATTATCAGCACTTTTGTTAGCATGCAACACAAACCTTTGATTAGGATATCCAAATTCTTCAATCAACTCATCCTCTTCAAAGCCAAATTTCTTATATAAATTTCTAGGTGCAATTCCTTTAACATCGTTCTCTCTAAATGTGGACACAGTTATATCTTTATCTCGGTCAAGTTTATCAAGTGCCTCACTCAAAAGCATCGAAGCAATTCCCTTTTTTCGATAAGCCGGATCAACAGCCAGACAACATATCATATTATGCTTTCTTGAATACAAAAGCACGCCAACAATATCTTCTTCATTCTTCACGCACAAAGCACGTTTATCATTCATGAATTTCAATACTATTATTTTGTGTTCATCTATACTCTGCTCTGTCTCTAATCCTGGAAAATTCCAACTTACTTTTCTCACTAATCGCATCCATGAATCAATATCTGATGTTCTGCCAAATTCTACCTTCATATTTTCTATCATTGACTATCTCCTCAAATCTGTTTTGAAACAAAATGTACAATTTCTTTCCCTGGCTCAAGGATATATGGTATCAACTCTAAAGGATATACCTTAGTACCCTTCTTTAAATCTTCCAGTGAAACCCAACAGAAATCCAAATCAATTCTTTCATTATCCAGCTCATCATATCCATGAAACACTCCATCTAATGGAATATTATCATCCATCAGATGTACATTATAATATAAGCATATCTGATGACAGGGTCTTATTCCCCATGGAAAATAAATTTCTCCGATTGCTAACAGATTATCTACCTCTATCTTAGCATGAAACTCTTCTTCAAATTCCAGTTTATCTAACTAACTCTCTGAAAAACCTTGATTTTACCGGATTTCTCAGCAGTTTCATACTCATATCTAATGTATTTTCCCTTGTTTTTGCCCTTATGAGCGAAAACAAGGGAAAGTTTTGTTTTTAGCCGCCGACTACCTTGTCGAGCAGTCTTGCGGAAGTACGCTTCGCTTCCCTTGTAGCGTGAGCATACACGTTCATTGTGGTACTTACATCGGCGTGTCCTAAAAGCTCCTGCACATCCTTCGGTGCTGCTCCGTTGGAGAGCAAATTACTTGTGAATGTGTGTCGGAGTTGGTGGAAATGAAAGCCATCCAAACCCTCTACTTTTTGCTTTGCCCTTTTGCACATATTCCCAACCGTACTTGGAGATTCATATGCTCCATCCGGTCTAAGACATACAAAGGATATTTCCTTGTAGCCTTCGGGAACTTCTTCCGTTCTCGGCAAGCTGTAAACCTCATAATAAGTGCGGTCTTTTTCTTTGACCTCGCAATAATAATTGAGGTTGTATAGCTCGCCATATTTGAAGCGGTTTTTGTGCTGTTCAGCTTTGGCAGTTCGTAAAATTGCCGCTAACGTGTCGCAGAAGTCTACTGTGCGGATCTTCTTTCGCTTGGTGGCTCCTATCTCGGTTTTGTGCCTTGTCCCATTGTATCGCATACTGCGACGTACCGTAAGGTACTGCTTTTCAAGATTTATGTCCTGCCAAGTCAAGCCGCAAACCTCGCCAATGCGAAGTCCTGTGTAGTAAGCGATCTGTATCGGGAGCAATGCGGGGTTGTCCTTTGCTTTCAGAAAATCCTCAAGCCTTAGATACTGTTCGTGAGTTAGCGTAGGCGTGGAAGTTATTTCGCCATCTTCATCCGAAAACAGTTCGTATTTTTCCTTTTTTCCTCGCCATACAACATACTGCATCGGGTTAAAGGATATTAACCTTTTCGGGAATACCGCAAAGCGGAACGCTCCTTGCAGAACAGCAGAGAACAATCGCAAGTAACCCTTGCTGAGTGCCTTGGCTGTTGTGCCGTCTGGATTTGTCCCGCCGAAGCTGAGGAAATCCATAAACGCCTGCAAATGATCGGCAGTCACACTTTTCAGTTTTCTGTTGCCGATGGGGTACTGCTTGATACGATTGACCGTACCTTGATACGCCAAAACTGTACCATTGCTCAGATTGCTCGGTTTCAGTTCTTCTTCTACCCACATATCGAGCAACATTCCCACCGTTGCGTTTTCGGATTTTGCTACGAATTTCTTTTCTTCGTAATCTTCCATTGCCTTGCGGAGCAGGGCTTCCGTTTCGCTCTTGCTTTCCGTACCCGCAAACTCTCGCTGTACCTGTCTGCCGCTTTCATCTTCGATATAGAAGCGGTAGTACCACTTTTTGCCTTTCTTTCTTACAGAACCTTTTGCCATAGATAAAATTTCTCCTTTCTATCCGTGGCAATCGGGACTGTGACATATGGTGTGCGTAAAGTAAATAGTGTCACTTCTGCCGATTGTTTTCAATCGGCATTTTTAATTGTCAAGGTGCCACGGAATTATTCTTTTCGGATAGCCTTTCTTCGGCTTCCGTCACTATCCCGAAGAGATCGCCCACTTTTACAGCGGTACGACCTTCATCGTAGATATGTAAAATCCCGTCAAGAAATCGTTTCATATCTTCGATAGGTAATTCCATTTCTTTGCGATAGACTCTTTCGGTTATCGCTCCCGACTCAATAGCATACCGCATAAGCGACTGCTTCAAGCCTTCATCCTCTGCCACACGGTCAACCTCTGTCATAGCATCGGCAAAGTGGTGGCAAAGCACAGAGTACAAATCAATTAGCTTTCCGAGAAATGATGTGAGCAACTGTTGGTGCGGCTCCCCCTTTACGGTGGAAGATACCGTATCAAGATATTTCTTGATATGCTGCTCAATGTCCTTTTGGCAGAGTGTATAGGTATCGTATTCCTTATCATCGGAAAGACCCGTCAGCCATTCGGGAGTGGTAAGAAGTGCCTCGGCAAGACCGTTGATAATCATTGTTCGCTTCGGATCAACGCCGTCTGCTTCATACCTTTGGATGGTGGACTTGTTTACGCCGATACGCTTGCCAAGCTCCGGCATAGAAAGTTTGAGTTCTATTCTACGCTCTTTAATGCGTTCCCCGACTTGTTTTGGGGTAAACATTGTTTCTTCTTTCAAGGTATTCACCTCCTGTTTGAGTATAGTATAGCACAAACAAACTCAATTTGCAACCCTTATTTGCTAAAAATATTAAAAATAATTCTCAAAAGGTTGCAAAACGGGTTGACAAGTGATAGCAAAATAAGTATAATGATAATACCAAAGTTGCATTTTGAGTATTTAAGAAAGGAGAACAGCACTATGAACGCAATCAAAATGGGAATGACAATCGAAGAAGCGGCAGAAACCAGCGGCATCGGCAGGAACACAATGCGAAAGTTGGTGGACTGGGGCAAGCTGCCTGTTCTGAAGGTCGGGCGTAAGACCATTATCCGCAGGGATACCTTAGAGCGTTTTATGACCGTCAATCAGGGCAGAAACCTACTGTGTCAGGATGATGTCCGCAAGGTAGAGTAAACCGTTCTCAAAGCCCTCGGCGTTTGAGAGCGAAATACACCCCTCGCACAAATCTACGATTTGTTCAAGAGGTATTTCGCCCTTGCAGGGAGCCTGTATCACAGCTTGTCGGCAGATACCGCCGCTATGATACAGAGAAAATTGCTACCGCAATTTTCAATGGCTGTCCCGTCAGCACTTACCGCCGAAACAGCCGCAACCGACAAGTCGGTTGCAAAATGAGAACGCATCTTTACAATACAGAACGGAGATAATTTATGACACGCCACAGCTTCATTCAGATGTCAAAGCTGTGCAATGTCAAGGGAAGAATATCGTATATTACAAGCCACGCAAGACAGGAAAACCTCTATGCCACCTACCGCACCGCAGACAATCCCTTTTGGGGCAACCTCGCAAGGGAATGTCAGCAGGAGTTTAGGCGAAGCGGAGCAGACGGAAAGTGTATCGAAGCAAGGGAGTTAATTATCGCCCTCCCCGAAGTTTACACCACCTATGAGCCGCAGCAGGTACTTGAAGATTTCACAGAGGAATTTCGCAGACGGTACAACGTGGAATGTGTATCGGCTTTCCACCACAATAAGAGAAAGACCAATTACCACATCCACCTCATATTCAGCGAACGGCGGCTACTTGCCGAGCCGGATATAAAGATCGCCACCCGAAGCGTATTCTATGATGAAACAGGCAAGCGGGTACGCACCAAGAAAGAGATCACCGATGAAAGCGGTAAAATCCGTGAGGGCTGTACCGTGATACCCAAAGGCGGTATTTATGAACAGCACCTTTTCACCGTAAAGGATGACCGCTTCAAAAGCGAGCCGTTTTTGGATGAAGTCAAACGGAATTACACCGCCCTTATCAATCGGCATATCTCCGATCCCGAACAGCACTTAAAGGTGTTTAATCCCGACAGTATCTATCTGCCGACAAAGAAGATCGGCAAGAACAATCCCAAAGCCGCAGAAATTGAAGTCGACAATGCTGCAAGGCAGGAATGGAACAGAACGGCGGATATGGCACTCATATCGGGGATTGAGGAAACAAAGATACTGGAAATCAAGAAAGAGGAGATTCACCAAAAAGCAAGTCAGTCCATTAAAACAAATGGCTGGCTGCCCAACCTATTCCGCAGTATCGTGAGCAAGGCAAAGGAATTTTTGCAGAACTTAATAAAGCAGACGGCATTACCGCCAAAGCCGGTACTCAATATGGATATGGCAGAGTTCCGCACAATGCAAAAGCTGATGATACGGGTACAGGACAGGGCAAAAGAGATCCGCAGCTTGCAGGATGAAGTCCCCAAGTTAAAGGCACAGCTTTCCGAAACAAAGGGCATATTCAAGAGCAAGGAGCGAAAAGCGTTAGAAACACAGATACAGCAGACGGAAGCTAAAATCTCCGCTATGCTAGAAGTATTACCCGATATTCTTAAAAGTGACGGTTATCCAGATGTACGGGCGTTTATGGCAACCTACCGCAAGGCAGAAGCCGTGATTGAAAACTACAACCGTGAGCTTGCCGAATGGCAACGCAAGGTCAAGGAAAACAGCAGACCCGCCGAAAAAGAACGGTATGCACCGCCCGAAAGAGAAAGTGTCCGTGACCAGCTCAGACGGTTACAGGCAGAGGGCAGACAAGCCAAACCCAAGCACCGATCCCACGACAGAGAAAGATAGCTTTAACACCGAAAACAACACCGCAGGGCAGTACCCCCTGCTCTGCGGGATTACATACATTTTGATAGAAAAACACCTTGTGAGATTTTATTGTGTTGAAATCGTTGAAATTGGAGTGTTTTCTCTCAAATTCCTTGACAACTACAATCAAAAGGAGTATAATATGTAAAATTCTTTAGGAGGTAAGGCAATGTTGAATCGTATCGACCGTTTTAATAATGTAGTCTTTATGCAGTCCGCAGTCCCTGCTTATTATTGGCAGAACAACGGGCTTACATTGCTATACCCTTTTTCAAGTAATTAGAGTGTTTTTCTAATTTGATTAAGCTAAACGCAGTGCAAGCTATGAGTGAATCTTAGCCTGCACTGTTATTTTATACTTTTTATAGGAGGTTTCGAGATGGAAACAAAAGACTACTTAACAAACTATTATGAGAGATATGATGAAAATGGTCGTCTTATCTCTAAACACGGTATGGTGGAATATCTTACCACTATGAAATATGTGGAAAAGTATCTCAATCCAAATATGCGAGTCTTGGAGATCGGCGCAGCAACAGGTCGATATAGTCACGCCTTAGCACAGAAAGGCTATCGAGTGGATGCAGTCGAATTAGTTGAGCATAATATCGAAATCTTCAAGCAAAACACCATTGAAGGTGAACCCGTCACAATCACACAAGGTAATGCTATGGATCTGTCTGCTTTTGAGAGCGACACTTATGACATTACTCTGTTGCTCGGCCCGATGTATCATTTATTTACAAGAGAAGATAAGTTAAAAGCCTTATCAGAAGCTATCCGAGTTACCAAGAAAGGCGGTATCATTTTTGCCGCTTATTGTATGGGTGATGCAAGTGTTTTGTCATACGGTTTCATTCGTGGCGAAATCTACAACATTATTGAAAAATGTATGCTCAACACAGAAACATTTGATACTTTTTCAAATCCGTGGGACATATTCGAACTGCACAGAAAGGAAGATATTGATAAACTCCGTTCAGAGTTCAATGTTACTCAGCTTCACTTTGTTGCTTCGGATGGCTATACAAATCATATGAGAGAAACAGTAGACCAAATGGATGACCGAATGTACGAACTGTATCTAAAGTATCATCTTGCAATTTGCGAAAGGCAAGATATGATTGGATACTCTCATCACACACTTGATATATTCAGAAAGGAATAGAGAGAATGAACATAAATATACGAACTGCTGTCATAGATGATTGCGAGCGTATCCGCCCGCTTCAGAAAGAAATTGCAGACTTGCATCATAATGGCAGACATGACTTATTCAAAACCGAAGCTCGCTACTTTACAAAGGAAGCATTTGCAGAAAGATTAAGCGATTCGAAACATACTATCTACATTGCCGAAACTGATAACGGCGAGGTAGTAGGATATGCTTTTGCCTGGATTGTTTCTTACAGAAATCACTCTACATACATTGACTTTGACTGTTTCTACATTGATGATATTTGTGTCTTGAAATCTCATCAAAGAAACGGAATAGGAAAAAGACTTTTCGAGTGCTGCAAGCAAAAAGCTCAAGAGAAGAAATGCAAAATGATTGAGCTTGGTGTTTGGGGATTTAACAAGGATGCGATTGCATTTTACGAGAATTGCGGAATGACAGACCGTATCCGCAGAATGGAATACAGATTGGAGGACTAAAAAATGATTACACATAAAGGAACGCAAACTATACATACAGACAGACTTATACTACGAAAATTTACCGTTGACGATGCTCAAGCAATGTTTGAGAATTGGGCAAGCGATGAAAGAGTTACACGTTACCTAACTTGGTGTCCTCACGAGTCACCTGAAGCAACAAAGCAACTCTTGGAACTTTGGTGTGCTGCCTACGAAAATCCAAACACATATAATTGGGTTATGGAATACGAAGGGACACCCATTGGCAATATCAGCGTTGTTCGTTTGAGTGAAAAATGCGAATATGCAGAGCTTGGCTACTGTATGGGTTACGCTTATTGGAATAAAGGCTTTATGCCTGAAGCTGCAAAAGCAGTCATTGACTATCTCTTTTCCGAAATTGGTGTAAACAGGGTTGGCATATCTCACGCCGTTAAAAATCCTGCTTCGGGCAGAGTTGCTCAAAAATGCGGTCTTACATTTGAAGGAACAAAGCGTGAATACTTCAAAACCTCGACTGGAGAGTTTCTTGATATATCCGATTACGGTATTATTAGAAGCGAATGGGAAAACATAAGACAGGAAAAATAATTGTATGTAAATAACTATGGCGGCAAGAAGAATTGATTCTCCTTGCCGCCGTATGCTCATTTTTGCAGTTTTACCATAACCTCATCAACTGCATCCGTGTATTTGCCCTGTGCAATCAGCTTGTTGCGGAAGGCAAGCAAAGCGTTGAAGATATGCCGCCGTTCCTCTGCTGTGAGATATAGGTAATACTTCCGTTTTCTCATACGAAGATCACCTCGGCGTTGACGGTTTCTGTAACCGCTTCACTGAGAGCGTTCATCCTGCCGACCCATTCCATTTGATTATCAGCTTTCAGTTTCTCGGTAATGCCCTCACGCTCTGCCCGTTGTTTCATAAGACGGTCAAACAGTTCCTGTGCCTGTTCTTCAATGTCAGCAAGGTGGGATTGCAGTTTTCTGCTTGTCACCAGATTGGTGTAGAACACCTTTTTATGCTGACGGATATACCGCAAATGCCGCTGTCCCCAAACGCCGATATACCGTTCTTCTTTTTCCACGGGTAATTCCAAGCAGGGAATATAATAATCGCCTTGCAACTCATACCAAAGACCGTTTTTCTCGTTATAAATGTACTTTTCCATTATGTAATCCTCCAAAATAATATATTCGCACATACATCACAGTTTCCCGATTGCCACACCTTGTTATATCGTGTTATCAGTTTTTCTTGCCCTTGCTTTTGCCCTTATAATTGGTCGGGGCAAGGGTAAAGTCGTGTGAAATCGTATAAAGGGATAAGGTGAGCAGATTGCGAAAAACCCTTTATTTTCAAGGCTTTTAGAGGAATTCATTAACGCCCTACAATAAGCGATAATGATTTAAGAAAAGTTAGTTTTCAAATTCCCGTTTAAGAGTTTCCATACTTGTCTCCATAGCCGCAACATGTCCG